>Ga0182743_1001682_pt1 | contig 20968 bp, 15 predicted proteins | sample eDN3rd30CKraftOP_FD_128522 | JGI IMG/M metagenome (GOLD analysis project Ga0182743, IMG submission 128522) | Enriched Organic Plus compost microbial communities from Emeryville, California, USA - eDNA 3rd pass 30_C Kraft OP (version 2) (version 2) ... | reverse complement strand
GACAAGGCGGTGCGCAAGGTCTGCTCCAGCCCGGCCCAGTCGTTGGTGACCTGCGGGCCGAGCTGCCACGGCAGGCGCTGGGCCGCCGGGAACAAATCGGTGCTGGGCACGACTCCCTCGGGAGGTACCTTGTGGCCAGCGACAGCTTCGAACAAGGCGCGCCGTGCCAGCAACGGATATTGGGAACGCAGGATCGCGCCGCTGTCGCCATTGCGTGCGCTGACATCATCAGGAATGGCGATCTGCGCATCACAGACAGGAGCGTCCAGGCCGTCCTCGATCAATTGGCGATGGCGCTCGATCCACAGGTTATAGACGTCGCGATAGGTCAGGTCCAGCAAGCCATAGGGCCGGCCGGCTGTGGCTTCGTTGCCGTCGAAAACCTGGGCACTGCCGTCATCGCGGGTCAGTAGCCAGCCACGATCCTCGAGTTCCTCGAACAGGGGGCTGGACTGGATGACGCCAGGGAAACCGGTTGCGGCAACGTGAACGTGGTGCTTGTGAAACAGCGCCAGCATCTGTTTGGCATCCGGGAAACGCTGAGCGTCCCATTCGAAGACAGCCTTGTCGGACTGGAATCCCCAGGCCGAGGGAGCGGCCAGTTTGACGGCATCCAGCGGCAACTGCAGCTCGCGCATCCGCTCGACCAATGCGGCGGTCTCGGTGGGCATCTCGCCCTCGGCCTGCTGCAGCCAAGCGCCCATCGCCCACAGCACGGGTTGGCCGGCACGGCCGGTCAACGCGGTGTATTGGTTCAGGATCTCGGCAGGGTCACCGACGAACAGGAACATATCCAGCACGGTGTCTTCGACACTGAGCGTATAAGCAGATACCGTCGGAGCAACCCCCAGATCGTGGTGCACGCGATGCATCGTATTGACATAGATCCCCCATCCGCGCGGGCTCCAGGCCAGCGGCAGCGCACGATGATCCGGGTCGTCGGAAACGATGGCTTCTTCGCGGCGATTCAGGTCGCCGGAGGTCTCGCCCAAACCATAGAGACGTTCATCGGCCTGCAGGGCGAATGCCGCGCTCCAGACGGCGTCATCCGCCTCATCCAGCGCATCGTGGCCAAAAGCGGGCTCGTGCTCGGAGATATCCGAGGCGAGCACCTGCGTCTCGCCACGATACAAGGCGATCCGTACCGGATCGGTCTGAATATCGAGCGAGATCTCGCCCTGAGCGATACGCCAGCCCTTTCCGTCGTCTTGGGGCGTGACAGTACACTCGCCTACGGCTTCTTGGCGAGCCAGCAACATTTCCGCAACGGCGCGTACGCGCGCGCTGGGTTTTTCTTCATTCAGGACACTCGCCTGGCCGCAGCGCAGGCGAAAGACACCAGGCGCATGCGCCTCGACTACCAGGTGCAACCCGTCACCCGCGTCAAAATCGATGCGGCTCGGGCGTGACGACAGCAACTCGACGGACTCGAGCTGGGTAGTATGGGCAAAGTCGAACTTGGGCGGCACAGAGCATCCCCCGGCTTAAGCCAAAAAACCGTTAAAAAACGCTATTTTGACGGATTTGGCCCACGAAATAAAATCGCTTTCGTTTTTCGGGTCGAATCGCCTGCCCGGACAGCCTGAAAATTCGCACACAAACCGTGGAAATCGGGGTGATTTTCAGTATTTTTGCCGCGCGGATTCACCCGTTTTATCGAAGCTTCTGGCGCTAACAGCCGCGATCGTGACGTCAACGCGGCGCAACGGTGGCCAGCAGGTCTGCTTCTAAGGGCAGCGGTTCTCCGCATAGCGCACTGGCGATCAGGTCCCCGCTCAATGCCGACCAACTGAGACCCCGCGACGCATAACCCGCCGCTATCCACACCCCAGGCGCATGCGACAACGGACCAATCGCCGGCAAGCGCCCGGGCAATACGGCCCGCCACCCCGCCCATCCCGGCAGTTCGCCAGGCGTCAACGACGCCCAGGCCGACGGCAGGCCTCCCAAGAGTCCTGCTACCTTGTCCAGGTTGGTTTGCTGGCCTGCTGTGCTGATGTCCGAGGTCAGGGCGCCATGCTCATAGGTACTGCCCGCCACGCACTGTCCCTGTATTGCAGGCAGGAGATACCCCTCACCGCCGACGATACAACGCGGGCCGGCAGCTGCCGCGCGAGTCCCGCCCGTCTGGCGCCCCTCAGAGGCAGGTAACAAACTGACTTGCCCAGCCAGCCGATGCATTTGCCCCAACCTCGGCAATGGGTCCAGTAATCCGCTCTCTCGCAGCAATGCCTGCGCCCCAAACGCATTGGCCAGCACGACGGTCGCAGCCTGAGCCAGCACGTGGCCATCGGCAGCTCGAACCTGCCAACCTGAGCCGACGCGCTGCAACGCGAATGCACATCCCGACACACACCGCACACCAGGCGTATGCAACAAGGCGGGGATCAATGCCGCAGGCCGCACCAATAACCCATCTGCGAGAAACATGCCCCCTCTCGCAACCGACATGCCAGCCAGCGCCGACGCCTCGTCACGATCGACGGCGCGCACCCAATCGGCGGGAAACTGCAGTTGCCGCAACGTGTCGTCCAATGCCGCGGCTCGGCCTGCATCGCGCTCGAGCTGCACCGTGCCGCAGCGCAGCGGGACAGCGTCTGGAGCCAGCCCGGCCCAGCGGGCTTGGGCTCTGAAACTGCCCGCGCGCGATAGCCGCGCGCGGGCATTATCATCACGGGCAATGACTGGCGTCAGGGCCGCCGCGACGTGGCCGGCATGCGCCATGTCGTCCGCCGAATTCGCGGGATCAATCACCACCACCGACCGGCCGCGTAGCGCCAATGCCTGTGCGATGCCGGCTCCTGCCAGACCTGCGCCGATAATGACGATCTCGTCCGTACCGAGACCGTCTGCGTCACGTGCCAGGGACCACGCCTGATCTAATGCAGCGATCTTGTCGCTGAACGGCGCGGCGCCTTTCGCGTGCCCCGGTTGCTCCGTTGGCGCGGACGGCTGCGTTTGCGCCACCCGCACGCCCACTGTCATGTGCAATTTACCCGCATATCCTGGCTGCTTGCGGACCTCGAACCCCGCATCACTCAAGGCCCGACGCACCGCGCCCGCGCTGGCCCAGGTGGCCAGTGTGGCATCAGGCGCAGCCAGGCGCGCCAAATCGTGCATCAATGCGGGTTGCCACAAATCGGGATTGCGCTTTGGCGCAAAGCCGTCCAAGAAATACGCATCGACGCGGGCACGTAATTGCGGCACGACGGTCTCCGCGCGGCCAAAAGCCAATGTCAGGGTGACGGCTCCCCGTTCGAACTCCAGGCGATGCAGCCCCGGCAGGCAGGCCGGCCATTGGGCCACCAGTTGATCAGCCAATGCACGCACCGGTTCGGGCGCCAACCGCCGCAACACCTGGGCCAGTGTATCGCGCGCAAACGGATGCGCTTCGACCGAAAGCATATGCAGCCGCGCACAGCGAGCAGGATCTTTGCGCCATGCGTCCCACAACGCCAGAAAATTCAACCCTAGTCCAAAACCCGTTTCGCACACGGTAAACGTGCGTCGCCCGCGCCACCGCTCAGGCAGACCGTTGCCTCGCAAAAATACATACTCTGCTTGTCCAAGCGCACCTGCGGTCGAATGATAAACATCGCCATACGAGGTATTGCGAAAATGGCCATCGGCATCGAAACCGACATCAGGAGCAGTCAGCGGAACGTAAGAAGACATAAATAGGGAGACACAACCACCAGGCGCGCAACGCGGCCATTTTGCGGGAAATTACGAGATTTTCACGATACGGCTCCACGCGGTCCATCACGGCGTTGCGATCTACAGCATACCTAAGACGACAAGCATATGACGTTGGGTGAAAGCCACGTATAACAGACTGATTCTGACAGAAGTGGCGAGCGTGCAGCCTCGAGGGCTTACACTGGACTCATGCTGAAGACCGGACGTACTACGATGCCTTCACCCTCTGCGCTGGATCTGTGCGCTGCGATTGATGCTGCCGCATCGGCAGCACATTCAGGCGCGGCGATCCTGCAATCCTATGCTCATCATCGCAGCGACCTTGTGATTGACCATAAAGCCCGCAACGACTTGGTGTCCCAAGCCGATCGCGAGGCCGAGGCTGCGATCATCGAGGTGCTTCGTTCGCGCACCCCGGATTTCGGCATTGTGGCCGAAGAAACAGGCGGCACCCCTGAAGGTCCAGCCACCTGGTACATCGACCCGCTGGATGGCACCACCAATTTTCTGCACGGCATCCCTCACTATGCCGTATCGATTGCGCTCGTTGCCCATGCGGGCGCACGAGTGCCGGGCCCCGATCCACTACAAGAAGACACCCCGGTCATTGGCGTCGTGTACGACCCCTGCCGCGAGGAGCTATTCACCGCTGTGCACGGCATTGGAGCATGGCTCAATGGTCGACGCGTTAATTGCTCGCGCACAAAATCGCTCGCTGACGCCGTTCTCGCGACGGGGTTCCCGTTTCGTGATTTCTCGTTCGCAGATCAATACATGCCCATGTTGAAAGAGGCGATCTGCATCACGCGCGGCGTGCGGCGCATGGGAGCCGCAGCGCTGGATCTCGCATGGACTGCATGCGGGCGCTACGACGGCTATTGGGAAATGGGCCTGGCTCCGTGGGATGTTGCAGCAGGCACTCTGCTCGTGCGCGAGGCAGGTGGGGTCTGTCACGACATGCATCAACATGACCCCTGGCCCATCGGCGGACGCGTGGTAGCAGGCAACCCCGACATTGTCGAGGCCCTGCACGGCATGATCGCCCCACACCTGCGCAAAGAATGAGCCAACTAGTCCGGCCGTAATTCGCGCCGCAGGATCTTGCCCACATTGCTCTTGGGCAATTCGGCGCGAAACTCCACGCTGTGGGGGCGTTTATAGCCGGTGAGCTTGTCTTTGCACCATTCGATCAATTGCGCTTCGGTGAGGGACTCGTCCTTCTTCACCACAAAGGCTTTCACGGCCTCGCCAGAGCGCTCATCGGGCACGCCCACGACCGCGCATTCCAGGACGCCCGGATGCGATGCGATGACGGCCTCGACCTCGTTCGGATAGACCTTGAAACCGGATACGGCAATCATGTCTTTCTTGCGATCGACGATACGGGTATAGCCCTGCTCGTCCATGATGCCGATATCGCCCGTGCGAAAGAAACCGTCTGCTGTCATGCACTGGCGCGTTTCATCGGGCTTTTGCCAATATCCCAACATGACTTGCGGGCCGCGTATGCACACCTCGCCACGCTCGCCCAGCGGCACCGTATTGCCCTCGTCATCCAGAATCGCGACATCGGTCGATGGCAGAGGCAAACCGATTGAGCCGGAATACGCCGTCGTGTCAGTAGGATTGACGGTAGCCACAGGTGAGGTTTCCGACAAACCATAGCCCTCTACCAAAGGATGCCCTGTGATCTGCAACCATCGTTCAGCCACATGGCGCTGCACCGCCATTCCACCGCCCAGTGTCAATCGCAATCCGGAAAAATCCAGCTTGGCAAAATCAGGGTTGTTCGCCAAGGCATTGAACAAGGTATTCACGCCGGGGAAAATATTGACGCCTGTCTTGCGCCACGCATCGATCAAGGCGGGTTGATCGCGGGGGTTGATGATCAGCACATTACGCATCCCCGCGTAGATGCCAAACAAGCCGCACACCGTCATGGCAAACACGTGATACAGCGGCAAGGCGCTGATGATGGTGAGTTGCTCCTCGTCCAGATCTTTCAGCGCGGGTCGGGCAACGGCTTCGAGTTGCAGCACGTTGGCGATCAAATTGCCATGCGACAACATGGCCCCCTTGGGCACGCCTGTGGTGCCGCCTGTGTATTGTAAAACCGACACGTCATCGTGCCCCAATGGCGGGGGTGTGAACGTGGCCGAGGCGCCCTGCGCCAACACGGGAGACAAGTGATGCGCTCCCTCAATCCGCCAAGCAGGAATCATGCGCTTGATGTGGCGAGCCACGAAGTTCACCAGGGGCGCTTTCAAACCACCCAGCAGGTCGCCCGGCCCCGTCACCACCACATGCCGCAGCGCACCACGATCACTGACGGCCTGCAGAGTATGCGCAAAATTTTCCAGAATGACGATGATCTCGGCGCCGCTGTCGAGCAATTGCCGCTGCAATTCATCCGCCTTGTAGAGCGGATTGACGTTGACCACCACCAGGCCCGCACGCAATGTACCCAACAGGCAAACCAGATACGCCGGCACGTTTGGCATCATCAGCGCCACGCGCGCGCCCTTTTGCAGGCCTTGGCTCTGTAACCATGCTGCAAACGCACGCGCCTGGCGATCCAGCTCCGCGTACTTGATATCCGCCCCCATAGCCGTGCATGCCACGCGCGCGGCATGCTTGCGGCATGCCCGATCCAGCAAGTCGGGCAATGACGCATAGGGCTCGATAGATATTTCCGCAGGAACACCAGCGGGATAATGAGCAAGCCAAGGACGCGACATAGTGAGGTCTCCACGTGTGATACATGTTCTAAGGATTTTTGCTTGATAATACCCTTGTTGCCCTTGGCTTAACTCCAATCGAGACTCCGATGAATCTGTTAGAACCCATCGTCGCCTGGCACCAAGACATCGCCCGCATCCGGCGCGACATCCACGCACATCCAGAATTGTCTTTCGAGGAATTCCGCACGTCCGACGTCGTGGCCAATCAGCTCCTGGAATGGGGCATCGAGGTCGATCGAGGACTGGGCGGCACCGGCGTTGTTGGCATCATTCGCGGCAACATCGATAGTCCTCGCACCGTGGGACTGCGCGCCGATATGGACGCGCTGCCGATGCAAGAGGCGAACACCTTTGAACACGCCAGCCAGAACGCGGGCAAAATGCACGCCTGCGGTCACGACGGCCATACTGCCATGTTGCTGGCCGCGGCCCGCTATCTGGCACAGCACCGCGATTTCCCCGGCACGGTCTATGTGATCTTCCAACCCGCCGAAGAAGGCGGCGGCGGCGCGAAACGCATGATCGACGATGGCTTGTTTCGCCGATTCCCGATGGATGCCGTCTTCGGCATGCACAACTGGCCGGGCCTCAAAGTCGGCCAGTTTGGCGTGACCGCCGGCCCCATCATGGCCTCCAGCAACGAGTTCGTCATCACGATTCAGGGCAAAGGCACGCACGCAGGCATGCCCCATCTGGGGATAGATCCCGTCATGACCGCGGTGCAGTTGGCGCAATCGCTACAGACCATCATTACCCGCAATCGCAATCCCCTCGATGCAGCAGTGCTCAGCATCACGCAGATCCATACTGGCAGCGCGGACAACGTGGTGCCGAATGTCGCAATCATGCGAGGCACGGTACGGACGTTCACCCACGAAACGCTGGACCTGATCGAGCGGCGCATGCATGACATCGCCCGGCATACCTGCGAGGCCCTGGACTGCACCGTGGAATTCGAATTCCATCGCAACTACCCTCCGACGATCAACCATGCCAACGAAACGGCATTCTGTGTCGAGGTCATGCGCAGCATCGTCGGCGAGGAAAACGTCCACGACCGCGTCCAACCGACCATGGGCGCCGAGGATTTCGCGTTCATGCTCCAAGAGTTGCCCGGCTGCTATGTGTGGATAGGCAATGGCGACGGCACGCACCGTGACGTGGGGCATGGCGCGGGCCCCTGCATGCTACATAACGGCAGCTATGACTTCAATGACGATCTGCTGCCGCTGGGCGGGACGTATTGGGTGGAGTTGGCACGGAGATGGTTGGCCCGACCGGATTGACGCGCCGCTGATCACACCTCGGGTCGCAGTGTCAGGCAAGACTCCAGAAAACGCTCGGCCGCGCGAGCCGAGGTCTGCGAGTGAGGAACCAGGATACTGAGCGTGCGCGTCAAGGGCTGCGGCAGGAGCCGGATCACCGCCAAGGTACCGTCCTCGTGCCGCATCGACAGCAGCGACACAAACCCAATCCCCAGGCCGGCGCGCACGGCCTGTTTCACGCCCTCGACGCCGGCCAGTTCCAAGCCGACCGCGGGCGCCAAACCCTCGTCGGCAAAGGCCCGTTCGACCAATTGCCGCACGCCCGAACCCGGTTCTCTCATGACCAGGGCGAAATGAACCAGCTCCTGCAAGTGCGCGACGCCATGCCGTGCCAGGGGATGGTCCGCGCGCGCAATCGCTACGACCTCATCTTCTCGCCATTGGTGGACCATCGTATCCACGGGCAGGCCCGCCGGCACTTCGCCCTCGATAAAGGCCAGGTCCAAAGTGGGCAAACGCTCCACGATCTGACTGGTATTGCCGTCGGACAGATGCAGACTGACCGCAGGGAACCGCTGATGAAACTCGGCAACAAGCGCGGGCAGCAGATAGCTCGCTGGCGTCGTACTAGCCCCCAGACGCAGCTGGCCGGTTTCCAGCCCTTGCCAAGCCTCACGCAGCGTCTGCGCCTGCTGATAGACCTGGCGTAACTGGCGCGCTTGCTCGGCCAGGCGCTCGCCCGCAGGAGTCAAGACCACGCCATGCCCCTTTCGGCGATACAGCGGCTCGCCGAACCATTCTTGCAGCAAACGCAACTGCCCCGACACGGCTGGCTGGGATAAATGCAGCAATTCCGCTGCGCGGCTGATATTGCCCACGTCTGCGACGTACGCAAAGGTCAACAGTTGATCCGGGGTCATAAGGCAAGGCCTACCACTGATCTCGATATCGTCATTTCAAATATTTAATATCCAAATTAAAAATTTCTCAAATAACGTGGGCAGCTTTAATATTCCTGGAAGTTATTAAGTTATGCAGCAACCCCCATGTCGACTTCTACCACCCTCCCCCTGGCCACTCCATGGCGCGACAAGCTCAATGGCGTTTTCTTTGTCGCGCTGATGACGGTGGCGGTGATGCAGTTGAGCGATCTGCCGGCAATTCGGCAGTTGGGTTTTTCGCCGCTGATCATCGGCATCGTGTGCGGCATGCTGTATGGCAATTTCCTGCGTGGCACCATGCCGGCAGATTGGGCGGTGGGGGTCAATTTCACCGCCCGCCGCCTGCTGCGTATCGCAGTCGCGTTTTACGGGCTGAACATCAGCATCCAGCAGATCGCTGCCGTCGGGCTGCCGGGCTTGGCCGTGTCGGTAATCATTGTGGTGGGAACGCTGCTGATAGGCACCACCGTTGGCCAGCGATTGCTGGGCCTGGATCGCGATACCGCCATGCTGACGGCAGCAGGCAGCGCCATCTGTGGCGCCGCGGCGGTGCTGGCTTTTGAGCCTACGTTGCGTGCCGCCCCTCACAAAAGCGCCGTGGCGGTGGCGACGGTAGTGCTGTTTGGCACCCTCTCCATGTTCCTGTACCCGGTAGCCTATCAGGCAGGCTGGCTGGCGCTGACGCCCCAGGAACTGGGCCTCTACATTGGCGGCACCGTGCACGAAGTCGCACAAGTCGTCGGCGCCGCCAGCAATATCGATCCCGCGACGACCGACGTGGCCACGATCGTCAAAATGACCCGGGTGGCGTTGCTGGTGCCGGTGTTGCTGGTCTTGGGTCTGTGGCTGCGCAGCGCGGCCTCGGCCAACGGATCAGGCCAGGCCAAGGCACGTTTGCCCATTCCCTGGTTTGCCGTGGGTTTTCTGGTCCTGGCCATCATCAATTCCCTGAACGTCCTGCCGGCAGACGTTGTCACCGCCATCCGCCGCCTGGACGTCTTTGCTTTGACAATGGCGATGACCGCCCTGGGTATCGAAACGCGATTCGGCCAGATCCGCCAGGCAGGTCCGAAGGTCATGCTGCTGGGATTGATTTTGTATGTATGGCTCGTGCTGGGTGGCTATGGGGTAGTGAAGTTGGTGATGTAGGGGCGTTTTCGCCTTGCGGTGAAAAATCCCCGTCAATCAACCGCATAGGGGCGCGTTTTGCTGCATAATCGGCCGGTTTTCATCAGGACTGGAGCCGGCCCATGTCTAGCGTCAAAGATTTCACGACTACCCTGCCTGCCGGTCGGGATCCCGTGTTGCGTGTCATGCCTATGCCCTCAGACGCCAATATCCATGGCGATGTGTTTGGCGGATGGATCATGTCGCAGGTCGATATCGCGGGCTCGATTCCTGCGGCTCGCCGCGCTGCGGGACGTGTCGCGACCGTTGCTGTCAACGCGTTTCAATTCAAGCAGCCGGTATTCGTGGGCGATCTGCTCAGTTTCTACACAACCATCGTCAAGACAGGCAAAACTTCGGTTACCGTATCTGTCGAAGTCTATGCCGAGCGTAATCGCATGGACGCCGAGGTGGTCAAGGTCACCGAAGCCGTCCTGACCTACGTCGCCACTGACGAAGCCCGGCGCAGCCGCCCCCTGCCTATTCTGTAAGTTTGTAGCCTATGACGCAGCCCGCCGCCGCGCCCGTGACGCCCCGCCGCCTGGACCCCGAAGACGCACAGCACGCCTTGGCTGAGGTCCAGGAACGCCTGCGCCGCCAACAGCTCGTCGAAGACCTCGTTCACCGCCAGGAACAAGGCGACGACAAAGCCTCGCTGGTAGAGGATCTGGTCCATCGCCAACACGAGGCCGAGCTCAAGGCCCTGGTCGACGCCCTGCATCCGGCCGATATCGCGTTCATTCTCGAATCCCTGCCCAAGGACGAACGACAAACTGTCTGGAAACTCGTCAGCCCCGAGCACGATGCCGACGTGCTGCTCGAGGTCGAGGACTGGGTGCGGGAATCGCTCATCGAGGCCATGGATCGCCAAGATCTGGTGGCCGCGACGGGCAACATGGATGCAGACGAGCTGGCCGACCTGGCCCCCGATCTGCCTCCCGATGTGGTGGCCGAGGTCCAGAAAGGCCTGACCGAAGAAGAGCGTGCACAACTGCTCGAGGCCATGGGCTACCCCGAGGACAGCGTGGGCGCCATCATGGATTTTGAAATGGTGCGCGTGCGCGAGGATGTCACCCTCGAGGTCGTGCTGCGCTACCTGCGCCGCCTGCACGAACTGCCGGACCATACCGACCAGGTGTTCGTCGTTGATCGGCAGGACAAATTGCAAGGCGTCCTGCCCTTGTCCCGCCTGTTGGTCAGCGAGCCCGAGACCGAAGTCCATGCGGTCATGAGTACGGATTTCCTCACGCTGAACCCGCTGGACTCCGATGCGGACGCGGCCGGTGCATTCGAACGTTATGACCTCGTCTCGGCGCCCGTCATGGATGACCAGGGCCGGTTGATCGGCCGAGTCACCATCGCCGACGTGGTGGACGTGATACGTGAAGACTCGCAAGAGCAAGCCTTGTCGCGCGCCGGTCTGCAAGAAGAAGACATCTTCGCCCCCGTAGCCATGGCCTTGCGCAACCGCGCCCCCTGGCTGCTCTTCAATCTGTGTACGGCCGCGACGGCCTCGTTCGTCGCCTCGCGATTCGAAGACACGGTGAGCCATATTGTGATCCTGGCGTTTCTGATGTCCATTGTGGCCGGTATCGGCGGCAATTCAGGCAACCAGACGATGACCATGATCATTCGCGCCCTGGCCGTAGGCCGTATAACTGGCCGCAACCTGTGGCAATTGGTCAAACGCGAGATGATGGTCACATTCATGGTCGGCCTCTGTGGCAGCGTGGTGGCGGCGCTATTCGCGTGGGCTATCTCCGATTCGATTGCCATTGCCGTTGTGATGATGGCCTCCATGATCTGCAACATGCTGGTCGGTGCGTCAGTCGGCGTGCTGGTCCCCATGGTGCGCGCGCGCTTTGGCAAGGACCCGGCGATTGGGTCTTCGGTCTTGCTGACCTTTGCGACGGACTCGCTAGGTTTCTTTATCTTTCTGGGCCTGGCGACGATTTTCCTGCTGTAGGCTCGTTATCCACATCGTGTCCGGCCTTCAGAGGCGTGGTGGAATGCCATCACGCCGATGCTTTACGGCTTGGGCGGTTCGTTCAGTATGCTCCGCGAATAATAAGAAACATCCTGTTGCAGCCAACTGAACCATAGACACGCATCATGTGTCTGACTTAGTTCTGAAATATTTAAATACTAGGGGGCTCAGGCCTCCATGTTCCGCTTGACGGTGAGATGTCCGTTTTCCGATGTGCCTGCTGTCTCACCTTGCTACGGAGTCCCTATGACCAAGAAACTCCGGGCAGTGTTGTTCTGCCTGCTTTGTTCGCCTGCTTTTTCAGCATTTGCCTGTGACAGCCTGCCCTCATGGGCTCAGTCCGCCTGCCACCGTATCGACCAGATCTGGACCGAGGGCGGCAATGAGCTCTATCTGACAGGGTATTCCTGGCACAACCGCGCTACGTATAGCAAAAAGAAAATCGATAGCTTCAATGAAGTCGCCTGGGGCGGCGGGCTGGGCAAAAGCCTGTATGACGAGGACGGAGACTGGCACGCGCTCTACGCCATGGCGTTTCTCGATTCGCACAGCGACATCGAGCCGCTGGCAGGCTACGGGTTCCAGAAAATCGGCCGTGCCGGTGAAAACTGGCGTTTTGGCGCAGGCTACACCGTATTCCTGACCTCGCGCTCGGATATTTTCAATCGGATCCCGTTCCCGGGGATTCTGCCTCTGGTATCGGCGGGCTATCGCGATGCCACGCTCTACGCGACCTATATTCCTGGAGGCAGCGGCAATGGCAATGTGTTGTTCATGTTCGGTAGCTGGGCATTCTAGGGAATCAGGCGTACCTGTCGGCCGTCAGGCCGTCCAGGTCGACCTCTGGCTGCCGGCCTGACACGATATCGGCCACGATTTTTCCGGTACCGCATGCCTGCGTCCAGCCATTGGAGCCATGGCCGCAGTTCAGATACAGATTCGCATAGCGTGTCTTGCCCAGGATAGCCGGACCATCTGGCGTCATGGGACGCAACCCTGCCCAGGCCTGAGCATCGTCGAGGCTCACGCCCTCGGGGAACCATTCGCGCACGACACCTTTTAAAAAAGCGACGCGAGCCGGATCAACGGCTAGGCTATAGCCCTTGAGCTCGGCCATGCCGGCCGCACGCACGCGATCACCCAGGCGCGAAATCATGACCTTGTTGTATTCGTCCATCAGCGCCGCGCGTGGGGCACGATCCGAATCGTCGATACGAGCCGTAATGGAATATCCCTTCAGGGGATAAATCGGCAATGACAAACCTAAAGGACGCAGCAAGAACGGCGTTTGCGGTCCCAGCGCAACCACATAAGCGTCTGCCGTAAATAACTCGGCCTGGCCCTCGATCCGTACACCTTGTATGCGGTCCGCGGCCTTGATCAGTGCTGCGATCGGCGTGTCGTAGCGAAATGCCACGCCTTGCTGCGCCAAATACGCAGCCAATCCCGTAGAAAACTTGTGGCTATCACCCGAACCGTCACGGGGCAGATACAAGGCCCCCGCGATCGGCGCGAGAGATCCTGCCAAGGCAGGCTCCAAGGCCCTGGCCTCGTCACCGTTCAGCAAACGCCACGGCACCTCATATTCATCCAATGCCTGCGTGATGCCTTTGACGACTTTCAGATCGGATTGGCTGCGAAACACCTGCAGCGTGCCGTCCCGGTGATAGTCAAACTCCACAGGCAACCCAGCAGTGGCCAGATCCTGCAGACAGGCGCTGCTATAGTGCGCCACACGCTGCATCCGCAGTTTATTCGCGCGAAAACGTTCTGCATTGCAGTTACCCATCCAACGCGCCAACCAAGCCAGTTTGCGCGGATTCGGCGTAAAGGAAAAACGAATCGGGGCCTCTTTTTGCAGGGCCATTTTCAGGACCTTGCCTATCATGCCCGGTGCAGCCCACGGGCCGGCAAAACTGGGGCACAACCCGCCGGCGTTACCGAAACTGGTCTCACGTGCGGCGCCGCTTTGGCGATCCAGTACGACGACTTGATGGCCATCACGCCACAAATAATAGGCAGCGGCCACCCCGGCTACGCCTGCACCCAACACCGCGACCTTCATCAGGGTCTCCGAAAAACTCGCCGTTCAGATTCAGTTCATACAGGCCAACGCTCTTAAACGCCGACGTTCAGCTCTCGCAAGCCGTCTTTGTATTCCAGCACCAAGCGTCCCAATCGCGGAATCAATGCCGTGTCGTCATTGACGACATTCAAACGCAAATTGCCCAACACCACGTCCCACCCAGAGTCGACCTCCTCGACGCGGGCATCGGCGATGATCCCCAGGCGCCAGGCCACTGCCTGCTCCTCAGCGGCTCGCACCTCGATTTGGTGGATACGCAATGCCCCATTTGGATGTGCCATGAGCGCAGGCGTCCATACGCACTCGGGCGTCAGATGCTGGCAAAAATACATCCGGATCCCAGGTAACGGCTGCTCTGCAAACCGCACCGTGCGAAAGCTCGCCTGCATCTCGCGGCCATCTACCACAGCGGGACGCGTCAGTGCTTGCACAGGATTGACGGCAAAGCCCTCGTCCCGCAAACGCGCATGGGTTGCGTCCGCGTCGAAAGACCGAAATACCAGCGCCTCCAGGCCGAACGGAGAATCAGCGATTTCCTTGCGTGCTGGCGGCGCTCCCGGTGGCCAACCCAGCAGTTCGACATAGGTGCCTTGTAAAGGAATCAGGCGATTGCATGAACCCAGGTTATGGACTGATTTATCGCTCAAGAGGAAGCCCTGTTCCTCGAAATGCGGCGCCAGCTCGTCAAGCCGATCACGCACCATGATCACCGCATGATCGAATTCAGTCTCGTCAGAGGGATGCAGCATGACTATGCCCGCCTTAAAAAACATTGGGGATGGCAATTTACCATCCCCAATGTTTACCTCACCAGTACGCAGCTCTCATCGAGAGGCCGCGGCCCGAAAAAGCATCAGGCCAGTCGGCCGTGGCATTGTTTGTACTTTTTGCCGCTACCGCAGGGGCACGGATCGTTGCGCCCGACCTTGGGCATGACATTGCGTGCGGGCTGCTGAGCCGATTGCTCATCTTTTGCGGCCGCATCGGCATTGGCCAAGGCCTCGTCGTAATCAGAATGGTGGTACTGCACATTCTGCACATGCGACTGATTGGTCTCGGCCTCGGCCTGTTCGACCTGTTCGGGCGACTGCACCCGCACGGTCAACAGCACGCGGACGACGTCGTCACGGATACGATCGAGCATGCCCGAGAACAGCTCGAACGCCTCGCGCTTGTATTCCTGCTTGGGGTTCTTTTGTGCATAGCCGCGCAAATGAATCCCTTGACGCAGGTGATCCAGCGACGACAGGTGCTCGCGCCAATGCGTATCGATCGCCTGCAGCATGATCGAACGTTCGAATTGCGCCCAGGGCTCCTCACCGACCAGAGCGATCTTGCCGGAATAGACTTCTCGCACGGCATCGTTCACGCGAGCCAGAATGTCCTCATCGGTCAGGCTGGATTCTTTTTCCAGCATCTCGGTCAACGGCAAGACGATCTGCCAATCGGCAGCCAAGGTCTTTTCCAGCGCGGCAACATCCCACTGCTCTTCGACAGAGTCAGCAGGAATATGCTGGCGAACCAGGTCCGTCACGGCGGCTTCGGCCAGATTTTCCACGGACGTCCGGATCGACGAGGACTCGAGCACGTCGTTACGCTGCGCGTACAGAACCTTGCGCTGGTCGTTGGAAACGTCGTCGTATTCGAGCAGTTGCTTGCGGATATCGAAGTTGCGGCCCTCGACCTTGCGTTGCGCAGTCTCGATGGAACGCGTCACCATGCCTGCTTCGATGGGCTCGCCCTCGGGCAGCTTCAGGCGTTCCATGATGGCGCGCACGCGGTCGCCCGCGAAAATCCGCATCAGCGGGTCTTCGAGAGACAGATAGAAACGCGATGAGCCCGGATCACCCTGACGGCCCGCACGGCCTCGCAACTGGTTGTCGATACGGCGGGATTCGTGGCGCTCGGTACCGATGATGCGCAGGCCGCCCGCAGCCTTTACCTGTTCGTTGGCAGGTTTCCAATCGGCACGTACTTTTTCGATACGGGCTTCTTTTTCGGCATCGGACAGCGACTCATCGGCACGGATCAGATCGATTTGTTTCTCGACGCTGCCCCCCAGCACGATGTCGGTACCCCGGCCGGCCATGTTGGTCGCAATCGTGATGTGGCCAGGTTTGCCGGCCTCGGCCACGATCTCGGCCTCGCGGGCATGCTGCTTGGCGTTCAACACCTCGTGCGGCAGCTTGGCTTGCTTGAGCAAGCCGGACAGCAGCTCGGAGTTTTCGATGCTGGTTGTCCCCACCAGCACGGGCTGACCACGCTCGTGACAATCGCGAATGTCGTTCAGGATGGCGTTGAATTTTTCCTGCGCCGTCTTGAATACCTGGTCGTTTTGATCCTTGCGGATCATCGGCTTGTTGGTCGGAATGATGACCGTTTCCAGACCGTAAATTTCCTGGAATTCGTAGGCCTCGGTGTCGGCCGTCCCCGTCATGCCCGAGAGTTTCTCGTACATGCGGAAGTAATTCTGGAACGTGATCGATGCCAGCGTCTGGTTTTCGTGCTGGATCTTGACGCCTTCTTTGGCCTCGACCGCCTGGTGCAGGCCATCGGACCAGCGGCGGCCCACCATCAGGCGACCTGTGAATTCGTCAACAATGACCACTTCGCCGTCTTGCACCACATACTGCTGATCGCGGAAGAACAGCGTATTGGCGCGCAACGCGACCATCAAATGGTGCATCAGGGAAATATGGCGCGGATCGTACAGCGACTCGCCCTCGGGCAGGATGCCCTGCTGGCTCAGGAGGCGCTCGGCAGTTTCGTGGCCTTTTTCCGAGAGATAGACCTGCTGCGATTTTTCGTCGACCCAGAAATCGCCCTCGGGCTCGGGTTCATGCGCTTTGGGTTCGGAAGCCATGCGCGTCAACAGCGGCGGCACGGCATTCATGCGGATATAGAGCTCGGTGTGGTCTTCAGCCTGGCCCGAGATGATCAGCGGGGTACGCGCCTCGTCGATCAGGATGGAGTCGACTTCGTCAACGATCGCATACGCCAGCGGACGCTGGCGGCGGTCCTCGACGCGATATTCCATGTTGTCGCGCAGGTAGTCGAAACCGAATTCGTTATTGGTCCCGTAGGTGATATCTGCGGCGTAGGCGGCGATTTTCTCGTCGTTAGGCTGCTGGGGCACCACCACGCCGGTCGTCATCCCGAGGAAACCATACAGACGGCCCATCCACCCCGCATCACGACGGGCCAGATAATCGTTGACCGTCACCACGTGCACGCCCTTGCCCGCAATCGCGTTCAGGTAGACGGGCAGCGTCGCCATCAGGGTCTTGCCCTCGCCGGTACGCATTTCGGCGATCTTGCCGTTATGCAGCGCGATACCGCCCAACATCTGCACATCGAAATGGCGCATGCCGAATACACGCTTGCCGGCCTCACGCACGACGGCAAAGGCTTCGGGCAAGAGATCGTCGAGCGATGTGCCCTGGGCATGCCGGCTGCGGAATTCGTCGGTCTTGGCCGCAAGCTCCGCATCGGAGAGCGCGGCAGTCTTGGATTCCAGTGCATTGATCTGGGTTACCAGCTTGCGATACTGCTTAAGCAACCGGTCGTTGCGGCTGCCTATGAGTTTTTTGAGCAGAGAAACCATGCGTGTCGGTGGCTGCGCCGTCGGCCCCTGCGCCAAAACAGGCCAGGTACCGCTCGGCGCGGAATGTTTACTTGGTTGAGCGGAGCAATCCCGCTGGGAAACGATCGAGTTTAACGCACCTGGGCGGGATCGGCCCCAACCCGGATAAAACGGGGTCGTGTTCACTCGATACAATGCGCGCTTGTGGCGTTTGTCCAGGCCCGGAAACTTGACACTGAAGCGTGTTTAGCAGGAGTTATCCAGCCCTCAGCGCGTCACGGATTGCGCCGGTACCGGTCCTGCTCGTGCTACGGCACTGCCTGTTGCCGTGCCTGCCGCCTGTCCGGAAGCGGGCAGGCCAGATGCCTGGGCCACCACCGGCCGCGTCGCATCCGGAGACTTCAGGAACAGGCGGGGATCCAGCGGCTGCCCCTCCAGGCGCACCTCGAAGTGCAAATGCGGTCCTGTAGACTGGCCGGTCGAACCCACCAGGGCGATTTGCTGGCCGCGGCTGACCAGTTCGCCTGGTTTGACCAGCAGCTTCGAAGCATGAGCATAACGGGTGATCATGCCGTCGCCATGATCCACCTCGACGGTATTTCCATAGCCTGATTGAAAGCGGGACTCGAGCACGACACCGCCAGAAGCCGCCAGAATCGGCGTTCCCGAGGGCGCGGCGAAGTCCAGGCCCTCGTGCATGGCATATCGGTGCGTCACGGGATTGCGGCGCCAGCCATACGACGAGCTGAGAAAGGGATAGTCGCTGACCGGCATGGTCGACGGTAGACGGGCCTGGTCTGCCGAGCGGCGCGTCAGCGCCACATCCAACATACGCAGATTGTCGGTTTGCTGCAGCAGGCGCGCCTGCAACTCATCCAATTGCCGGCCCAGCGCCTCAGCCGATTCCTGCATCGGCGGCGGTTGGCGGTCGGTAAACAAGTTATCCATGACCTGCTCGGCCTTGGCGGGCGCATTCAGGCCTGCTGCCAGTTCGGGATCGGTATAAGCTACCCCGGCGACCTTGGCCACCCGGCGCCCGACGCTGTCGATGCCCACCAGCTTGGCTTGCAATTCGCCGACCTTTGCCGCCAGCAACGCAACGTTCTCACGCAAAAAAGCGGAATCGCGCTCGGGTTGTCCGCCGGGAGAATACGCAGCCCAGTCAACAGAATACGCAGGCGGCGCAATAGGAGTAAGGTAGCGCTGTACGGTGGCGCCTATCAGCGCCGCCGTGGCCAGGAAAGCGGCCAGCACCAGCCACAAACGAGCGCCGCCCAGGACCTGTTGTCCGGGCTGACCCTCGCGGGCGTGCATAATCACGAGTTTCAAGGTACGTAAATCCTGTTATTGAGCTGGCATGAACAGACCTGCATCAAACCGCTCTCGTTCTTCTGCCAGCCGGCGGGGGGAAACCCCGCTGGGGTGGCTGGGTCACGATACGCGCGGCGCCGGCGTGCTGGCTACGGCGCGCGTGCACCTGCAAATACAGCATGCTATCGCCGCTGTGTTACCGCCAGCGCTCGGCGCTGTCTGCGTCGTGGCCAAGCTGGAAACCCCTCGGCTGCAACTAGCGGTACCGAGCGCGGCGCACGCGGCCAAGCTGCGTCAGCTGGCTCCGCGGATTGCACAAACACTCAATACCCAAGGTTGGAACCTTAACGAAATTGCCGTCAAGGTTCAAGCCGGAATGCCCCGCCCTGGGGCAAAAGCGCCCCGTCCCCCAAAAGAAGCTCAGCCCCTGGGAGAAACCGCGCTCAGCGCTTTCGAATCGTTACAAGAAAATTTGCGCCCGGGGCCGCTGGCCGATGCCGTCGCCAGACTGCTGGCGCATCACAAGAACAAATAGCAGCAGGCGCGGGCTCGGGAAAAGCGGCTCGCAGAGCCGTGCGCGGCTCAGGGCCAAAATCAGGCGAGTTTCCACTCGTGGCGGAATGCCTGTGGTGCTGCAGCCTGGGATTCGTAAGTCACCAGTTCCCAGGCATCACGCTGCGCCAATAGCGCACGTGCAAGCTGGTTGTTCAGACCGTGGCCGGACTTGCAAGCGACGTAGCGCGCCACCAAGGGCTTGCCCAGCAGGTACAAATCGCCAATCGCGTCGAGAATCTTGTGTTTGACGAACTCGTCGTCGTAACGCAAGCCGTCGCTGTTCAAGACCCGGTACTCGTCCATCACGATGGCATTGTCCAGGCTGCCGCCGCGAGCCAGGCCCATCGAACGCAGCGCCTCGACCTCGTTGACGAACCCGAAAGTACGCGCGCGAGCAATTTCGCGCACGTAGGAATGCGTAGCAAAATCGATCTCGGCGAAATTGGCCGTGGAATCGATCGCCGGATGGCGGAAATCAATCGAAAACGCCAGAGCGAAACCCTCGTGCGGCTCCAGGCGCGCCCATTTCAGGCTGCGGCCTTCACCCTCGCGGATCTCGACGGGTTTCTTGACGCGGATGAATTGTTTGGGAGCGTTCTGCTCGACGATGCCGGCCGAGCGCAACAGATACACGAACGTCGCGGCGCTGCCGTCCATGATGGGGACTTCTTCGGCCGTGAGATCGACGTGCAGGTTGTCGATACCCAGGCCCGCCAGTGCGGACATCAAGTGTTCGACGGTAGAAACACGGACGTTGCCTTGTTGCAGCACAGACGCCATGCGGGTATCGCCCACGCCGTCTGCTTGCGCGGGCAGATCCACGACTTGCGGCAGATCGACTCGGTGAAAGACGATACCAGTGTTGGCTTCGGCAGGACGCAGAGTAAGCTCGACCCGACGTCCCGAGTGGACGCCAACGCCTGTTGTGCGGACGAGATTCTGAATACTGCGCTGTCGAAACATAGTTATTTGTGTTTGGGCCTAGCCAGTAAAAATCAATGAAATCACCGGCATAAGATCATATTGTAACCCCGGCAGGCGCCCTGCGCCACGCTTTTGATACATCTGCCGACACATCTGCCCCACTGTACCGAACACATTACATCTGCTATCGGACGGTATTGAAAGCAAGACAAAACTGTCGCGCGCACACCGCCCGGCGTCCGGCCCGTCAGGGGAAACGGGCCGGCGCTGAGGGAGTCGGGCCAGTTCCCCAGCCCGTTTTAACGCAACATCAATCCGCTTGCTTGCGCAGGAATGCCGGGATATCGAAGTGATCCATCCCCGAGCTTTCCAGAGCACGCACCTGGGCCGACGCCTGGGTGCGCGGGTTACGCATCACCGAAGGCATGTCCAGATTGCGGTAGTCGCCCTGCTGGCCCATCATCCCGCCCATCACAGGCATGTTGTCGGTACCGGTACGCAGGCCTTCGGCCACGTTTTGCACCAGCTTCGGTGCGGCAACGGCACGGCCCAGGCCGGTAGCGACCACGGTCACGCGCAGGCTGTCGGCCATGGACTCATCGTAAGCCGTACCGAAGATCACGGTGGCGTCGTCCGAAGCGTAGCTGCGGATCGTTTCCATGATTTCGCGCGTTTCGCGCATCTTCAGCGAGCGGCTGGCGGTGATGTT
>Ga0182743_1001680_pt1 | contig 20995 bp, 16 predicted proteins | sample eDN3rd30CKraftOP_FD_128522 | JGI IMG/M metagenome (GOLD analysis project Ga0182743, IMG submission 128522) | Enriched Organic Plus compost microbial communities from Emeryville, California, USA - eDNA 3rd pass 30_C Kraft OP (version 2) (version 2) ... | reverse complement strand
CGCCGGCTTTTTTGCCGGCGCCTCCGCGCTCTCGATCAGCACCTCCGCCACCAGCTCGGCGATGTCCTTGATCTCCGGCCGCGGCGCCACCACGCCTTCGAGCATCGCGGTGCACTGCGGGCAGCCCACGGCCACCAGTTCGGCGCCGGTCTCCTTGATGTCGACCATGCGCATGTCCGGAATCCGCTGCTTGCCGGGGATGTCGGTGATCGGCGCGCCGCCGCCGCCGCCGCAGCAGCGCGAGCGGAAGCCGGAGCGTTGCATCTCCTTCACCTTGATGCCGATGGCCTTGAGCACATTGCGTGGCGCCTCGTACTCGCCGTTGTAGCGGCCCAGGTAGCAGGGGTCGTGGTAGGTCACGCTGTCGGCCTTGCTCTGGCCCAGCTGCAGCGCGCCGCTCTTCACCAGCTCGTCGATGAAGGTACTGTGGTGCAGCACGTCGTAGCTGCCGCCCAGGGCGCCATATTCGTTCTTCAGCACGTGGAAGCTGTGCGGGTCGCAGCTGACGATGCGCTTGAAGCGGTACTGCGCCAGGGTGGCGATATTGCGTTTGGCCAGGCTCTGGAAGGTCGCCTCGTCGCCCAGGCGGCGGGCCACGTCGCCGCTGTCGCGTTCTTCCAGGCCGAGCACGGCGAAGTCCACTTTCGCCGCCTTGAGGATCTTCACGAAGGCGCGCAGGGTGCGCTGGTTGCGCATGTCGAAGGCGCCGTCGCCGACCCAGAACAGCACGTCGGCCTGCTTCCGCTCGCTCATCAGCGGCAGGTTCAGGTCGGCCGCCCAGTTCAGCCGGCCGCCGGGGGCGAAGCCGCCGGGATTGTCGGTGGCGATCAGGTTCTCCAGCACCTCGGCGCCCTTGTTCGGGGTGGCGCCCTTTTCCAGGGTGAGGTGGCGGCGCATGTCGACGATGGCGTCGACGTGCTCGATCATCATCGGGCATTCCTCGACGCAGGCGCGGCAGGTGGTGCACGACCACAGCGTCTCGGCATCCACCAGGGCCTTGCCTTCCAGCGCGACTATGGGCAGGTGCGGGCCGCCGCTGTGTTCGCCGAGTGGTTTGCCCGGATAAGGCGAGCCGGCGAACCTGGCGTCGTTGCCGCCGGCCAGGCCGATGACCATGTCCTGGATCAGCTTCTTCGGGTTCAGCGGCTGGCCAGCGGCGAAGGCCGGGCACATGGCCTCGCACTTGCCGCACTGCACGCAGGCGTCGAAGCCGAGCAGCTGGTTCCAGGTGAAGTCGGTGGGCTTTTCCACGCCCAGCGGGGCCATGGGATCGCTGAGATCGAGGGCCTTGAGGCCGGTGGAGCGGCCGCCGCGCCCATCTTTTCTGGAGAACCGCTCGGCGCGGCGGTGCCAGGCCAGGTGCAGGGCGCCGGCGAAGGCGTGCTTCATCGGCCCGCCCCAGGTCATGCCGAAGAACAGCTCGGACACGCCCCAGGCCACGCCGATGGCGAGGATGGCCGCCAGGAACCAGCCACCGAAACCTTCGGGAAGGATGCCGGCCACGGGCAGCGTGGCGACGAAGAAGCTCGCCGAGAACATCAGCAGGCTCTTCGGCAGGCGCATCCACGGGCCCTTCGACAGCCGCGACGGCGGGTCGAGGCGGCGCTTGGCGACGAACAGCGCGCCGCCGAACATCAGCGCCGTGGCCGCCAGCAGGGCGAAGCCGAGGATCCGGCTGTGCAGGCCGAAGCCGTGCACGACGATGGCCAGCAGCGCCGCCAGGACGAAGCCGCCGGCGGTGGCCACGTGGGTCCTGGACATGTACTTGTCGCGCTCGACCACATGGTGCAGGTCCACCAGGTAGCGGCGCGGCATGGCCAGCAGGCCGCCGAGCCAGTCGACCGGCGCGGGCCGGCCACGGCGCCACATGGCGAAGCGCTTCACGGCGCCCAGCACGGCGAGGGCCAGGGCGGCGAAGAGCAGGAGGGGAAGAATGATATTCAGCATTGCAGCTCACCCGGTTGGGGGAGCCGGAAGCTGGAAGCTGGAAGCTGGAAGCGGTTCGGGCCGCCCTTCGCTTCCAGCTTCAAGCCTCCAGCTTCAAGCTTCTTTAAAAGTCCTTGCACAACCGCAGCGCGTCGTAGATCGCCGCGTGGGTGTTGCGCTGGGCCACGCAGTCGCCGATGCGGAACAGCAGGTAGCCGTCGCCTGGCTCGCTGAGGCACGGCTGCGGCTTGATCGCGAACAGCGCCTCGACGTCGATCTGGCCCTTGTTGCGCGAGCCCTGCTTGAGCGCGTAGTACAGGCTCTCGTCCGGGCGCACGCCGTTCTCCACGACGACCTGGTCGACCACCCGCTCCTCTTTCGCGCCGGTGTATTCGTTCTCCAGCACCGCCACCAGCTTGTCGCCCTCGCAGTAGACCTTTTCCAGCATCAGGTCGCCGGTCATGATCACTTCCTTGGGGTACATGCTGCGGTAGTAGGTGGGGAAGGTGGTGCCGCCGATGGCCACGCCGGGCTTGATGTCGTCAGTGACGATCTCCACCAGCGCGCCCTTGTCGGCGAGGAAGTCGGCCACCGACATGCCGCTGAACTCGCAGATGGTGTCGTAGACCAGCACGTTCTTGCCGGGGGCGACCTTGCCGTCGAGGATGTCCCAGCTGCTCACCACCAGGCCCTCGGCGGCGCCCCAGTGTTCGTTCTGTTCGAGGAACGGGTGGCCGCCGTTGGCCAGCACCACCACGTCCGGACGCAGGTCGAGGATGGTGTCAGCGTCCGCCGCGGTGCCCAGGCGCAGGTCGATCCCCAGGCGCGCCAGCTCCAGTTGGTACCAGCGGGTGATGCCGGCGATCTGGTCGCGCTGCGGCGCTTTCGAGGCGGTGGTGATCTGCCCGCCGAGCTGGTCCTTCTTCTCGAACAGGGTCACGTCGTGGCCACGCTCGGCCGCTACCCGCGCGGCTTCCATCCCGGCCGGGCCGCCACCGACGACCACGACCTTGCGCTTCACGCCGGTGGTCTTCTCGATGATGTGCGGCACGCCCATGTATTCGCGGCTGGTGGCGGCGTTCTGGATGCACAGCACGTCCAGGCCCTGGTACTGGCGGTCGATGCAGTAGTTGGCGCCGACGCACTGCTTGATCTGGTCGACCTGGCCCATCTTGATCTTGGCGATCAGGTGCGGGTCGGCGATGTGCGCGCGAGTCATGCCGACCATGTCCACGTAGCCGCCTTCGAGGATGCGCGTGGCCTGGTTCGGGTCCTTGATGTTCTGCGCGTGCAGCACCGGCACGTTGACCACTTCCTTGATGCCCGCCGCCAGGTGCAGGAAGGGCTCCGGCGGGTAGGTCATGTTGGGGATGACGTTGGCCAGGGTGTTGTGGGTGTCGCAGCCGGAGCCGACCACGCCGATGAAGTCGAGCATGCCGGTGTCGCTGTAGTACTTGGCGATCTGCTTCATGTCCTCGTGGGACAGGCCGTCGGGGTGGAACTCGTCGCCGCAGATGCGCATGCCGACGCAGAAGTCGTCACCGACCTCTTTGCGCACGGCCTTGAGCACTTCCAGGCCGAACTTCATGCGGCCCTCGAAGGTGCCGCCCCATTCGTCGGTGCGCTTGTTGACCCGCGGGCTCCAGAACTGGTCGATCATGTGCTGGTGCACGGCGGACAGCTCGACGCCGTCCAGGCCGCCTTCCTTCGCCCGGCGCGCGGCCTGCGCGTAGTTGCCGATCACCCGCCAGATCTCTTCGGGCTCGATGGTCTTGCAGGTGGCGCGGTGCACCGGCTCGCGGATGCCCGAAGGCGACATCAGCGTCGGCCAGTTGAAGCCGTCCCAGCGCGAGCGGCGGCCCATGTGGGTAATCTGGATCATGATCTTGGCCCCATGCTTGTGCATGGCGTCGGCCAGGTTCTGGAAGTGCGGGATGATGCGGTCGGTGGACAGGTTCACCGAGCTCCACCACTCCTGCGGGCTGTCGATGGCGACCACCGAGGAACCACCGCAGATGGCCAGGCCGATGCCGCCCTTGGCCTTCTCCTCGTAGTACTTCACGTAGCGCTCGGTGGTCATGCCGCCGTCGGTGGCGTAGACCTCGGCGTGGGCGGTGGAGAGCACGCGGTTGCGGATGGTCAGCTTGCCGATCTGGATCGGCTGGAACATTGCCTCGAAAGCCATTGCGGCATCCTCACGGGATCAGAGGTTTCTTGTTGTGGTGGCGGCCGGCGGGCCGCCTGTGCCGAAGTCGTGGATCAGAGCGGCTTGACGATGAACAGGCCGTCGTCGTGGCCGTCTTCCGAACCGCTGTAGACCTGCTCGGCCACGGTGCGGATGCTGCTGCCGCGGGCCTGGAGAATCTGGTCCATGGCGCCGGCGAACCAGCCGGTGAACATGTAGTCGACCTTGCGGTTGACCTTGCCGTACACGTACACGAAGGCGGAGTGCTTCAGGCGCACCTGGGCGGTGCCCTTGTCGAGGTCGATCTGCTCGATCTGGAACAGGCCCCAGCCGCGCTGCGACAGGCGCTTCATGTAGTGCTCGAACACCGCCACGCCTTCGATGCCGTGGCATTCGGCCTCTTTCTCGCACCAGTGCCAGGCGGACTTGTAGCCGGCCTTGTAGAGGATTTCGGCATAGCGCTCGGCGCCCAGCTCTTCCTCGATGCCCATGTGGTTGTTGACGAAGAAGTGCCGCGGCACGTAGAGCATCGGCAGGGCGTCGGTGGTCCAGACGCCGGTTTCGCTGTCGACTTCGATGGGCAGTTCGGGGGCGTGTTTGGCCATGGTTCGGTTCTCGGAATCCGGTTGATGATCTTGGCCGGCGGGGCGCCGGCATGGTGGGTATCGCTGCGCTCCACCCACCCTACGAAGGAAGTCGGCGGCCCGGGCTTACTCGCCCCAAACGTCCGCCAGGACGCGCACCCAGTTCTCGCCCATGACCTTGCGCACCACGCGCTCGGGCATGCCGCGCTTGAGCAGCGTTTCGGTGAGGTTGGGGAACTCGCCCACGGTGCGGATGCCCAGCGGGTTGATGATGGTGCCGAAGCGCGTCAGGCGGCGGGCGTAGCCCTTGTCGTGGGTCAGGTACTCGAAGAAGTCCTGGCCATGGCCCTGGGTGAAGTCGGTGCCGATGCCGATGGCGTCCTCGCCGACGATGTTCATCACGTACTCGATGGCCTCGGCGTAGTCGTCGATGGTGGCATCCACGCCCTTGGCCAGGAACGGCGTGAACATGGTCACGCCGACGAAGCCGCCGTGGTCGGCGATGAACTTCAGCTCCTCGTCGGACTTGTTGCGCGGGTGCTCTTTCAGGCCCGAGGGCAGGCAGTGGGAGTAGCAGACCGGTTTCTTCGATTCGAGGATGACTTCCTCGCTGGTCTTGCTGCCGACGTGGGACAGGTCGCACATGACGCCAACGCGGTTCATCTCGGCGACGATCTCGCGGCCGAAGCCGGAGAGCCCGCCGTCGCGCTCGTAGCAGCCGGTGCCGACCAGGTTCTGGGTGTTGTAGCACATCTGCACGATGCCCACGCCCAGCTGCTTGAACACCTCGACGTAGCCGATCTGGTCCTCGAACGCGTGGGCGTTCTGGAAGCCGTAGAGGATGCCGGTCTTGCCCAGCTGCTTGGCGCGGCGGATGTCGGCGGTGCTGCGCACCGGGATGACCAGGTCGCTGTTCTCGCGGATCAGCTTGTTGCTGGCGACGATGTTGTTCACCGTGGCCTGGAAGCCCTCCCACACGGACACGGTGCAGTTCGCGGCGGTCAGGCCGCCCTTGCGCATGTCCGCGAAGAGTTCGCGGTTCCACTTGGCGATGATCAGGCCATCGATGACGATGCTGTCGGCGTGAAGTTCGGCTGGGCTCATCTGGCGTCTCTCTATATCAGGCAAGGCTTGTCGGGCTTGGCGCGCCGGGGCTTGTGCCGGCGCTTTGGGGGCAGCATATCCCCGGGTGGCGGGGCGGCCCGGTTCGAAAACGACCAGGGTCGTACCGAAAGCGTCAAGCCGGCGACATGCGCGACACCGAAGGCGTCGCGGGCGGGCATATGGGTATGAGGGGGGCGGTTTAGAGAGCTTGGGGGAATGAGGGGGATGGCTTTTCGTGGGACGATGGCTTTTCGTAGGAGCGAGCTTGCTCGCGAACAGTGCTCCCCGGCGGCTCTGGTGTGTTGGGTTGACTCCGCTCCCTCTCCCCAGCCCTCTCCCTGAAGGGAGAGGGGGCTTGTCCGTGCCGAGATGAGCATGGCTTTAGCCGGAAACTGCAGAGCTGCCGGCTGACTCTGAAATATCCGAGCACTCCGAACGGTCCCCTCTCCCTTCAGGGAGAGGGTTAGGGAGAGGGTGCTCTCAAACCTCACACCTGCAGCTCCCGGCAAACCCCGTTCGCGAGCAAGCTCGCTCCTACGAAAAGCGCCGAACCCTCAACGATTGCGCCAGCAAGCCACCAGGTTCCACACCATCAACCCGCCGACCACCACCGAACTGCCATAGAACAGCAGACTATCCACGCTCTCCCCTCCGAAATGCAGGCGCCCCCAGTGAAGGGGGCGCCGGGTGGACCTGGGCTTACTCGTGGGCGACCAGCCGCGCGTGGGCGGACTCTTCGCCGAGGTTGTTGAGCATGCGCTCGCTGTACCAGTCGAGGAAGTTGATCACGCCGAACTCGTAGGTCTTGGAATACGGGCCCGGCTGGTAGGCGGTGGAGTTGATGCCGCGCTGGTTTTCCTCGGCCAGGCGGCGGTCCTGGTCGTTGGTGGCGTCCCACACTTCGCGCAGGCGCTGCACGTCGTAGTCCACGCCTTCCACCGCGTCCTTGTGCACCAGCCACTTGGTGGTGACGACGGTTTCCTGCGCGCTGATCGGCCACACGGTGAAGACGATCAGGTGGTCGCCCATGCAGTGGTTCCAGGAGTGCGGCAGGTGGAGGATGCGCATCGAGCCCAGGTCCGGGTTCTTGATGCGGCCCATCAGCTTCTTGCTGCCCTGCTTGCCGTCCATGGTCATGGACACGGTGCCGTCGAGCAGCGGCATGCGCACGATGCGGTTGCGCAGGCCGAAGCTGGCGTGGGCGTAGGGGATCTTCTCCTCGTCCCAGGCCTTGGTGCAGGCGGCCACCTGGTCCTTGAACGCCTGGCTCGCGCGCGGGTCGGTGACGTCGTCCCACTCCAGCAGGGTCTTCAGCAGCTCCGGGTGCGAGCCGTTGCAGTGGTAGCACTCGCGGTTGTTCTCGAGCACCAGCTTCCAGTTGGCCGCTTCGCGGATGGTGGTCTGCACGGCGACCTTGGTGTTCTCCATGTCGTACGGCTCCATGTAGTGCTCGAGCGTACGCAGGAAGTCGTCGATGGCCGGCGGGTTCTCGGCCAGGGAAATGAAGATGTAGCCGCCGGCGGTCTTCACGTTCACAGGCTTGAGGCTGTAGTCCTTCATGTCGAAGTCGGCGCCCATCTCGGTGCCGGCGAACAGCAGGCGACCGTCCAGCTCGTAGGTCCACTGGTGGTAGGGGCACACCAGCTTGGCCACCTTGCCCTTGTCGCTCACGCACAGGCGCGAGCCGCGGTGGCGGCAGACGTTGTGGAAGGCGTGGATCTTGCCCTCGGCGCCGCGCAGCACGATGACCGGGTTGTCGCCGATCTGCAGGGTGAGGAAGTTGCCCTTGGCGGGGATTTCGCAGGTCATGCCGGCGATCAGCCATTCCTTCTGGAAGATCTCCTGCATGTCGAGCTTGAACAGGCGCTCGTCGTTGTAGAACGGCTGCGGCAGCGAGAAGGAATGGTCGCGGGTGCGCAGCATCTCGGCGGTGGCCTTGCGGGCCGGTTCCAGCGGATCGCCCAGACTCAGGGTGGTAGTGACGTCCATCGGTTGGTCCTCATGCCGCGCCGGGGATCGGCGGCGGCGAAATTGGGTGGCTGATACGGTTCGACGCTACGCAAGGTGGCGTTCACGGCCTTCGGCACTCCGGTGGCTCCGGAATCCCGCCCTGCCGATGGGCGGGGCCCGCGGCGGCGGGCGTGAAGGTCAGGCGCTCTGGTGGATTACCTTCGTTTCGGCTGGGGGCAGTGTGCGTCCGGGCCTTTGCGGTGCCTTATCCATGGGCGACACGACCGCATCCGTTTCCGACCTGGCAGCCCCCGCCCCAGGCGGCAGGTCGCGATAAGCATGCAAATGTCGCTGGCAGGTAAGTGGGGGGAACGGGGCGTGCGCACAATCGGCCCCATCAGGCATGCCGAAAAGGCCGGGGCGAGCGTCCCCGCCCGGCGCTGCCCCATTCGGCCGGGAAACGGCCTGCGTGCGCGGAGAGACACCATGTCGACGAGCAACTTCCTCAACCCGGTGAACACCCAGACCTGGACCAACGGCCGCCACCTGGTGCGCTGCGTCAAGGCCATCCAGGAGACCTGGGACGTACGCACCTTCTGCTTCATGGCCGACCAGCCGATCCTGTTCTTCTTCAAGCCCGGGCAGTTCGTCACCCTGGAGCTGGAGATCGACGGCCAGCCGATCATGCGTTCCTACACCATCTCCAGCTCGCCCTCGGTGCCCTACAGCTTCTCCATCACCATCAAGCGGGTGCCCGGCGGCAAGGTTTCCAACTGGCTGCACGACAACCTCAAGGAAGGCGACGTCGTCCCGGTGCACGGCCCGGTGGGCAACTTCAACGCCATCGACTTCCCCACCGACAAGGCGCTGTTCCTCTCCGGCGGCGTCGGCATCACCCCGGTGATGTCCATGGCGCGCTGGTTCTTCGACACCAACGGCTCGGTCGACATGGTCTTCGTGCACAGCGCGCGCACGCCGAAAGACATCATCTACCACCGCGAGCTGGACCACATGGCCTCGCGCATCGCCAACTTCAAGGTCCACCTGATCTGCGAGAAGTACGAGATGGGCGAGGCCTGGGCCGGCTACCGCGGCTTCCTGAACAAGGCCATGCTGCAGCTGATAGCGCCGGACTTCCTCGAGCGCGAAGTCTTCTGCTGCGGCCCCACGCCCTACATGCACGCGATCAAGCGCCTGCTCGAAGCCGAAGGCTACGACATGTCGCGCTACCACGAGGAAGCCTTCGGCCCGACGCCGCCGGAAGTCCGCGAGGAAGTGAAGGAGCTGGCCGCCGAAGCCGCCGAGGCCCCGGAAATCCCCGCCGCCGACCTGAACAACGTGGAATTCTGCGAAACCGGCAAGAGCATCCGCGTGGGCCCCGGCGAAACCGTCCACGCCGCCGCCGCCAAGCTCGGCCTGCATATCCCGAAAGCCTGCGGCATGGGCATCTGCGGCACCTGCAAGGTGATGAAGCGCTCCGGCGAAGTGGAGATGGAGCACAACGGCGGTATTACCGACGAGGATGTGGCCGAGGGCTACATCCTGTCGTGCTGCAGCGTGCCGAAGGGGGATGTGGTGATTGAGTATTGAGTGCGCTCGGGTAGGCCGCGGAGCGAGGGTTCGAGCCCGCTCCCTCTCCCTAACCCTCTCCCTGAAGGGAGAGGGGACCGTTCGGCGTGTTTTGATATTTCAGCGTTAGCCGGCTTGTACCGAGCACCCGGCTGATACCAAATCCTTTCTCGGCACTGACAAGCCCCCTCTCCCTTCAGGGAGAGGGTTGGGGAGAGGGCGCTCTAAACCCCTTGCACTCCAGTCCCCCAAGGAATCCCAACCCGAAGATTTTTCAATTGCCCTCCCCGCCCCAAAGCTAAACACTCGTTCAACAACTCAAGGGACGAGTCAGCCATGCCCACCTTCACCCAGACCTACTACGAAGCCACCTCCGCAAAGCCGACCTACCCCACCCAGACCGGCCGCCTCGACACCCGCGTGTGCATCCTCGGCGGCGGCCTGGCCGGCCTCAACACCGCCCTGGGCCTGGCCGAACGCGGCATCACCGACGTGGCGCTGCTGGAATCGCACTACGTGGGCCACGGCGCCTCGGGGCGCAACGGCGGCTTCGTCTTCGGCGGCTACAGCCTGGGCAACGCCGACCTGCTCGCCACCCTCGGCGCCGAGCAAGCGCGGCGGCTCTACCACCTGACACTCGAAGCGGTGGACCTGATCCGCCAACGCGCGCGCCAGTACGCCATCGACTGCGACCTGGTGGACCAGGGCGTGATCCTCGCCAACTGGTTCAACGACCCGTCACGCCTGGAAAAGCCCCGGCGCCTGATGAAGGAAGCCTACGGCGTGGACTGGGAACCCATCGCCCCCGGCGCGCTCCGCGAACAGCTCAAGACCGACCGCTACTTCGGCGGCCTGCTGGAACGCAACGCCTTCCACTTCCACCCGCTGAAATACGTGCGCGGCGTGGCCCGCGCCGCCGCCGGCCTGGGCGTGCGCATCCACGAAGGCTCGCCAGCCCTGGGCATCGAAAAACGCGACGGCCGCTTCGTCGTGCGCACCGCCGGCGGCGAAGTGCATGCCGAACAGGTGGTGTTCTGCGGCGGCGGCTACGCCCGCGGCCTGTACCGGCCCATCGAACGCGCCGTGCTGCCCATCGCCACCTACGTCATCGCCACCGAGCCCCTGGGCGAGCGCCTGCGGGACGCCATCGCCTGCCAGGCCGCGGTCTACGACACCCGCTTCGCCTTCGACTACTACCGCCCGCTGGCCGACAGCCGCATCCTCTGGGGCGGGCGCATCTCCATCCTCGACCGCGGCCCGGAGGCCATCGCCGCTCTGCTCAAGCGCGACCTGACGCTGGTTTATCCACAGCTGGCCGAGGTGAAGGTGGACTACGCCTGGGGCGGCCTGATGAGCTACGGCCGCCACCAGATGGCGCAGATCGGCCAGGACGAGGCCGGCATCTGGCACGCCATCGGCTTCGGCGGCCACGGCATGGCGCCGACCACCGTGGCCGGCGAAGTGCTCGCCGACGCCATCAGCGGCGCCAGGGCGGTGCCACCCGGCTTCGCCCGCTTCGGCCTGACCCACGCCTTCGGCCTCGCCGGCCTGCTCGCCGCCCAGGCCACCTACAGCGCCTACGAGGCCCGCGACGCCTTCGACAGCCGCCGTCTCAACGGCTAGGGCTGGTGCCCGGAGCGCTGCCGGTCTAAGGTCGATGCAAATTTCCAGATCGGAGCCCCCATGGCAATCAAGACCACCCCCAACCGCCAGCAGACGCACCTGGCCGTGCTGATCGACGCCGACAACGCCCCCGCCGCCATCGTCGAAGGCCTGTTCGAGGAAATCGCCAAGTACGGCGTGGCCAGCGTCAAGCGCATCTACGGCGACTGGACGCAGCCGCAACTGGGCAAGTGGAAGCAGGTGCTGCTCGACCACTCCATCCAGCCGATCCAGCAATTCGCCTACACCAAGGGCAAGAACGCCACCGACAGCGCGCTGATCATCGACGCCATGGACCTGCTCTACACCCGCCGCTTCGACGGCTTCTGCCTGGTCTCCAGCGACAGCGACTTCACCCGCCTGGCCGCCCGCCTGCGCGAGGAAGGCCTGATGGTCTACGGCTTCGGCGAAAGCAAGACGCCCGACCCCTTCGTGCGCGCCTGCGACAAGTTCATCTACACCGAAATCCTCCGCGCCGACCCGGTGACCCCGGCCGAACCTACCGAAACCGGCCAGCCCCAGGAACCCAAGGCCCCCACCACCAAGCCCAAGCCCCAGCGCGTGCCGCTGGACTTCATCGCCAAGGTGCTCGACGACATCGCCGACGACGAGGAAGACTGGGTGCAGCTCGGCGCCCTCGGCCAGAACATCAGCAAGCTGCGCCCCGCCTTCGACCCGCGGCTGTACGGCTTCAAGAAACTCAGCGACCTGATCAAGGGCCACCCCAAGCGCTTCGAACTCCAGGCCCGCGGCGGCAGCAACAGCGGCGGCAAGGACCTGTACGCGCGCAACGTGCGCAAGTGAGCCGCGTCAAAGGCCCGGGCCGGAGCGAGCCGGTATGCTAGGGCGGTCATCGAGGAGGAAAACCATGACCGCCCTACCCCGCAGCCTCTTCGCCGCCCTGCTGCTCGGCCTGGCCCTGAGCACCAGCGCCCAGGCCTCGACGCTGCGCTGCGGCACGCAACTGATCAACGAAGGCGACAAGATGGACGCGGTGCTGGAAAAGTGCGGCGCGCCGGCGAAACGCGAAGTGATAGGCCCCCTCCCACCCCGCCGCGGCCCGGATGGCAGGTTCATCCCCGGCGGGCCGACCTTCGAAGTCTGGACCTATCCCCCACAGAACGGCGCCACCCGCGTACTGCGCTTCCGCGAAGGCATCCTGATGCTGATCGGCACCGAGTTCCGCTGAACCCCAGCTCTTCGTAGGATGGGTTGAGCGAAGCGATACCCATCACCACGACCGCATGGGTTTCGCCAAGGCTCAACCCATCCTACGAAGAGCGCCTCGGCGCAAGACAGTTGCTCCTACCCCACCGGCAAACACGACACCGTAGGATGTGTCGAGCGAAGCGATACCCATCACCACGACAGCATGGGTTTCGCAGGCTCAACCCATCCTACGAAAAGCGCCTCGGCGCAGCCTGCAAGACAGCGAACCGCCCTTACCCCAACCGCGCCGCCATTTCCGCAATGACAATCGTCACCACGGCCCGCAGCAAGCGAAGCTCACCGGCCAGCGTAGGACGCAGTTCAGGACGAGCGGCCGACAGTTCCTGGTTCTCCCGCTCGACCTCCGCCAACAGCGCCTGCGCCCGCTCCCGCACTGCCCTGGTGAGCCTTGCCACATGCTCGCGCGCCGTAGCCGGCTTGATGCCCATGGCCTCTCCAGCAGCCACCAGCAGCGCCCCATCGATCTGTTGCAGGCGATCGATACCGAGAATCGGCCAAGCCATCGCGGCCTGCTGCGGCCAGCGCTCCTGCTCGAATGCCCGAGTCCCGTAGACAGCCGTGCAAAGCAGATCGTAGAAAGGCGCCAGGCTGAACCCCCGGCGCGTGACCAGCAGGCTCAGGTTCTTCAGGTGCGCATCCTCGTTGCCCACCAGCACGTTGAATACCAGCCAGCGGAACAAGCCCAGGCGCGCCCTCACCGAAGGCCGGCTATCGCTGGCGATCTCGCGCAGACGCTCGATGCTGCCCTGGTTGTACTTGAAGGCGCGGTCCAGGCCGAGCAACTGACAGGCATCGATGCAATGCAGGCGCTCCCAATCGTCCTCCACCTGGCGGCGGTCGAAACGCTGCACCAGATACACCGGCTGCGGCACATAGCGCCGATGCACAGCGGGTACCTCCAGCCCGATGCGCGCGGCCAGTGTCATGACGAACCACTCGTTGACCACCGAATGCGCCCAAGCCGGGTCCGGATGATCGGGCTTAAGGATATGCGTAGAAGGCGTGCTGCCAACCGGCTCGAACAGATCCCGCCCATCGAAGACGACGGCAACTTTGTGCTGTGCCCCCGCCAGCGACATGCGCTTGGCCGCGCGCTCGGCCAGCGGCATCTGGGGCATCTGCTCGATACGCCGGGACAGCTCCGTATCGGGCAATGCACGCAACTCACCAGGAGCCGGCGATTGCCCCGGCGGCAGCAAGGTGAGCGACCCCGCCGACTCTGCGCCGAAGTGCTCCAGCAGGCCAAAGGCATCCGCCTCCGCCAGGCGCGCCGCACCCGCCAACAGGCGACGCTGGCCCTCCTCCGGGAGCAGATTGTCGAAATACCACTGCACCGGGCGCTGGCTCGCACCATCCACATGAGGCTCGCCACGAAGTGGTAGCCCCGGGCACAACGGATAGGCCTCGGGCGTATCCAGCCACTCGCGGGAATAGGTGAACGCCCAGACGCCGTTGTTCTCCTCCAGGGCGCCGACGCGGGTCTGGTTGATCCAGGCATCCAACTGCCGGGCCATCAGTCCTCCTTACCGCTCTCTGCCTTGTGGATAAGCCGTTGCAGCTGCGCCCGGGTCGAGTCCGCATACTCCTCCGGCACCTCGACGCAGACCTGCAGGCCAAGCTCCTGCAGCACCTGGAACAGCTTGCCCCACTGCACACGCTCCGCACCGCGCTCGACCTTGCCGAGAAAGTTCTCGCTCACACCAATGCTGCCGGCGGCATCGTCCTGGCGCAGGTTCATGGCCTTGCGGCTTGCTCGCACCAGCAGTCCGAGGGTGGCAGGTGAGTCGATATCGATCTTCATTGAAAATCCTCATGATTGTAAGGATTATGCCAGCATCAGAGCGATGGCCCTATAAATCCTCACGACTGCGAGGATTTTAGTCAGCTGCTGTGGATATTCAAGAGAATCCTCATGATCGTGAGGATTAATGTGCAGCGGTCACGAGCTGTTCGCGAGCAAGCTCGCTCCTACACCCACATCGGAAATATCGCCGTATCCCGGCCAAGGGCCGCTGCCTATCCTGCCCCGGTCACGGCCAGTGCCGTGACTTGGGTTTGGCGACCCAATCACTAGCAGGCGCGTAATGCCAAAGGGAGTGCTCTTGCAGCGCTCACAAGCTCGCAGATTCTCTGCAATGCTCGATGGCAGATCGCGCGGGGAGACCTTCGGGTCTGCCGGGTCCTGTTAGCCGGTTCGCCAACCCCGCGTGGTCTGCCGCCCTACGCTTGGCGACGTGGGGTGGCAGCTCTCTTGATGGATAACAGGAGCTAGCAATGCACGACGCATACACCCCCACCTTCTTCATCCGCCACGGTCGCCCCCTGCGCGCGGTCATGATCGACAACCAGCCCTGGTTCGCCTCCTACGACCTCGCCCGCCTCCTGGGCATCCGCCGTCCCCACACCTTCCAGCACCGCGTCCTGCCCCACGAAACCCGGCGCATCCACCTGCTGTACGAAAGCGGCAGCGAAGAAGCCATCGATGTCCTCAACGAGGCCGCGCTCTACAAGGCCCTGGTGCGCTTCGGCAGCCCGGAAAGCCAGCACCTGGACACCTGGCTGACGCGCGAAGTCATCCCCAGCCTGCGCGACCAGTCCGTGCCGGACGGCCAGGCGCCGAGGCGGGTGATGATGAGCTGGCAGGCGCGGCGGGTGATGTTGCTGGAGTGGCAGGGCGCGCTCTGGGTGCCCTTCGAGGAGATGCCGCGGCTGCTCGCCGATTGATGGGTATCGCTGCGCTCCACCCATCCTACGGGGGTATCAGCACGCTCCGGCATCAACGCCTGGCACGGACCCGTAGGATGGCGTTGAGCGCAGCGATACCCATCACCCCAAGGCCAAGGACGCGCCATGACTACCTACCGCCGTGACCGAACCCCAGGCGCCACCTGGTTCTTCACCCTGGCACTGCACGACCGCCGATCCCGCCTGCTGGTCGAGCACATCGGCCCGCTCCGCGAGGCTTTCCGCTACGTCGCCGAACGGCATCCCTGGGCAATCGACGCCATCGTCATCCTCCCCGACCATCTGCATACCCTGTGCACCCTGCCCGAGGGCGACAACGACTATGCCCTGCGCTGGCGGCTCATGAAGGCGCACTTCTCCAGGGCCCTGCTGCGCGGCGAAGCGCGCTCGCCAAGCCGCGCCAGCAAAGGCGAGCGCGGCATCTGGCAGCGTCGCTACTGGGAGCACCGCATCCGCGATGAGCAGGACTTTTCGCGGCACGTCGATTACATCCATTTCAATCCGTGCAAGCACGGGCATGTGCAGCAGGTGGTCGATTGGCCGTGGTCGTCGTTTCATCGCTATGTGCGCGATGGGGTGTTGCCGGCGGATTGGGCGGGAGGTAACGAGGAGGTCGAGCGGGCCGGGGAGTGAGGGAAATGATGGGTATCGCTTCGCTCAACCCATCCTACGAACACCGATCCCCGCAGCCCCGTAGGATGGGTTGAGCGAAGCGATACCCATCAAGCCCGTAAACGAAAAAGGCCGGTCAATCGACCGGCCTTTCCCTTACCTCACGCCACCTCAGCTATTGCTGGGGAACGCGAACTGCGCCGCCTCGTGGCTCTTGCGCTGCGGCCAGCGCTGGGTGATGGCCTTGCGCTTGGTGTAGAAGCGCACGCCGTCCGGGCCGTAGGCGTGGAGGTCGCCGAACAGGGAGCGCTTCCAGCCGCCGAAGCTGTGGTAGGCCACCGGGACCGGCAGCGGGACGTTGACGCCGACCATGCCCACTTCGATCTCGTCGCAGAACAGGCGGGCAGCTTCGCCGTCGCGGGTGAAGATGCAGGTGCCGTTGCCGTATTCGTGGTCGTTGATCAGCTGCATGGCTTCTTCCAGGCTGTTCACGCGGACGATGCACAGGACCGGGCCGAAGATCTCTTCCTTGTAGATGGTCATTTCCGGGGTCACGCGGTCGAACAGGGTGCCGCCGAGGAAGAAGCCGTTCTCATGGCCGGCGACCTTGTAGCCGCGGCCGTCGACGACCAGTTCGGCGCCCTGGGCCACGCCGCTGTCGATGTAGCCGGTGACCTTGTCGCGGGCAGCGCCGGTGACCAGCGGGCCCATGTCCAGGCCGCAGGAGGTGCCGGCGCCGATCTTCAGGCCCTTGATCTGCGGAACCAGCTTCTGCACCAGGGCGTCGGCGATCTGGTCGCCCACGCACACGGCTACCGAGATGGCCATGCAGCGCTCGCCGCAGGAGCCGTAGGCGGCGCCCATCAGCGCGCTGACGGCGTTGTCCAGGTCGGCGTCGGGCATCAGCACGGCGTGGTTCTTGGCGCCGCCCAGGGCCTGCACGCGTTTGCCGCGCTTGGTGCCTTCGCTGTAGATGTATTCGGCGATCGGGGTCGAGCCGACGAAGCTCAGGGCCTTCACTTCCGGGGCTTCGATCAGCGCGTCCACCGCGCCCTTGTCGCCGTGCACCACGTTCAGCACGCCCTTGGGCAGGCCGGCTTCCTGGAACAGTTCGGCGATCAGCAGGGTGGAGCTGGGGTCGCGCTCGGACGGCTTGAGGATGAAGGTATTGCCGCAGGCGATGGCCAGCGGGTACATCCACAGCGGGACCATGGCCGGGAAGTTGAACGGGGTGATGCCGGCAACCACGCCGATGGGCTGGAAGTCGCTCCAGGCGTCGATGTTCGGGCCGACGTTGCGGCTGTATTCGCCCTTGAGGATTTCCGGGGCGGCGGTGGCGTATTCGACGTTCTCGATGCCGCGCTTGAGTTCACCGGCGGCGTCTTCGATGGTCTTGCCGTGTTCTTCGCTGATCAGTTTGACGATGCGCTCTTCGTTGGCTTCGAGCAGTTGCTTGAAGCGGAACAGCACCTGGGCGCGCTTGGCCGGCGGGGTGTTGCGCCAGGCCGGGAAGGCGGCCTTGGCGGCGTCGATGGCCTGCTGCATGGTTTCGCGGTCGGCCAGCGGGACCTTGCGCACGGCCTCGCCGGTGGACGGGTTGAAGACGTCGGCGGTGCGGCCGGTGTCGGCGATCAGCTCGCCGCCGATCAGGTGCTTGATGATGGTCATCGTCTTGTCTCTTCTCGCTGAGTGGGGTTTGGAGGAGGAGCGTAAGAGCCCCTCTCCCTAACCCTCTCCCTGAAGGGAGAGGGGATTGTTCGGTGTGTTGGGTGGGCCGCGAGGCTCGCCGGGACGGCCAGGGTAAGCCCGGCCGAACCGGCATGCCTACGCGCGGGCCCGCGGGCTCAGTGTTGCTTGAGCTCGATCTCGATGAAGGCCACTTCGTGGTCGCACGGGTTGATCACGTTGTGCTCGGTGCCGATCTGGCGGGTGTAGCTCTGGCCCAGGACCAGCGGCGCGCGCCGCTCGCCTTCGGGGGTTTCCAGCAGCAGTTCGCCGCCGGTCACCGGGACCACCACGTACTCCATGCCGTGGCGGTGCCAGCCGGTCTCCGCTCCCGGGGCGAAGCGCCACTCGGTGACCAGGACCTTGTCGTTGTCGATCTGCACCGTCGGTACGGCCTTGGGACGCTCGCTCACTTACGCCACCCCGTTGAGGGCTTCGCCGACCGCGTCGAACAGGCGGTCGAGGTCTTCGGGCTTGGCGTTGAAGGTCGGCCCGAACTGCAGGGTGTCGCCGCCGAAGCGCACGTAGAAGCCTTCCTTCCACAGCTTCATGCTGGCTTCGAACGGGCGGACGATGGCGTCGCCGTCGCGGGCGGCGATCTGGATGGCGCCGGCCAGGCCGCAGTTGCGGATGTCGATGACGTTCTTCGTGCCCTTGAGGCCGTGCAGGGCTTTTTCGAAGTGCGGCGCCAGCTCGGCGGACTGCTGGATCAGGTTTTCCTTCTGCAGCAGGTCCAGCGCGGCGATGCCGGCGGCGCAGGCGACCGGGTGCGCGGAATAGGTGTAGCCGTGGCCGAACTCCACCGCGTATTCCGGCAGGTTCTGGTTCATGAAGGTGTCGTAGATTTCGCTGCTGGCGATCACCGCGCCCATGGGCACGGCGCCGTTGGTGACCTGCTTGGCGACGTTCATGATGTCCGGGGTCACGCCGAAGTATTCGGCGCCGGTGGCCTTGCCCATGCGGCCGAAGGCGGTGATGACTTCGTCGAAGATCAGCAGGATGTTGTTGGCGTCGCAGATTTCCCGCAGGCGCTGCAGGTAGCCCTTCGGCGGCACGATCACGCCGGCGGAGCCGGACATCGGCTCGACGATCACCGCGGCGATGTTCGAGGCGTCGTGCAGCTCGATCAGCTTCAGCAGTTCGTTGGCCAGCTCGACGCCGCCGGTCTCGGCCGCGCCCCTGGTGAAGGCCATGCCCGGCTGCAGGGTGTGCGGCAGGTGGTCGACGTCCATCAGCGGGCCGAACATCTTGCGGTTGCCGCCGATGCCGCCCAGGGAGGTGCCGGCGACGTTCACGCCGTGGTAGCCACGGGCGCGGCCGATCAGCTTGGTCTTCTGCGCCTGGCCCTTGATGCGCCAGTAGGCGCGGGCCATCTTGATCGCGGTGTCGGCGCACTCGGAACCGGAGCCGGTGAAGAACACGTGGTCGAGGGTGCCGGGGGTCATCTGGGCGATTTTCTCGGCCAGCTGGAAGGACAGCGGGTGGCCGTACTGGAAGCCCGGGGAGTAGTCGAGGGTGCCGATCTGCTTGGCCACCGCGTCGGCGATTTCCTTGCGCGAGTGACCGGCGCCGCAGGTCCACAGGCCGGACAGGCTGTCGTAGATGCGCCGGCCCTTGTCGTCCACCAGCCAGCTGCCCTCGGCGGCCACGATGATGCGCGGGTCCTTGTGGAAGTTGCGGTTGGCGCTGAAGGGCATCCAGTGGGCCTTCAGGTTCAGGTCGGCGGCGGCCGACGGCGCTACGTTCACTTGCTGGTTCATGGAGCTCGTCCTCGACGACTGTCTTGTTGGGCGCGCAGGCCGCGTCACGCCTGCTGCGATGGCTCAAGATTGGGCCTGACTTAACGTGAGTTAAAGCCTATTCTTCTCACGTTCAGTTTCGATTCGGTAAAACAAAAATGGCGAAAACCCGCAGCCCTTCCCTGGGCCAGGTCAGCGATTTCGAAATACGCCTGCTGCGCATCTTCAAGACCATAGTCGAGTGCGGCAGCTTTTCCGCCGCGGAAAGCACCCTGGGCATCAGCCGCTCGGCCATCAGCCTGCACATGGGCGACCTGGAGAAGCGCCTGGGCATGCGCCTGTGCCAGCGCGGCCGGGCCGGCTTCGCGCTGACCGACGAGGGCCGCGAGGTGTACCGCGCCACCCAGTCGCTGCTGGCGGCGCTGGAGGGCTTCCGCGCCGAGGTCAACGAGCTCCACCAGCACCTGCGCGGCGAGTTGAACATCGGCATCATCAACAACCTGGTGACCCTCCCGCAGATGCGCATCACCCACGCCCTGCGCGCGCTCAAGGCAAGCGGCCCGGGGGTGCGCATCAACATCGGCATGACCACGCCCAACGAGATCGAGCTGGGCGTGCTCGACGGCCGCCTGCATATAGGCGTGGTGCCGCTCATCAGCCCGCTGTCGGGGCTGGAGTATTCGCCGCTGTACGACGAACGGTCGCTGCTGTTCTGCAGCCGCGAGCACCCGCTGTTCGAACGCGAGGACGCAGGCATCACGGTGGCGGAAATCCACGCCTGCGACGCGGTGGCGCCCAGCTACCGCATCCCCGCCGAGGCCCAGGAGCGCCACCAGGAGCTGAACGCCAGCGCCAACGCCTCGGACCGCGAGGGCATGGCCTTCCTGATCCTCACCGGCAGCTACATCGGCTACCTGCCCGACCACTACGCCGCCGACTGGGTGGCCCAGGGCCGCATGCGCGCGCTGCGCCCGGAGCGCTTCCACTACGACATCCCGCTGACGGTGGTGACGCGCAAGGGACGGCGACCGAACCTGGTGCTGGAGCGGTTTCTGGAGGCGGTGGCGGAGAGCCGTTGATTCAAAGCCCTTGCCGGCTGCGCCGAGGCGCTCTGCGTAGGATGGGTTGAGCCTGCGAAACCCATGCGGCCACGGTGATGGGTATCGCTTCGCTCAACCCATCCTACGACTGACCCCCAATGCGCACGAATCGCGGACAGAGTCCGCTCCTACAGTTCCAGGGAAGCTCGGACGTAGGAGCGGACTCCGTCCGCGATTGGACACCGATCGCGCCGAACATCCCGGCGCCCCCGTCGCCACACCATCGATTTTGTCTTCCCTGCCACGCAAAAACCTATACCCCCTCCCCGCCGCTCCGCGCGGCCCGTGGCTCGCGGGCCCACAGTTTTTCCCTAGCCTGCGACTACAAAAATCATAATTTCGCTAATGCCCGGGTCTGAACAGAATGCGGCCAACACGCGGTGGACAGTCGCGACCGCAGAACAACAACGATCAGAGTCCGAGGAGTCACCCCATGGCCGATCCGAACCAGACCGCCTTCGGCAAGCCCGCCGGCAAATCGCTCGATGGCATCGAAACCGACACCCTCGTGGTGGGCGCCGGGCAGGCCGGCGTGGCCATGAGCGAGCATCTGACCGCCCAGGGCGTGCCGCACATCGTGCTGGAGAAGAGCCGCATCGCCGAAGCCTGGCGCACCGGCCGCTGGGATTCGCTGGTGGCCAACGGCCCGGCCTGGCACGACCGCTTCCCGAACATGGAATTCCCCGTCGGCCCCGACGAGTTCCCGCACAAGGAGCAGGTGGCGGACTACTTCGTCGCCTACGCCAAGCAGTTCAACGCGCCCATCCGCACCGGCGTGGAAGTGAAGAAGGTGACCCGCAACGAAGGCCGCCCCGGCTTCACCGTGGAAACCTCCGAAGGCACCCTTCAAGCCCTGCGCATCGT
>Ga0182743_1001674_pt1 | contig 21018 bp, 24 predicted proteins | sample eDN3rd30CKraftOP_FD_128522 | JGI IMG/M metagenome (GOLD analysis project Ga0182743, IMG submission 128522) | Enriched Organic Plus compost microbial communities from Emeryville, California, USA - eDNA 3rd pass 30_C Kraft OP (version 2) (version 2) ... | reverse complement strand
AGTTCGTCCAGTCCTGGATCAATGACGATGTGCTGCGGGCATGTCTCTTCGATATGCTCGACGCGATCGGCAAGGGATTTTCCGTTATGGAAATCGATTGGCAAACCCGGCTGAGCCGGTGGGAGCCGCGCGAGATTACCTACCGGCCGCAGCGTTGGTTTACATTTGCCCGCGCGGACGGTGAAACTGTTGTGCTTCGCGATGATCCGGCAGAAGAACCGTTACCGGCGCATAAGTTTATCATCCATCGACATCCGTCGAAGTCTGGCCTGACAATCCGTTCCGGTATTGCCCGCGTGGCATCCTGGGCATGGATGTATAAGAGCTTCACGCTCAAGGACTGGGCGATCTTCGTCCAGAATTTCGGCATGCCGATCCGTATCGGCCGTTACGAAGGTGACGCCAAGGAAGAGGACAAGGATGTCCTGTGGCGCGCAGTGACGCAGATCGCTGGCGATATGGCCGCGATCATGCCAGACAGCATGAAGATCGAGTTTCAGGAAGTGGCCGCGAAAGGCACTTCAATTGACCTTTACGAACGTCGGGCCGACTGGATGGACCGGCAGGTGTCGAAAGCCGTTCTTGGTCAGACGACCACGACCGACGCTGTCGGCGGGGGACATGCGGTTGCTCGCGAGCATCGCCTCGTCCAGGAGGATATCGAGCGGGCCGACGCAATGATGATCACCGCGACCATCATTCGCCAGCTTATTCCAAACCTGATCGCCATGAATTTCGGCCCGCAGGATCATTATCCGATCGTCCGTATCGGGCGTCCGGATGAAGTGATGTTGAAGGAGTTTGCCGAAGCCTTCGACAAGTTCGCCAAACACGGTCTCACGGTTGGCGCATCCTATATCCGCGAACGCCTCGGCGCTCCGGCTCCCGTGGAAGGAGAAGAGGTTATCGGCGGGCGTCAGCCTTCCATCATGGATCGCCTGTTTGAATCAGAAGGGCGCGCACCCGAACTCAATTCGGTTCGCAAGATGCTGCATGCCCGCGAAAAGCAATCGCCTACGGAAGACATTGTCGGGAAGCTGACTGACAGGCTTCAGGATGATGCGGCCGGGGCGCTTGCGGGCCTTACCGAAGAAATCCGCACGGTGCTGATGTCGGCGGAAACAATTGCCGACGCAGCCGACCAGCTTGCCCGGATGAAACTTTCACCGGACGAGCTGTCACAAGCCATGGCACGCGGAATGGCTTTGGCGCATCTCGCCGGACAGGCCGCTTTGATCGATGACATTGCCGGACGCAAATAAACCGCCACAGACGCGCACCAGCTTCCTTTGTGAAGCGATCCCGCAAAAAATCGGGAATGCGCGTCTATGGCCTTCAAATGGCCTTCAAATTTGATGGTTCGGGAGCTTCCACGATGACAGGTACGATATCGGCGCTCGATCTGCCCTTTGATGAAGCGATCCGCTTCTTATCCGGCAAGGCTAACGTCAAGACGCAAGTCTGGACCGATGTTTATGCTGCGGCTCATTCGAGAGCTTTCATGGTTGCCGGAGCTGCCACGGATGCGCTGCTCGATGACTTCCGACGCGAGATCCAACGAGCGCTTGAAGAAGGCACCACAATCGAGGAGTTCCGCCAGTCATTCGACGCAATCGTGGAAAAGCATGGTTGGGACTATCGCGGCAAACGGAACTGGCGCACCCGCATCATCTTCGATACCAATCTGCGCACGGCCTATGCAGCCGGTCGCTATGCCAAGCTCACCGAACCTGAAACGCTCGAAGCGTTTCCCTACTGGCAATATAACCACTCTGGTTCGCTTCATCCCCGCAAAGAGCATTTATCCTGGGACGGCATGGTGCTTCGTGCCGACGACACATTCTGGCGCACCAACTATCCACCGAACGGCTGGCGCTGCGGTTGTTTCGTAACGCCGGTTTCTGATGGCGGCCTGCGCCGTCAGGGAAAGTCGGCTCCCGATCATTCGCCCGATCTCGTATTCCGTGCAGAGGAAGTCGGCGGGCGCACGGTTCGCGTTCCCCAGGGCGTCGATCCGGGGTTTGAATATAATCCCGGTATGAGCTGGCTTGATGGTGCTGCGGAATGACCGGCGTTTCTCTTGAAGTCGAGATTTCTGACAAGGCCGTCCAACAGGCTTTCACCCGGCTGATTACCGTGATGGGCGACACAACGCCAATCATGAGCGCAATTGGCTCCGGTTTGGTTGGCTCGACACACCGTCGGTTCGTTTCGCAGAAATCGCCCGATGGTATTGCGTGGGAGAAGCTCAATCCGGAATACAAGAAAACCAAGCGCAATAGCCGTATTCTGACGGAAAGCGGCCGCCTTCGCGACAGCATTAATCATCGTGCAGGCCGTGACCAGGTGACGGTCGGAACCAACGCGGACTATGCCGCCGTTCACCAGCTCGGTGCGACCATCAAGCCGAAAAGTGCTTCACATCTTGTTTTTCGTCTGGCATCTGGCATTGTGCTGGCAAAGTCGGTTACGATACCGGCGCGCCCTTATCTCGGTATTTCCGATGATGACCAGGTCATGATTTCCGAGACCGTTTTCAGCGCACTTCAACGCCGTATTTAACGCCTCTTAATGGGTGCCCGCCGTCGCGGGCATGATAAGCTCTTGCTGGACGTGGTTTTCTCACGTCCATGAAAAAGCGTCTGACCTCCCTTATGATGAACCTTCCGGCCGTCGACGACGTGTCGGTGACGGCTGTGCCGGAATGGGTACACCTTATGCCCGCTGGCACGTTCAGCGGGGCAGACGGTCGCGGCCCTTACGTTGCTGGTGATCTCCAGCAGATCGTTGCGCAGTTCCGCAATACTGGCCGCAAGCTTCCGATCGACATCAATCATTCCACAGACAAGCTTGGAACGCAGGGTTTTGAAAGCCCGGCGCTTGGCTGGATCGTGGACATGGAAGCCCGCGAAGATGGCATCTGGGGCAAGGTTGAATGGAACGCTCGCGGCAATGCGGCCGTCAGCGGCCGCGAATATGGCTACCTGTCGCCAGCGCTCTTCGTGACCGAAGGCAAGCCGCACCGTGTCCTTGAGATCGGCCGGGCCTCGCTCACCAATGATCCGAACCTCAAGCTTAATTCCCTCCATACATCCAACCTAACCGGAGAACCGGACATGGAAGAAGAACTGCGGAAGGCGCTTGGCCTTCCAGAAGACGCCGACGCGGCTGCGATCCTCGCTGCCGTCACGGAAAAGACCTTGCATTCGGCAACGCTTGCAAAGGTCGTGGAAACTGCCGGTGTCAATATCGATGCCTCCGGCGACCAGATCGTTACCTCGCTTCAGTCCCGCCAGTCGGGCGACGATGCCGAGAAGGTCGAATTGCGCAAGACGGTCACGGACCTTCAGTCGAAGGTTACTACCCTGACCAACGGTGCGGCGCGCGACAAGGCAGAAGCGATTGTCAATCGCGCTGTCGAAGACGGCAAGGTAGTCCCGGCGCTCCGCGAGCACTTCATCAGCCGTCACATGAAGAATGCGCAGGAAGTCGAGGACGAGATCAAGCTTCTCCCTTCGCTGCATTCGGCCACGCTGCGCAACTACAAACCGCAGGAAAGTGGCGATCCCGCGCTGTCTCCTGAAGATCAGCAGATTTGCGAGCTGATGGGCATTGATCCCGCCGAGTTCGCAAAGACCAAGAAGTCCCACAAGGAGTTGTTCTGATGGCTGCTACTCGCGATCTCGAAATCCCAAGCCGCGACGGTACCCGGTTCGGCTATCCGGTTAAGGCGGGCATCCGCTTTTTCGGACGGGCTATCGTCGCCGTCACCGCTGCCGGTCTGGCAGTTCCCGCAGCCCATGCTGATGCTGTTGCGATCGTGGGGCTGGCAGAATTTCACATCGACAACCGCGACGGCGCGGACGGCGATCTGACCGTAACCGCGATCCGCGACACACGCGGCTTCGAATTTGAGGCCGCTTTCGCCGACATCGGCAAGCCGGTCTACGCCACCGATGATGCAACTCTCACGCTCGACGCTACGGGCGGCAAGCTGAAGGTCGGCACTATTGCCGGTCTCGGTGACGGCCGCACGTGGGTTTCTGTCGGCGCATAAGGAAAAACGACCCATGGATATCACTCCATCCACAATGCGCGGCCTCTATACGGCCATTTCGACAGCGTTCAACGCACAACTTGGTTCCACGACGACGCATTATCAGACCGTCGCCATGACCGTTCCATCAACCACGGCGGCAAACGAATATCCGCGTATGGATGATCTGCCAGGGATTCGTGAATGGATCGGTGACCGCATCGTTCATGATCTGTCGATGCAGACCTACACGATCCGCAACAAGGAATTTGAAGGCACGATCGGCGTTCGCATCTCCCAGGTGGAAGACGATCAGCTGGGCTTTCTCTCATCCATGGCGGCGCAGCTCGGCCAGAATGCCGCGCAGTTCCCGGATCAGTTGGTTTTCCCGCTCCTGAAGAACGGCGAAACGACCAAGTGCTATGACGGCCAGAATTTTTTCGACACCGATCATCCCGGCTACGATGAAAACGGCAAGGAAACTTCGGTCTCCAACTTCGCTGCCGGTTCGTCTCCGGCCTGGTACCTGGTCGATGACAGTCAGGTCATCAAGCCGATCATCTATCAGAGCCGCAAGAGCTTCCAGCTTATCCGCAAGGATCAGGCGACCGACGATACCGTCTTCTTCGGCGGCAAGGCAGTCTATGGCGTCGATGGTCGCTGCAATGCCGGTTATGGCCTCTGGCAACTGATCTACAAGTCCAAGCTGCCGTTGAATGCCGAGAACTACGCCGCTGCCCGCGCCGCGATGACTTCCATCCGCAAACGCAACGGTGAAGTGATCTCCATCAATCCGCGCAAGTTGCTCGTGCCGTCCACGCTGGAAGGTGCAGCCCGCAAGCTGCTGCTCAACGAGCTGGTCGCGAATGGTGAGAGTAACGAATGGAAGGGCACGGCCGAGCCGGTCGTCATCCCGCTGCTGGCCTGATCCAGCGCCCCCAAGAGTTCCGCCCGCACGACAGCGGGCGGCGCATACCGGACTAACCCTGTCACTGCACTTGAACCCGGAGTTTTACCATGAGGAAAGTGGGTCTGTTTTTCGGCAGCATGTTCGCGATCGTGGCGGCTTTCGCCCTCACATCGATCGCACCGGCGTCGACTGTCGATATCCCCGCCTATGAAAAAATCCTCTCCAATCCTGTTGATTTCTACCTTGGCCATAGCGAAGCGCTCGTGCCCGCCTCGGCACTGGTGGCGACCGTCAGCCAGGACATGAGCCTTGAACCCGCATCCGGTCTGGCCTTCGTCGCGATGCTTCGCCCGACAGACGTTTCCATCCTCGCCAAGTCGAGAAGCATGGATGTGCGCCTGCCACTTCCAGTTCCCCGAACGCTCATCGAATAGCCGATCGCGAAGAACTGAAAAGCACTCCCGCCATAACGGGCGGGAGGGTTTCTCAAAAGGGTCTCAAGCCCCCTTTGAAAAGCCCTGAAACAACGGAGCAAGAACATGGCAAAAGCTGCAAAGCCCACCGACGACACCAAGAAAGTGCCCGCTGCCGAGCCAGTAGGTGGCCCTCTGCCGAACACCCCCGACAACACCGGCCAGAACGGCGGTGCCGTCCAGGGCGATGCAACGACAACCAATACCTCCCCGGCGACTGCGACCAATGACGGGACCGGCAATCCGGTCGGTCCCGTCAGCGACCAGACGGTGGCGGCTTCGGAGATCGAAGTCGATGAGGTTGTCGCTGCATCCGTCCAGGCCGCGAAGGACGCAGGCTTTGATTTCATCGCAGCTGCGGTCGAACGCTATGCCGCCAAGCACGGCAAATTTGGATGCAACGGCATTCGTATCACGGCAAAGGTCGAAGGCATCCGCCGTGGCGGTCGTCGCCATGATGGCACGAATGAATATCCGATCGACACGTTTGAGCCTTTCCAGCTCAACCAGATTTTGGGCGATCCCGATCTGGTCGCTGAGCTGATCGAGCTGGACGACTAATACCGGGCCGCCGCTGAAACAGGCCATGACCCGGAAGCCGTCGTGGCAGGCGGCTTCCACCTTAAATTGGAGAACGGCACTTGTACGCCACAGTCGCAAATATGGTCGAGCGTTTCGGCAACACGGAAATGGTCCGGCTCTCCATGCCGGAAGACCGTGAAACCGAAACCCTTGATCCAGCCAAGATCGAAGTTGCCCTGGCTGACGCCACGGCACTGATCGACGGCTATCTGCGCGGCCGTTACAAGGTACCGCTCGCAGAGGTCCCGAAGGATATCGTGCGCGCTGCATGCGTTCTCGCCCGCTATGATCTTGCAAAGGGGGAGCGTACCGAGCCGACCGAACAGATGCGCCTTGAACGCAAGGAAGTCATCACCTGGCTGGAAAACATCGCCAAGGGCTTGATCTCCATTGAGGCCGCATCGGCTGGAAACTTTGGAAAGTCCAACGGCCCGCGCTTTTCCGGCCGTCCCGCTATATTCTCCGATGAATCGCTGAAGGGCTGGTGAGATGGCGGAACCCGAACTCACCAAAGCGCCGATCCGGGTCATGGAAGCCGCCATCATCGCGCGGTTACGCCTCGCATTCCCGGAAAAGAAATTCCAGATTGGACGTGTTCCTGCCGTTCTGACTGTCAAGGAATTTGAGCGCATTGTTCGCCTGAAGCCGTTCATCGGTCTCGCCTGGATGGGCCTTCAGCCGGACCGTGACAACGGGCGCTTGTTGTCGGGTGCTGCCAATTGGCGGCTTGTCCTGGTCGTGAAGGCGTCGAGCAATCTTGATGCCCGCTTCAAGGGAGACAGGTTCGATATCGGCCTTGATGCCATGATCGACGTGTCGAGCGTCCTTTTGAGCGGCTGTACCTTATCGGACATTGGTACCTGCACGGTCACTCGCGCCGAAGCCGTCTATGCGGACGGATGGGCCGACGACGCCACCGTTCTTGCCCAGGTCGATTTCGATGTGCGTTTCACATCGCCGCTTTCCGCCTTCCAGATCAAGTCTGCCGACGATCTCAAGTCGCTTGGGATCACATGGATCACGAATGATGCGGAAGAACCTGTCATCACCGAAACCATCAACCCCGAGGAAAGCCATGCTTGAGAAAAAGCTGAAGCTCGCACCCGGCCGCACCGTGCCCATGGAAGATGGCCGCGAGTGGCCTGAAGGCGGCGCGACGGTTCCCGTCACTCTTTATATACGCCGCCGCATCGCTGACGGCGATCTGGTCGAAGTTGGCGTCAAGGCTCCGGCCGCGCCAGTGCCGACCGGCACTGACAGCAACGCCAACGACGACACGGGCAAGGCCCGGAACGGAGGTAAATAATCATGGCTGACTTCGTTTTTGACGAAATCCCGACCGACTGGCGCTCTCCCGGCACCTATCTTGAGGTCAAGCCGAACTATCGCAACAAGGGCATTTTCGATTATCCGGTGCAGAACCTGATTATCGGCCTGAAGCTTGCTACCGGCACCTTGCAGCCCGGCACCATCACGGAAGTCGTTCGCGACACCGAAGGTCAGGCGCTGTTCGGTATCGGTTCGATCGGTGCCGAACAGGTGAAGGCGTTCCGCAAGGCCAACAAGACGCAAAGCCTCTTCGTCATGGCGATCGCTGACGATGAAGACGCGGTAAAGGCCAGCGGCACCATTACATTTACCGGCGCAGTCTCCCAGGCTCTTGTTCTTCGCTTCAGGATTGCCGGTCAGCAGGTGCGTTTCACCGCGCAGTCCACTGCCACCGTCGCACAGCTCGCAGCATCGCTCGCCGCTGCGATCAACGAGAATACCAGCCTGCCGGTCACAGCCGCAGCCGCTGCCGGTGTTGTCACTGTCACCAGCCGCCATGGCGGTGAAGTTGGCAACGATATCGATCTGCGCGTCGACATCGAGGCGCAACCGCTACCAACCGGCCTCAACGTAGCGATAGCCAAGATGGCGGGCGGTTCCGGCAATCCCGATCTGACGCCTGCGCTCGATGTGATTGCCAACACCTGGTACACGGCGATCCAGCAGCCGTTCAGCGATCCAACCAATATGGGCGTGTTCGCAGACTTCCTGACCAATCGCTTCACCGCGATGTCGAAGCTCGATGCGCATGGTTATGTCGGCAAGAGCGGTACGTTTGCCGATCTCGGCACATGGGGCCAGCTGACCAACTGCCCGTTCCTGACGGCAGTGGGCCTGAATGGCTCGCCGACCAGCTCGTGGGTATTGTCGGCGGCAGTCATGGGACTTGCAAGCTTCCATCTTGCCAACGATCCGGCCCGCCAGTTGCGCTCGCTTGTTGTTCCCGGCGTTGACGCGCCGGGTGCTGCCGAGCAGTTCATCGAGACGGAGCGCGATCTTCTTTTGCGTCGTGGTGTTTCGACCTTCGAAAGCCTTTCGGATGGTTCGGTCACCATCTCGCGCCTCATTACCACGTACCGGAAATCCAACCTCAACGTGGATGATGATGCGTGGCTCGACATCATGGTGCCCGCCACCTTGTCGCGCATCCGCTACGACTGGAACTCCTACGTTTCGCTCTTATATCCGCGCGCCAAGCTCACGGATGATGACGACAGCGCGGCATTCGCGACCAATGTCGGCAATGACGAGGAACCCGGTTCATCGGTTGTCACGCCGCGCCGCATGCATGCCTCCTGGGCGGGCCGCTGCCGCCGTTATGGCGATCTGGTCTGGATACAGAATGTTGAGGCCACCATCAAACAGAGCGCATTCAAGCGTTCGCCCAGCGACAAGGACCGCCTCGAAAGCCGACAGCAGATCAACATCGTCGGCAATCTGATGGTGCTCGCCGGTTCGCTGGAATTCCAGGTCTAAAGGTAAGGAACGCAACCCATGGCACAGGTACTTGGCATTGTGGACATCATCTGGCGGGGTCGAAACATCCCCGTCGAAAAGGGCGCGAAGATCAAGGTTGGGGGCATCAAGAACAATGCCGTCACCTATGGCCGCAAGGTCGGTCGCGCCCAGGAGTTCGAGGCTTCGGAGGTCACGGCGACAACGAACCTCGAAAAGGGACAGCGCTACGGCGGTCTCTGGGATGAGGGCGAAGGCGAATTGCAGGTTGTCTGCGATACCGGCCAGACCTTCATTTTCGCTGACGCCTTCCTGACCGACCATCCGGACATCACCGGCGGCGAAGGCGGCAAGATTGAACTCAAGTGGGCGGGCGGCGCTCCTGAAGAGGTGCTTAATGGCTAAGAATGTTGTCGATCTCGACATTACTGACGAAGAGCGTCCGATCACGGACGCAGTGGTGGACCTGGACAGACCTGTTTCCACCAAGGCTGGCGTGGTCGCCGATGTCGATGAGGATATCGATCCGAATGATCGCCTACCGGATCACGCCATCCAGAATGACAATGGTTCGGTCACATTGCCCCTGCTTTATCCTCGGACACTGGAGATCAAGAAGGGCGGGAAAGTACGTGAGGAGAAGTACTCCGAGCTTACCTTCCATCGTCTGACCGGCGCTGATCAGCGGGCAATTTCTGCCACCTCCGAAGATTCGATGAACGTCGTTGCGTTTTCGCGGTCTACGCGGATCAGCCAGGCCATTATGAACGTACTTTATGACAGGCTCGATGCGGCCGACATCACCGCAGCTGCTCAGGTGCTTTCTTCTTTTTTGGCGAGTGGCCGGAAGACTGGCAAGTAATCCTCGGCGGGATCGCCACTGGATCGGGCTTCTCTGCCGCAGAAATCGACATGATGGATGCGGCAACCGCCACCTTCTGGTGGAACAGCATCATGGCGTTTCGCAACAAGATCAAAGAGACAGAGGGCTAGACCATGGCATCAAAATCAATGGCGCTTGATGTTCTGGTCAGACTTCGCGATCAGCTTTCCAGTCCGATGCGCCGCCTGACAGGCAACCTTCAGAAACTGACCGGCTTTGCACGCCGTATCGGGGTTCTCGGTACGGCGGTTGCCGCTATTTCGTTCATGGGGCCGGTTCAGGAAGCCGCAGCCTTCCAGCAACAGCTTCTCGATATTGCAGGCACCGCCGAACTCTCCGGCAAGGCCGCGTTTGATTTTGCGGCCAAGGCCAAGGTCGAGTATGAAGAACTGGCCCTTGTCATCGGTCAGGCGTCGGAAACGATCGCGGCCGGTGCAGGCCAGATGATTGCTGCCGGTGTCGATCAGAAGCTGATCGACGCCACCATTGGCGATATCGGGCGCGCCGCCACGGCTGCGAATGCGGAATTTTCCGACATGGCTGGCGTTGGCACCGCCATGCTCAACAACCTGAAGCTTCCCGCCGATCAGATGCGCGACAGTCTTGGTGCGCTTGTGATCGCCGGTAAGGAAGGCTCCTTCGAGTTGAAGGACATGGCGCAGCATTTTCCGCGCCTGACTTCGCAGGTGGCCAAATTTGGTGTGAAGGGTCGCGAGGCTGTTAACTTCCTCGGCTCGGCGCTTCAGATCGCCATGAAGGGCACGTCCGATCCGTCGATCGCGGCGAACAATCTTTCGAATTTTCTGTCGAAGGCGCTGTCTGAGCGCACCATCAAGAACTTTGCGGGCATGGGCGTCGATATTCAGGCGGTCATGCTGGACGCCGCATCCAAGGGCATCAACCCGCTGGAAGCCATGCTGCAAAAGGTCGGAAAGCTCACCGGCGTCGGCGAAGAGCAGATCGGCAAATACATGAAGGCCGCAGAAAAGAACGGCCTTAAGGGTGCCGAGGCGCTTGCCTATGTTCGCCAGCAGCTGGAAGCGATCGGCGCGGCCAGCAAGGTTTCCGAGCTGTTCTCCGATCAGCAGGTGCTGGATTTCATCGTGCCGTTCATGGCGAACGTGCAGGAATACAAGGACATCAAGGAAAAGGTCGCCGCCGCAACGGGTGCAGCGATCGACACCGATTTCGAGACACAGATGGCGGGCATGAACCGACAGCTGACGATCCTCAACGAAATCGGCACACAGTCCATTCGCGAGGTCGGCTTTGCGTTCGGTGAATGGCTCCCGACCATCAATGAATGGCTGCTCGCAGGTATTCGTTGGGTGCGGCAGATCGATCAGGCGACAGGCGGCTGGATGAGAACCCTGTTGACCGGCGCGGGCGGCGTTGTTCTTCTGGTCACGGCGCTTGGGGCGCTCGGCCTTGTCCTTCCGATTATCGGTGCGGGACTTGGCGCGATCGGTGCTCTGATCGGCGTTATCCTGTCACCGCTTGGCATTGTCATCGGCCTGCTGGCTGGCGCTGGCGTCCTGATCGCCAAGAACTGGGACAAGGTCGCGCCAAAACTTATGAAGTTCTGGGACGGTCTGAAGGATCGCGCCTCCAAGGCATGGGAAGGCACGAAGCGGCTCTGGGGACAGGCGCAGCCTTATCTTTCCCGTGTATGGTCGCGTGTGTCAGACGGTGCGGTTCGTGCCTGGAACTATGTGGCAGATGCTGCACCGCGTGCATGGTCGCGGATTTCCAACGGTGCCCGCTCGATCTTCGCCAACATCAATTTCGACAGTCTGAAGGTTGGCAGTTTGAGGGTACTTCAAAGCGTCTTTAACGGACTCAAAACGGCCTGGGATGATTTGAAGGAAATTGGTTCCGGCATCGAACCGTCACTGGCGCCGATCGGTGAAAGCCTCCGAAATGCGTTTGCTTCGATGGGCGATACGTGGAACAGCCTGAAGGAACTCGGATCGGCGCTCGGCATTCTCGGTACGAATCTCATGAAGCTCGCAGGCTTCAAGGCGTCGGACGGTTCATTGAAGACGATTGGCAATTTCATTGGTGAGCTTGGCCAGATTGGCGGCAAGGGCATTGAACTGTTTGCAAAGTCGATTTCCATCGTTGTTCAGGGACTAGCCGATCTGGCCAAATGGGCGGCTACCGGCCAAAAGCCAAACTGGATCAGTATATTTCCTGACGCTGCCGGTCAGGCTGTCAATCTTCTTGCGACAGGAGTTGAAAAGCTCTGGAACCTGCTGACGACACCCATTCAGATACCGGCCCTTGCATGGGACATGCTGTCGAGCGGATTTGACGTTGTAAGAGACAAGATTATGAGCGGCATCGACACCATTCTTGCAAAACTTCAGTCGTTAGCAGCTGCAATAAAAAGTCTCTGGAGCGGTGCGACTGTCCAGCCGGGGCAAGCTCTTCCTAACGGAAGCACCTCGAACGGCAGTCGGGATAGCACGATGGACGATTACCTGAAGGGGCCGACCTTGCGTCCTTCAGCTCCCGCCAACTCGAATGAACCGGAAAAGCGCGCCAGTCTCTCGGCACCGACACGCCTTGCAGCTGTTGCCGGTCCGGCACAGTCGGTCAATGTCGGTGGCGATATCCGCATCAAGGTCGATGGTCCGGGCAGGCTCGCAAGCGCTACGTCCGACAACAAGAATGTCGGGCTTACGACCGATCGTGGCCGGGTCATCGGCAGGGCGTAGAGGCAATCATGATCTTCGACAGCATCAGCGACGTTCTGCCCGGACTGCTTCCAGCTTCATATCGTGGCATTTCGTTCCACGTGCCCGATACCTCAACACAGGTCGGGCGTCGCGTTGCCGAGCATCTGTTTCCCGGTATCGATCAGGCCGCGTATGACGATTTCGGCCTTGCGACACAAACCGTCCAGGTCGAGGGGCTGATCGTCAGCGATACTTATATTGCCCAGGCACAGGCCCTGAAGGCTGCATTCGAGACGCCGGGACCGGGAACGCTCATCCATCCATGGCTTGGCCCGATGCAGGTCGTCATGGAAGAGACGGCAGAAATTTCCTTCGCCGCCCACGAGCTGCGCGTCGTCCGCTTCAGCGCCACCTTCAAGCGCTATAATGGCATGGGGCTTTCGGGCTTTGCATCCACCGCCTCGGCGCTGATCGGTGCCGCCGTTTCGCTTGTCTCGCTTGCCGCGTCTCTCACTACATCGACATCGAGGCGAACCCTGTCCCGGCTTCGCACCGACGCAACACAGCGCACCGCCCGACAGGTTGTCTCCTACTGGCAGTCCAGCGCCGGTCGGGCTTCTGCCCTGATCACCGCAGCTCTGCCGCAAACCTTGCCCGCCACACCTGAAGCCTTGTCCAGCGCCGCCAGTTCGGTGACGGACATGATCGTCAATCTCGTTCCCGATCTCGCCGGAACGCCTGCCGTTGCCCCGGCCGTAGAGGCAACTAGCTCCTCCACCGGCCTGTCTGCACGTCAGGCGCTTGATATCAACGCCAGTGCCGGTGCTGCTTTTATCGTTCTTGCGGGTGATACCGTATCGCGTCCGGACACGGTGCTATTAGCCGGAACGGCAGGCGATGCGCTTGCCAAGGCTGGACAGCTTGCAGCCTATGTCGAGTTCGGATCGCGAGCAGAAGCAAGCGCGTTGCGCGATAGTCTGGTTGGTCAACTGGACGCCTATACCGATCTGCTGTCCAGTCTTTCCGATTCCGATTTTGCTGCCGAGGCCAGCGCCACCATCCGCGCTACCCGCAATGTCCGCTTGTGCCTTATTGCCGATATCAATGAAGCGATCGGGCGCTTACCAGCATCTCGCATCATCGAAACCGACCGTCCGACAGATGCCTTTCAGATCGCCAATCATATCTATGGTGACGATCCGTCCGCGATCGAGGACGGCTATCTTTCCATCATCGAACGCAACCGGCCGCGCCATCCTGCCCGCATACCGGCAGGCCGCGTCGAGGTGACCGAATAATGGCGCGCTCGATCTGGCTGAAGGTGAACGGACAGGTATTCGACCAGTGGACCAATGCCAACATCACCCGCGACCTGAAGGATTTCAGCGGGTCTTTCAGCTTCGAGCTGCGCGATTATAGCCGGGCGCTTTCCACCTTCGATTTTGCGTCACCTGCGAATGCTGTTTTCAAGCTGAAGCCAGGAATGGAAGCGGAAGCCTATGTCGAGGATCAGCTCGTCCTGAAAGGCTATATCGAAACCGTCTCGCCCGACATTGATGAAGAGCGCGCCATGGTTTCGATATCTGGCAAGGACAAGGCGGGCGATCTGGTCGACAGCACGGCCGCGCCGACTGGTCCGTCCGAGTTCAACAATGTGAAGCTGGAAGAAGCCGTCAAGCGCATTGCAGAGCCGTTCGGGCTTTCCGTCCGTTCCGAGATCGATACTGGCGATGCATTCCCGCGTTACGGTATCGATCTTTCCGAAACTGGCCTGAGTGCCATCGACAAGGGTACGCGCCAGCGCCATGCCCTGGTCATGTCGGATGGCGTTGGCGGTGTCGTCATCACCCGGACCGGAGCCAATCGCGCTCCGGCAGCACTTTCGCTGCCGGGGAACGTGAAAGCCTCTTCGGGCCAGTTCACCCATAAGGACCGCCATTCGAAGGTTATTGTGCGCGGGCAATCGGAAAAGGCAGCAACCGTTCGTGACGGTCGTGCAGCACCGCTTCTCGGCGGCAGCGCTCCGGTAAAGCCGGAAGACAGGGAAGCCACCGACGGTTCGGCCACCGAACGCGAGCGGCGCGGCGTTGTCGCCAGTGGCGAGGCGACCGACGACGAAATCAGGCGCTATCGCCCGATCGTCCATCTGGCCCGCTCCAAGGCCGACGACAAGGGGTGCAAGGATGAAGCCGACTGGCGCATGCGTACCAAGCGCGGCGAGAGCGAGGAAATCTCCTATCGCGTTCATGGGTACAAGGCGAACGGGCGTCTGTGGCGGGTCAACGAAATGGTCGAGGTCTCCGATTCCTTTCAGGACGTGTTTCGCGACATGCTGATATCTCGCGTCACGTTCCTTCAGCAGGAGGACAGCGGCTGCGAAACCGAAATCGCCGTCACGTCACCGGAAGCCTTCGACAACAAGCCTGTAAAGGGCCGTCGAAAGAACGTTAAGGGCCGTAAGAAGAGCAGCAAAAAGAGCAAGGGCAAAGGATCGGGCGGGCCGCTGGACGGCACCGCATCGGCATTGTGAGGTCAGCGATGGATCACGAAACAGCCAGCAAAGTTCGCGGCATCGCCCGCCGTGTCGTTCTGAAGAACATCAATGATGATGGCGAAACCCAGACCGCTTCGGTGGAAGTCGCTCCCGGTGTCTGGCGCGACAAGGTTGAGATCATGCAGCCTTACGGGCTGGCGACCTCGGCACCAGAAGACGGCGCACTAGCAATCGCGGTCGCCATTGGCGGCAACGAGGATGACATTGTTCTCCTGCCGGTTGGCAATCCATCCGCCCGCATGGGTGGGCTGAAACCGGGTGAAACTGCTCTTTATAATCAGCACGGCGACGGCATCCTCGTCGGTGCGGACGGAACCGTCAGCATTCAGGCTGGAGCGTCGATCGTGCTGAAGGTTGGCGGCGTTACAGTGACGGTCTCGCCGGACGGTGTTGACATCGATGGCGGCACAGTTCGAAATGATGGCGTCGTTATCGACAAAACCCACATACATATTGGTGTGGTCCCCGGAGGCGGGACCAGTGGGCCTCCCCAAAGTTAATCTCTTTCATGCCCGCCTCGGCGGGCATGATCGTTTTCGCGCGCGCGCGATAGAACCGGGGCATGTTTTACGATGTGGCACTCATCTATGACCCGGAAACCCGCCGCGCTGATCTGGAGATCGGCGCGGATGGCGATCTCGTCATTGATGAAACCCCGATCACGCCGGTCCTTCTTTCTGTCGGCCTTGATCGCCGCGCCAATCCCGACGATCCGCTGCCGGAAGGGCGTTCGCAATTTCTGACAGGGTCCGGCATTGATGTCCGGCGTGGAGCCGCTTCCGACGCGCTCGATCCTTACGGCGAGCGTATCGGTTCACGCTGCTGGCTGCTCGATCGCGCCAAGGAAACCGAAACCACCCGCCTTCTTTACCAGAGCTGGCTTGCCGAAAGCCTTGAATGGGTGACCTCCGATACCGGCATTCCAGCCGAGATCGAGGCAGAATGGGTTGCGCCGCAGATGCTCGGCTGGCGCGTCCTGGTCGATGACACTGCAATTTCTGGCCGGAGGACTGCGTAATGCCTTGGCCCGTCCCCTCCGCAAAAACCATCGCTGAACGCATCGCTTCCGCAATGGAGTTCAGCATTTCGGTTGTGCGCCCCCTTGTCGATCCGCTTGCCATTTCGCGCGCAGTCCGCTCGGCGCGTGGCATGCTTGCCATGATTGGCCGTGCCGTCGCACTGGAAGCGCGCGAGATCCACGATCATGTTGCGTGGTGGGGCAGACAGTATTTTGTCGATACTGCCGAAGATGAGTTCGTCCAGCGCCACGCCGACATTTATGGCATTGTTGCAAGAACGGCCACATTCGCTGTTGGCAAGGTAGATATCGAAGGTGCAGCTGGAACGCCAATTCCGGCCGATCTGGAAATCGCCGGTTCCGATGGCACGATCTTCAAAACCACGGAAACCGCTATCATTGGTCCTAATGGCGGCGCTGCAGTATCGGTCGTCGCATCTGTTGCTGGCCCGGCAGGCAATCTGGAAGCTGGCATCAGGCTGCGCACAGTCACTGCCTTTCCTGAGATCAACCGTATCGCAGTAGCGGCTGAAGGAATTGCAGGCGGCGCGGAGGCGGAAACGCCAGCGGAACTGGCCGACGCGACCATGGCCTACATCCGGCAGCGCCCACATGGCGGCGCTGGCTTTGATTATCCGACCTGGTTGCGGGAAAAATTCGCGGTTCGTGCCGTAAAGCCGGAAACCGACTGGATCGGTCGTGGTTCTGTTGGCGTCATCGTCGCCATGAAAGATGGCACTTCTGCCCGTGCGCCGACTGAATCGGAAATGGCCGAGATGCTCAGTTATCTGGGCGCACCCGGATCGGCTTCAGGCGTTCGGCCGGTCACAGCCCATGTTGTCATTGTGCCAGCCGAAATGCGGGCAATCCCGATTACGGTCCGCGTGCGACCAGACAAGGTAGCCACGCGCGCCGCCGTTCAGGAGGCGTATGCAGCCTTCATCGCGACGATCGGCGATGCGAACGACGATCAGAACGAAAGTCCGATCGGTGCCCGTATTGAACCGTCACGGATTTCCGAGGCGATCTCAGCCGCCTCGGGCGAATACGCTCACGATCTGATCTCGCCGTCAGCACCGTTCACATTGGACCGCGACCAGTATCCGCTTCCAGGCGAAATCACGTTCGAGGACCCACTATGACCCGTCCGCAGTCAACCATCCTCGCCAGTCTCATTGGTAAGCTTCCACGCGGTTTTGCGCTCGGAAAGCGCGAAGGCGTTCTCGATGCGATCCTCGATAGCATTGCAAAGGTTCTAGTCCAGGCCGAGGCCGACGCCGAAAGCCTGATGAACGAAATCGATCCGCGCACAGCAGTTGCCTTGCTGCCGGACTTTGAGCGCGTTCTTGGTCCTGATCCTTGCGGGCGCGATTTGGGTAGCCAAACGCTGGAACAGCGCCAGCGCCGCGCGCACCAGCGCTGGATCGCCAAGGGCGGTGCAAGCATTCCGTACTTCGTCAAGATGGCGGCGAGCCTCGGACATACCATCGAAATTGAAGAATTTTGGCCTTCCAAGGCAGGTGTGCTTCGCGCGGGTCAGGCCCTTATTGCCGAAGGCGAACAATTCACATGGCGGGTAAAGCTTCAGCTGATCTCGGAATGGATATTCCGTGCAGGCGTTAACACGGCTGGACAGCCACTCGGCGGCTTCGAGATCAGCGATATCGAATGCGAGCTTCGCCGCCTGAAACCCGCCCACACTCAACTCGTTTTTTCATACGTGGAGAACTGACATGGATCGCGTCAATGGCACTGACTGGGTCGATATTGGCGGCGGCAGGCGCGGCTTTCGCTCGCAAAACGCCGCGGCGGGTATTCCCGGAACCGAAGTTACTGACACAATCCTCAATGATATGCAGGAAGAAATCTGCGCTGTCATTGAGAATGCAGGCTTCGCGCTTGATCCGCAAAACCAACAGCAGCTTTGGGAAGCACTTCAGTCAATTGCGGCTCCCGGCTTTGCCAATCGCGCTGGCTGGCTTCCAGTTATCTCAATTACGATGATCAACCCACCGAACGACGCGACTGTGGGGGATGCTTACATAATCCCGGCCGGGGCAACAGGTGCCTGGGCTGGTAATCAGCAAAAGCTTGCAGAGTGGACTGGGTCAACCTGGCGCATCGTCAACACGAAGAACGGGCATGGCGTCGGCCTGCCGGACGGTCGTATTTTCGAGAAGGTCGGGGGTGCTTACGTTGAAAAGCCCGCCCTCGACGTTCAGTCTGGGAAATGGGGCTATGCGGTGGCTGGTGGAACAGCCAACGCTTTGACGGCAACGCTTGTGCCTGCACCATCAGCATACACACCTGGTATGGTGATTTCCCTCAAAGTTGGTTCGAACAATTCCGGTCCTGCCACCATTAATTTCAACGGCCTTGGCGTAAAGCCTGTCGTCAGGGGTGACGGCTCAGCGCTGCAGAAAGATGACCTTGTGGCGGGTCAGATCGCCAGCCTGATGTACGACGGTGCTGCATGGCAGATCGACGGGTTGAAGACCGGCCAGATGCCGCCGCGCAACATGACTGCGTATTCAGTACCAGGCACTTACACGTTTGTTGTCCCCGACGGCGTTTACAAGGTTTATGGCATCTGTATCGGTGGTGGTGGCGGCGCTGGAGGATTGGGAATCACTTCTTCGGGTAGCTCGCGTCCTGCCGGAGCTGGCGGGGCCGGAGGGTTTTCCGAGGGGTGGTTCGATGTTTTGCCCGAGCAAGAGGTCGTTATCACCGTAGGCGCTGGCGGGGCCGGAGGAGCCGGTGTGTCAAATACGACGCCAAACACTTATGGCCAGAACGGTAGTACCGGCGGCACATCCAGCATTGGAGGCATTATGTCGGCGACTGGAGGTCAATCCGGGAGTGCAACGGTTGCTGGCGGTGGTTCTGGTGGGTTGGGCGTCGGTGGGCAGATTAATGGCTATGGCGGCATGGGCGGTGATGGTGGCGGGCATCGCACGCCTCACGTAGGCGCAGCGGGAGGCGTAAGCCGCATGGGCGGTGGTGGCCGGGCCGCGACGGTTTACAGCGCTGGAACCTGCGATGGCAAAGCTGCAGGAAGCGGCGGAGGTGGGGTCTACGATACGTGGGTAAGTGGCCCGCAAAGCCAAGGCGGCAATGGTGCCCCCGGCATCGTCATTCTTCAGTATTAGGGAGCAAGACATGCGTTACGCACGAATTAACGACGCGGTCGTCGCAGAACTGATAACACTTCCGGTAGGGGTTGATATCAATGACGCCTATCATCACGAAATTGCCGCAACATTCGTGCTCTGTGAGGACGAAGCTGTGGAACAAGGCTGGTTGTATGAGAACGAGACCTTCTCACCGCCTATGGCTCCGCCTGAGTTGACAGCAGAAGAAAAGCGCGCGGCAATGCCCAATCTGACGGCTCGCCAGCTCCGCCTTGGTTTGTTGCATCTCGGAAAACTTGGCGGTGTTCCCGAAGCAATCGCCGCTTTGCCCGAACCAGAGAAATCACAGGCAGAGATCGAATGGCAGTTCGCCAGCGAGTTCCGGCGTCTCCATCCTCTGATTGTCCAGTTGCTTCCGATCCTCGGCCTCGCAGATGAGGATGTCGATCAAGCCTGGCTCGAATTTTCGCAGGTGTGAAATGACAGCTGTTATCGGTGTTTTGCTGGATGAATTGCGCGGCCTGATGTCGGTTGAGCATGACGGTACCATCACATGGGATGAGCTTCAGGCGTTGAAGAACGAGCATTTCGGCCCTGATGCTGTTGCGATCGAGGTTTATCCGCCTCACAGCCATGCCGTGAACAGTCTGCCTATGCGCCATCTCTGGAAACTTGGATCGGGCGAATATTGGCCTGATCTAACCGGCCAAAAGATGGTGGGTGACCTGACTTTGCGTGATCGTGAAATCCTCACACGAACCGAACTGGAGTTTCTCAGCCGAAAGCTGGACTAGGGACGGCCACGTCAATTCGTGGCAGCGGGGCAATCCGCCAAGATAGAACCCGCCCGACAGCCATTCGAGATAACCGTCGCATCCTTGCCCTTTCGGGCAATTGGTTTGTGACCGATTCTCTTAGGAACGTACATGAGCCAGAAGGCCGATTTTGTTGCCGTCGATCCTGTTTCGCCGCCTGCTGCCTATATCGGTGGGAAGCGTCAACTCGCTAAGCGTATCTGCCAGAAGATCGACACTATCCCGCACTCACTGTATGCAGAGCCGTTCGTGGGCATGGGCGGAGTGTTCTTTCGGCGCACCGTCGCGCCGCGCGCAGAGTTCATTAACGACCGTTCGAAAGACGTGGCGAACCTTTTTCGCATACTTCAGCGGCACTACCAGCAGCTTATGGACACGCTTCGGTTCCAGATAACCAGCCGAGCGGACTTCGAACGCCTTACTGTTACTGATCCCGAAACGCTCACTGATCTGGAGCGGGCTGCACGCTTTCTCTATCTCCAGCGCCTGACGTTCGGCGGGAAAGTTGCTGGCCGGACCTTTGGTGTGGATTACAGCCGCAGCTCACGCTTCAACCTTACGACACTTGCGCCGATGCTCCAGGAAGTTCACGAACGGCTTGCCGGGGTGGTTATCGAGAACCTGGACTGGACGGTGTTCATTCAGCGTTACGACCGGCCAGAGACGCTTTTCTATATAGACCCGCCCTATTGGGGATCGGAGGGCTATTACGGGAAAGACCTATTCGGCCGAGATCAGTTCGAAATTCTTGCCGAGCGCCTTGATCGCATCAAGGGGCGTTTCGTCCTGTCGATCAATGATGTTCCACAGATACGAACCATCTTCGCTGGCTTCCAGATCGAAGGTGCTGATCTGACCTATTCGGTTTCAGGAGGAAAGGGAAAACACGTGCGGGAACTGATCATCAGCAACGCTCCTTAATTCACCCTTCAAGATACGTTTAATGAGCGTCTGGCTCAGTTCTTTGAAATCGTAAAACTGTTGCCACTCGATCTTGCCGTCGCTGCCACGCGATTTTGCCCGCTACACTTTTATCTTTTGGGCCACTGCGAAATGGGGCAAGCAGGTTATACCAAAACCGTTCTCGGCGAGGTGGATGAGCGGCTCAAGTGTGCTTGCCACTGTCGTTGTTGGCAGCGTGACACGCAGGT
>Ga0182743_1001673_pt1 | contig 21031 bp, 20 predicted proteins | sample eDN3rd30CKraftOP_FD_128522 | JGI IMG/M metagenome (GOLD analysis project Ga0182743, IMG submission 128522) | Enriched Organic Plus compost microbial communities from Emeryville, California, USA - eDNA 3rd pass 30_C Kraft OP (version 2) (version 2) ... | reverse complement strand
CGGGCGCGCCGCCGCCGCTTGTGTCAGGCATTGGCGGCGCGGCGTGGCGCGCAGGCGTCGTCGTCATGGCTCTCATGACCCTGCGCCACGCGCAGCGGCGTGATGCCGAGCTTGTCGAACAGCGCCTGGTCGCGGTCGTGCTCGGGGTTGGGCGTGGTCAGCAGCTTCGGCCCGGCGAAGATCGAATTGGCGCCGGCGAGGAAGGCAAGCGCCTGAATCTCGTCGCTCATCGTCTCGCGACCGGCCGAGAGGCGGACGTAGGACGCCGGCATCAGAATGCGGGCCACCGCGATGGTGCGGACGAATTCCAGCGGCTCCAGCGCGGTGTGGCCGTGCAGCGGCGTGCCCTCGACCTGGACCAGCATGTTGATCGGCACCGATTCGGGATGCTCGGGCATGGTGGCGAGCGTGTGCAGCATGCCGGCGCGGTCGCGGCGCGTCTCGCCCAGCCCGACAATGCCGCCGCAGCACACCTTGATGTCGGCGGCGCGCACGCGCGCCAGAGTGTCGAGGCGGTCCTGATAGGTGCGGGTGGTTATGATCTCGCCGTAGAACTCGGGCGAGGTGTCGATGTTGTGGTTGTAGTAGTCGAGCCCGGCCTCGGCGAGGCGCTGCGCCTGCTGATCGGTCAGCATGCCCAGCGTCATGCAGGTTTCCAGGCCCATGGCGCGGACGCCCTCGATCATGGCGCAGATGCGCTCGACGTCGCGGTCCTTCAGCTCGCGCCAGGCGGCGCCCATGCAATAGCGGTCGGCGCCGGCGTTCTTGGCGGCCTGCGCGCCGGCCAGCACCTCGTCGAGCGGCATCAGCTTGCTGGCGTCGAGCCCGGTGTCGTATTTCGCCGATTGCGGGCAATAGGCGCAGTCTTCCGCGCAGCCGCCGGTCTTGATCGACAGCAGCGAGGCGATCTGCACCTCATTGGCGGGGAAATGCGCGCGATGCGCAGTCTGCGCCTGGAAGATCAGGTCGTTGAAGGGCAGGGCGAACAGGCCCTCGATTTCGGCAATCGTCCAGTCGTGGCGAAGACGGGAGGGAAAAGACATGCAGGGGCACCGCTTCGGTTTCGCGCGCAAGGCGTTGGGGAGTGAATGGTGCATTTGAACGGCGCGCGCAAGCAAGGTGATCCTGTTCGCGTCCTCGTCGCGGCCACCGGAACCGATCTCGGCAAGACCCATATCGCCTGCGCGCTGCTGCGCCACTGGCATGGCCAGGGTCTCGATCCGCTGCCGCTGAAACCCCTGCAGAGCGGCTTCGAGCCTGGCGCGGCGGAGGCCTCCGACGCCGGCCTGCTGTTGGCCGCGGCCGGGCTCGCGGTGGATGATGCGGGGCTCGACCGCGTGGCGCCCTGGCGCTACCGCGCGCCACTGTCGCCCGATCTCGCCGCCGCGCGCGAGGGGCGTGGCCACGGCTTTGAGGAGGTCGTGGCGTTCTGCCGGAACGCGGCGGAGACGCATAAAGGGCCGCTTCTGGTCGAGACCGCCGGGGGCGTGATGTCGCCGCTGACGGCGGAAAAGACCATGCTCGACCTCGCCGCCGCGCTGGATTTTCCGGTCCTGCTCGTCACGGGCGGCTATCTCGGCGCGATCAGCCACACGCTGACCGCGCTGGTCGCGGCGCGAAACCTGCCGCTGGCCGGGCTGGTGCTGAACGCCCGCGCGGGTGACGGCGTGCCGCTGGACGATACCGTAGCGGCGATCCGGCGCCACCATCCCGACCTGCCCATCGTGGCGTGGCGCGAGGGCCGGGCCGAAAAGGAAAACGCCGCGGAGACCGCGGCGCTTCTTTGAGTAGCGAGGCAGGCGGGGCAGCGCGGGCCGCCCCGCCGGGTGCATCAGACGAAGATGCGGATGGCGCTGGTGAGCGTGTTGTAGACGCCCCACAGGATCGGGATGCCGACCAGCAGCCAGGCAATGATCGCGGGACCGTCGAGGCGGCCCATGTCGATGCCGTAGGACTGCTTGCGGGTGGCAACCGCGGCCTCGCCCGACACCGTCTCCTCCTTCATCATCCAGCGGCTGTGGACCGGCCGCACCAGCGCGTTGCAGATGAAGCCGACCGCCAGGAAGGCAACCAGAATGTAGAGGGTGCGGTCATAGACCAGCGCCCGCGGGACGCCGGCCGAGATCTGCAGATCGTGCACGATGCCGATGAGCAGCGGGCCGGCAATGCCCGCCGCGCCCCAGGCCGTCAGCGCGCGGCCGTGGATCGCCCCGACGAACCGGGTGCCGAAGATGTCGGCCAGATAGGCCGGCAGGGTGGAGAAGCCGCCGCCATACATCGACAGGATGATGCACATCGCGGCGACGAACAGCACTTTCGAACCCATATGCGCGAAGCTCGGCGCCAGGGCGTAAAGCACGATGCCGAGGCCGAAGAAGGCGAAATAGGTCATCTTGCGGCCGATATAGTCCGACAGCGTGGCCCAGAAGAAGCGGCCGCCGATGTTGAACAGCGACAGCAGGCCGACAAAGCCCGCCGCCACCGTGGCAACGGCGACCTTCTGGGTCATGTCGAGCTGGCCGAAGGCGACCCCCGGCTGTCCGATCAGCGAACCGGCGAAGATCTCCTGCAGCATGGGCGAAGCCACCGAGAGCACGCCGATGCCCGCCGACACGTTGAGAAACAGCACGAACCAGATCAGCCAGAACTGCGGCGTCTTGTGCGCGTCGTCGAGATGGACATTGCCGCGCGTGATCAGGGCGTGCGCGGCGTCCGCCGGCGGCGGCGACCAGCCGTCGGGCTGCCAGTTGTCGGGCGTGACGCGGTAGCCGAAGGCACCGATCAGCATGCAGACCACATAGAGGCAGCCCATGACGAGCAGCGTTTCGGCAACGCCGACCGAGGTCGGGCTGCGGAAGTGGTTGATCAGGATGTTGGCGAGCGGGGAGCCGATCATGGCGCCGCCGCCAAAGCCCATGATGGCCATGCCGGTCGCCATGCCCCGGCGGTCGGGGAACCACTTCACCAATGTGGACACCGGCGAGATGTAGCCCAGACCGAGGCCGACGCCGCCGATCAGGCCCATGCCGACCCACAGAATCCAGAGCTGGTGCAGGTAGACGCCGATGGCGCCGAGGATGAAGCCCCCGCCCCAGCACAGCGCGGCGATGGCGCCCGCCTTTCGCGGGCCCGCGCGCTCCAGCCAGCCGCCGAAGGCCGCCGCGGACAGGCCGAGCAGGACGATGCCGATGGTGAAGACCACGACGAGGTCGGTGACTTTCCAGTCGCAGCTCGTCGCGAACAGGCGGGTGAAGAGGGTGGAGTCCGCCGGGCAGGCGACTGGGTTGCTGATGCCGACGGCGCGTGCCAGCGGCAGCCAGAACACGCTGAGGCCGTAGGACATGCCAATGCACAGATGGATGGCCAGCGCGGCCGGCGGCACCAGCCAACGGTTGAACCCAGGCTTCGCGATGATGCGTTCGCGGCTGAGCCAACCGGCACTCTCGGGAACATTCGTCGAAGTTCCGGTCATAGCCATGTTGTATCCTCCCACTGCATTTTGTGGTGCCGAGCTACGGCTCGACCCATCTGCGACGCAGCGACGCAGATCCTTGCACGGTGAATTGCATTCAATTCACCGTCAATCGCATGCAACGGGATCGGGAATCTTAGCGGGAAAAAGTGACGTCCAGGAGCCTGGATGGCGCGCCCAGCTGGAAGATCTTCAGCGGCGGGACCGCCGGTACGGGGGTCAGCCAGGGCGGCGTGATGCCCGCCTCGAGCTGCGCCAGGAGGCTCTTCTCCGGAGCCTTCTCCGCCTCCGGCGAGCCGGGGCAGAGCACCACATAATCGACGCCGAGCTCGCGCAGACGCGGTTCCGCCCTGTTCGGAGAGAGGGCGAAGGCGTCGTGGGCGGCGAGAATGCCGAAGGCCATGCGATGGTAGGGCGCCGCCAGCACGCTGTGGGGCGTGTTGGCGATGATGCGCGGCCCGAGGTCGATCGGTGCCAGGACAAGCCCCGCAGGCAGGGCGGAAAGGTTGGGAAAGGCCGCCGTGGCGGCGCAGGCCGCGGCTTTGTCGGCCTTTTCCGGCTCTGCCGGCCAAAGCGTCACCTTCAGCACGACGACCGCCAGCATCACCACCGAGGGCGAGACGACGAAGGCGCCGATGGCCGCCGGAACCATGCGGCTACGGATGTCTTCCGGGGCAAGCCGGGCGAAGGCCCCGCCGAGGACCGCCGCACCGAGGCAGGCGGCGTAATTGGCGTTGCGCACCACGGCCAGCAGGGAAAGCGTCGCCAGCAGGAGCATCAGGCCCGCCACCCACCAGGCGGCATCGCGCCGCAACTCGCCGTGCCGCATCGCCAGCACGAAGGCCGCCAGCCCCATGGCCGGCGCGATCATCAGAAGGAAGGCCGTCAGCGGCTCGCCCTTCAGCGTCGAGAACCAGGGCTGGATCTCGCTGACATGGTCGAGCCAGATATCATAGAGCCGCGGGTCGATGCCGCCGAAGGGACCGCGCAGGCAGGCGGGATTGAGCGCCAGGTAAATCCCGGCGGCGGCGAGCGCCACGATCGCCATTGTTCCCGCGCGACGGCCGAGCGATGTCGCGGGGCGGGTGGTGGCGTAGGCCAGACCGAGCCCGGCCGCCTCCGCGCCGAGCAGGAGATTGAGCGCCAGCGCGTCGCATACCGAGAGCGTCCAGTGCCATGGCGGCGTCTGCGCGACAAAGGCAAGGAAGAGCGTAGTGGCGAGCGAAATCCCGTAGCGCCGCGCCGCCCAGGCGAAGGTGTCATCGAGCACGAAGCGCACGGCGAAGACGGCACCGACGGCCACGGCAAACAGCAGCGCCTCCAGCCCGACCGCCAGCAGCAATCCGCTGGCAATTCCGGCGAGAGTGCCGCCCCAGACGCGCCGGTCGGCCCACACCGCCCCGGCAATGGCGAGAAGGGCCAGGGCGATCTGGACATTGTGGTGGTCGATCCGGCCGGCGCCGAACTGGATGATGGCGGCGGGGCAGGCAATGAAGATCGCTCCGACCAGAAGCGCGCCGTTGCCGCCGAGCCGGCGGGCGATGAGCATGGCCCCGAGCACCATCGGGAAAAGCCAGAGCAGCGGCCAGACCAGGCGCATCAGGGTCTCCGCCATGGCTGGGGAGACGAACAGGCGGAAAAGCAGGTCGAGCCCGGCAAGCCCGCCGTCGACAAGGCGCGACCAATGCATGTCGACGCCGAGCGGCGGCTGGTAGCGCGCGATGTGCAGGTCGAACCAGTGCCCGGTGGCCAGCAGGTCGCGCACCATGACAAGACGGGTGGCGTCGTCGGTGTCGCCGAGCGTGGCGGAGAGGTCGGCATAGCCGCGCACGACCTGAATGAGGGCGAGCACCAGCGTCACTCCGAGGGCCAGCAGCGCCGTTTTCCGGCGGCTGGAGAAGTCCGGCATGAGTGACCACTGCATTGTTCTGGGAGGCCCCCGAGGTGCGCACGGCGCTTATGCCCGCTTTATCTTCATCGCGGGTAAAGGATCGGCGCAACGCTTGGGAAATGTTTTGCCACCATGCTGCCGCAAAGAACCTGGTCGGAAACCGAGCCTTGTCCCTGGAAATTCTGCCGCCCGCCTGCGCAGCCGCTCCCGCGGACGCGCCCTTCGCCGTGTCGCCCTCGGCGCTGTTGCGCACGCGCCTCGCGCGCTTCCTCATGGCCGGTTGCTGCGGACTGGCGATGGATTCGGGCATCTATTCGCTGGCCGCCCATGCCGGCCTGCCCGATTGGCAGGCGCGGGCGCTGTCGCTGGCGGCGGCGACGGTGCTGACCTGGCGGCTCAACCGCGCCTTCACGTTCGGCGCCAGCGCCTCAAAGCCCCGGATCGAGTTCCTGCGCTATGCCGGCGTGGCCCTGGCCGCGCAGGGCATCAACTATGCGAGCTTCCTCATCCTGCGCCATTCCTGGCCTGAACTGCCGCCGCTGCTGGCTTTGTTCGTCAGCGCCGTCCTGGCGACCGGCTTCTCCTTCACCGGGCAGAGCATGATCACCTTCGCGCGCCGCAGCCCGCGCGCCTTCGAGGCCTCAACGCCATGACGCCCGACACCGAAACCCTGATCATCGGCGCCGGACCGGCCGGGCTGACGGCGGGTTATCTGCTGAGCAAGGAAGGCCGCGCCGTCACCCTGATCGAACGCGATCCGACCTATGTCGGCGGCATCAGCCGCACCGTGAACTACAAGGGATTCCTGTTCGACATCGGCGGCCACCGCTTCTTCTCCAAGGCGAAGCCGGTCGTCGATCTGTGGCGCGAGATCCTGCCGGACGATTTCGTCCAGCGGCCGCGCCTGTCGCGCATTTATTATGGCGGGCGGTTCTATTCCTACCCGCTGAAGGCCTTCGAGGCGCTGCGCAATCTCGGCCTCATCCAGAGCGCGGCGTGCGTGCTGTCCTATCTGTTCGCCCGCGCCCGGCCGGTCGAGAACCCGAAGAATTTCCACGAATGGGTCCGCAACCAGTTCGGCGAGCGCCTGTTCTCGATCTTCTTCAAGACCTACACCGAGAAGGTGTGGGGCATGTCCTGCGACGAGATTTCGGCCGACTGGGCGGCGCAGCGCATCAAGGGGCTCGACCTCGGCGCGGCCATCCGCAACGCGCTGAAACAGTCGCTCGGGCTGAACCGCCGGGGCGGCCCGGTCATCAAGACGCTGATCGAAAGCTTCGACTATCCGCGCAAGGGCCCGGGCATGATGTGGGAGGCGGCCGCGGCGAAGATCCGCGCGGCCGGCGGCGCCATCCGCATGGGCCGCACGCTCGACACCATGGCTTGGGACGAGGCGGCGGGCCTCTGGACCGTGACGCTGACGCTGGCGGACGGCAGCCGCGAGACGATCACCGCGCGCAACGTCATCTCCTCCGCGCCGATCCGCGAGCTGGCGGCGGCGCTGAAGCCCGCCCCGATCAGCCTGCTGCACGCCCGCGAACTGCGCTACCGCGACTTCCTCACCGTGGCGCTCGTCATCCGCGCCGAGACCGACCTCTTCCCGGACAACTGGATCTACATCCACGATCCGAGCGTGAAGGTCGGCCGGGTGCAGAACTTCCGTTCCTGGTCGCCGGAAATGGTGCCCGAGGCCGGCTATGCGTGTCTGGGCCTCGAATATTTCTGCTTCGAGGGCGACGGGCTGTGGACCAGCCGCGACGAAAACCTCGTCGCGCTGGCCACGCGCGAAATCGTGAAGATCGGCCTGGTTGTGGCGGAAGACGTGGTCGACGCCTGCGTCGTGCGCCAGCCCAAGGCCTATCCGGTCTATGACGAGGACTACCGCACCAATGTGCGCATGGTGCAGCTCGACCTCGAGGGCAGCTACCCGACCCTGCACCTCGTCGGCCGCAACGGCATGCACAAGTACAACAACCAGGACCACGCCATGATGACCGCCATGCTCGCGGTGCGGAACATCCTGGCGGGCAAGCGCGTCCACGATGTCTGGAGCGTCAACGAGGACGCCGAATATGCCGAGGATGGCCTGTCCGGTGCCCGCGAGGCGCTGACCAGCGAGCGCGCGGTGCCGGGGCGCGTGTCTGAGCGGCCCCCTGGACGCGTGGTCGCCTGATCGGACTCCGGTTCGCTTGCGCTGAGGCCGTGGCGCGGCCAAGTTGGCCGCTGCCAACAGGAGAGGCCCGCGGTGAAGACGTTCTTTGTCCAGATCAAGTGCCAGCTCGGCAAGACCTACGAGGTGGCGGAGCGCCTCGCCGACGGCGAGCTGCACTCGGAAATCTACTCCACGGCGGGAGATTTCGACCTGATCGTTAAGTACCATGTCGAGGACGACGTGGATATCGGCCACTTCGTGGGTGAGAACGTGCAGCGCATTCCCGGCATCCAGGACACGCGCACGATCCTCACCTTCAAGGCCTTTTGAGAGACGGCCAGCGCGTTGCCCCGCTGCCACACCTGCCCGTAAAGGGCAGCCTGCGGGATTGCGCTTGGCACCCCGGCGACCGATTTGAGCGCCTGCCCAGAGACCGAGACCCTGATGACGCCCCGAAAGCCCTTCCGCCTGCCCGTTTCCCTGCTCGCTCTCGGCCTGGCCGCGCTCGGCATTGGCGCGCTGGCGACCGGCGTGCTCGACACCCGAGCCGCCAAGGCCCAGGGCGCCGCGCCCCAGGCCATGCCGGTCAGCGTGGCGCATGCCGCCAAGCGGCAGGTGGTCGACTGGCTGGAATTCCCCGGCCGCTTCTTCGCCATCGCGCGCGTCGAGATCCGGCCGCAGGTCGCGGGCAAGCTGGAATCGGTGGAGTTCACCGACGGCCAGCGCGTGCAGGCCGGCGACATCCTCGCCAAGATCGACCCGCGCGAGTTCCAGGCGGCCCTCGACCAGACGCTCGCCAGCGTCCAGGCCAACAAGACCAAGCTCGACCTTGCCACCGCCGATCTGAAGCGCGCGCAGGACCTGCTCAAGACGGGCAACATCCCGCAGTCTACCTTCCAGTCGCGCCAGCAGACCTATCTCGAGGCGCAGGCCAATCTCGCGGCGTCGGAGGCGGGCGTCGCCACGGCGCGCCTCAACGTGGAATATTCGACCATCCGCGCGCCGATCAGCGGCCGCATCGGACGCAAGCTGATCACCGAGGGCAATTTGCTGACCTCGGGCAGCCAGGGCAGCCTGCTGACCACCATCGTCCAGGACGCGCCGATCTATTTCTATTTCGACGTCGATGAGCAGAGCTTCCTGGCCTACAAGCGCGACAGCGGCGAGGACAGCCCGGAGAAATCCGGCGCCCCGACCGGCGGCAAGGCCTTCGTGCGGCTGGCCAACGAGACCGAGTTCACCCACGAGGGCACGATCGACTTCATCGACAACGCCATTGCCGATGCCACCGGCACGATCCGCTTCCGCGCGATCCTGAAGAACGCCGACGGCCAGATCACGCCCGGCCAGTTCGGTCGCATCAAGATGGCCACCGGCAAACCGCACGAGGCGCTGGTGGTGCCCGATGCGGCCATCATGCCCGACCAGACCCGCCACATCGTGATGGTCGTGGACAAGGACGGCACCGTGAAGGCGCAGCCGGTCGAGCTGGGGCCGCTCTACGGCGAATGGCGCGTCATCGACAGCGGGATCACCGGCGACGAGAACATCATCGTCAACGGCCTGATGCGGGCGCGGCCCGGCGGCAAGGTCATTCCCCAGCCGACCGAGCTGAAGGTGCCGACCGACCTCTCCAACCCCAACGCCGCGCAGAACGGCTGAGGCGGCAATGCGGTTCGGGCATTTCTTCGTCGACCGACCGATCTTCGCATCGGTCATCTCGATCATCCTGATGGTGGTCGGCCTGGTGGCGCTGCAGTCGCTGCCGATCTCGCAATATCCGAGCATCGCGCCGCCGACGGTCAGCGTGCGCGCCAGCTATCCCGGCGCCAGCGCCGAGACGATCGCCGAGACGGTCGCGACCCCCATCGAGCAGTCGATCAACGGCGTCGAGGGCATGATCTACATGTCCTCGCAGTCGACCGGCGACGGCTCGGTCAACATCACCGTCACCTTCGCGGTCGGCACCGACCTCGATATCGCGCAGGTGCAGGTGCAGAACCGCGTCAACGCCGCCGAGCCGCGGCTGCCCGATGCGGTGCGCCAGCTCGGCGTCAACGTCAACAAGGCGGCGTCCGACTTCCTGCTGCTGGTCAACCTGTCCTCGCCGAGCAAGACGCTCGACGAGCTCTATGTCTCGAATTACGCCTTCCTCAACATCCGCGACCAGCTCCAGCGCGTCGAGGGCGTGGGCGACATCATGCTGTTTGGCCTGCGCGAGCTCAGCCTGCGCGTCTGGCTCGATCCGGCGCGGCTGGCCGCCTATGGCCTGACCGCCGACGACGTCACCAGTGCTCTGCGGGCGCAGAACGTACAGGTCTCGGGCGGCTCGCTGGCGCAGCCGCCGACGTCGGGCACCGCGCAGTTCCAGATCACGGTGACCACGCTCGGGCGCTTCCACACGCCCGACCAGTTCGAGGCCGTCATCATCAAGAACGACCAGGGCCGCCTGCTGCGCCTGCGCGACGTCGCCAAGGTCGATTACGGCGCCAAGCAGTACGCGTCGAACTCCTATCTCGACAACCGCTACTCGGTCGGCATCGCCATCCAGCAGCGCCCGGGCTCCAACGCGGTGTCCGCCGCGGCGGCCGTGAAGGCCAAGATGGAGGAGCTGAAGAAGGATTTCCCGCCGGGGCTGACCTACGACATCATCTACAACCCGACCCAGTTCGTCGAAGCGTCGATCGAGGCCGTCACCCACACCATCTGGGAAGCGGTCATCCTCGTCGTTCTGGTGATCATCATTTTCCTGCAGTCGTGGCGGGCGGCAATCATCCCCATCGCCTCAATCCCGGTGTCGCTGATCGGCACTTTCGCGGTGATGGCGGCGTTCGGCTATTCGCTGAACATGCTGACCCTGTTCGGCCTGATCCTCGCCATCGGCATCGTGGTCGACGACGCCATCGTCGTGGTCGAGAACGTCGAGCGAAACCTTGCCGAGGGAAAGACGCCGCGCGAGGCGGCCCACGCCACCATGGACGAGGTCGGTGTGGCGGTCATCGCCATCGCGCTGGTTCTGTCCTCGGTGTTCATCCCGACCGCGTTCATTCCCGGCATTTCGGGCATGTTCTACCAGCAGTTCGCGCTGACGATCGCGGCCGCAACCATCATCTCGGCGCTGAACTCGCTCAGCCTGTCGCCGGCGCTGGCGGCGATCCTGCTGAAGCCGCACAAGAAGGGCGAGCACCGCCGCGGCCTGGTCGAGCGCGCCTCCGACATCTTCAACCACAATTTCGACCGTCTCTCGCACGGCTATTCGCGCAGCGTGCGCTTCGCCGTCGGGCACAAGGTCGTCTTCCTGCTGGTCTATGTCGCGCTGCTCGGCGCCACCTGGTTCACCATCAATCGCGTGCCGGGCGGCTTCATCCCGGAGACCGACCAGGGCTACGCCATCGCCGTGGTGCAGCTGCCCGAGGGCGCGTCGCTGGCGCGCACCGACGAGGTCGTGCACAAGGCCACCGACATCCTGCTCAAGGTGCCGGGCATCGCCCACGCCATCGGCATTGCCGGCTTCTCCGGCGCCACCTTCTCGGCGGCGTCCAACGCGGCCACGGCCTTCGTGGTCTTCGATCCCTTCGAGGAGCGCGTCGCCAAGGGGCTGACGGCGGACGCCATCGTGGCCGAGGCGCAGAAGCGGCTGTTCGCCATTCAGGACGGCTTCACCATCGTCATCAAACCGCCCTCCGTGCAGGGTCTCGGCCAGGGCGGCGGCTTCAAGATGCAGGTCGAGGACCGCAGCGGTTCGGGCCTGGAAAACCTGATGCAGGCAGCGCAGGCCGTGGTGGCGGAAGCCGCCAAGGATCCGCGGCTGCAGGGCGTCTACACCACCTTCAGCACCCGCTCGCCCGAGATCTATGTCGATATCGACCGCGAGAAGGCGCAGATCCTGGGCATCCCGATCAGCGACATCTTCAGCGCGCTGCAGACCTATATCGGCCAGACCTACGCCAACGACTTCACGGCGTTCGGGCGCTCGTTCCAGGTCAATGTCCAGGCGCTGGCGCAATACCGCCTGAAGCCCTCCGACATCACCGCCATCCGGGTGCGCTCGGCAACCACCGACATGCTGATCCCGCTCGGCAGCGTGGTGACCCTGCGCTACACGACCGGCCCCTATCTCGTCACCCGCCACAACCTCTACAACGTGGTGTCGGTGTCGGGAAATGCGGCGCCTGGCGTGTCCAGCGGCGCCGCGCTCAACGCCATGGAAGAGATCGCGCAGCGCGTGCTGCCGCCGGGCATGGGCTTCGAGTGGACCGAGCTCGCCTTCCAGGAGCGCAATGCCGGCAGCTCGGTGATGATCTTCACCCTGGCGGTGCTGTTCGTCTTCCTGTTGCTGGCGGCGCAGTACGAAAGCTGGGCGCTGCCGCTGTCGATCATCCTGATCGTGCCGCTGACGATCCTGGCGGCTCTGCTCGGCGTTATCGTGAGGGGGCTCGACAACAACATCCTGACCCAGGTCGGCTTCGTCGTGCTGATCGGCCTCGCGGCCAAGAACGCCATCCTGATCGTGGAGTTCGCGCGCCAGCAGGAAGAGGCCGGGCGCGGCATCGTCGCGGCCGTCATCGAGGCCTGCCGGCTGCGCCTGCGGCCGATCCTGATGACCTCGCTCGCCTTCACGCTCGGCGTGGTGCCGCTGGCGCTGGCCACGGGGCCGGGCGCGGAGCTGCGCGTGGCGCTCGGCACGGCGGTGGCCTTCGGCATGGTCGGCGTGACCCTGCTCGGCCTGTTGCTGACGCCGGTGTTCTATGTCGTCATCCGCATGATCGTGGAACGCATTTCGCCCACGCCGCAGCACGGCGCCCTGCCGCCGCCTGAGGAAGCCGAAACCGGAGAGACCTGAGGGAAGCATGACGCGCGGGGCGGCATCGGAGGCTCGGTGGGCGGCAGGCTTCTGCCTGCGGCTTGCGTTGGCCTGGTGCTTCGCCGTGCAGCTTCTCGTTGGCCAGGCGGCCGCGGCCAGCTGGGCTGGGCCGGCGGGCGCCTTTTCCGGCTGGACGATCTGCCACAACAACCGCAGCGAGCCGGTGTCTGTCCCGGGGCCAAATCCCGCCGGCGGCACGGCGCCCGCCATCCATGCCTGCTGCGTGCCCGGGCTCTGCGCGCTGCCGCTCGGCCCGGCGCCCGCCGGCCTCGCGCTGGCCGCGCCGCTCAGCGGGCCCCTGGAGCTTGCGGCTTCTGCCGAGAACGCCCCCTCGCCGGCTTCGCGCTGGCAACCGCTCTACGCCCGCCCGCCTCCCGCCTCGACGTGAAACGGCAATCTCTTTCCTTTTTCACGCTTTCGAGGAAACACCCATGTCCATTCCATCCCTTCGCCTAGCCGGCGCGGCGCTCGTGCTTTCGCTGGCCTGTGCCGCCGCTCCCGCCAGCGCCCACGACTATACGGCCGGCGCCCTCAAGATTGAGCATCCCTGGTCACGCGCCACGCCGCCTGGAGCGAGCGTCGGTGTCGGTTATCTCATCATCGAGAACACCGGCACGGACGACGACCGGCTGGTCTCCATCAAGGGAGCCGTTTCGCCCGATATCGAAATGCACCAGTCGTTAGAGAAGAACGGCGTCGCCACGATGCGCATGGTCGAAGGCGGCATTCCGGTCCCCGCCGGCAAGACCGTGAAGCTGGAGCCGGGCGGCTATCATCTGATGCTGAAGAAGCTGAAGGAGCCGCTCAAGAAAGGCGACAGCGTGCCCGTGACCCTGACCTTCGAGAAGGCCGGCTCGGTCGATGTCGACCTCTCGGTCGCGGCGATGGGCTCTCCCGGACCGGGTCCTGACGGCCATGGCAGCATGGGCGGCATGGAAAACATGGGCGGCATGGCGCCGATGAAACACTGACGCATCCGCCGCGGGGCCCGCGAGCCAAAAGCCTTGCCTCCGGCGCTCCGCGGCGCTTTGACTTCAGGCCATGAACCAGCATCCGCTTGCTTCCGCATTGGCCGCCGATGCCGGCGCGCCGGTCGACGGCCGCCAGTCCGAGACGGCGCTCGCCATCGCGCGCGGCACCATGCGCATGGCGCGCCAACTCGGCATGGCCTGCCTGCCGGAAATTCCGCTGCCATCCGGCCGCCGTGCCGATCTCGTCGCCTTCGACCAGCGCGGCGCGGTGTGGATCGTCGAGATCAAGAGTTCGGTCGAGGATTTCCGCACCGACCGCAAATGGCGCGAGTACCGCGCCCATTGCGACCACCTGTTCTTCGCGGTCGATGCGCGCTTCCCGCGCGAGATCCTGCCCGAGGACACCGGCATCATCCTGGCCGACCGCTACGGCGCGCAGATTTTTCGCGAGGCGCCGCACCATGCGCTGTCCTCGGCGACACGGCGCGGCATGGCGCTGAAGCTGGCGCGCACCGCGGCGCTGCGCCTGCACGGCCTCTGCGATCCGGAGGCCGCGGCGCTCGGCGAGATGATGTGAGGGCCTAGCGCGGAGCGCGCTTGGCGAGGATGCGCTGCAGGGTGCGGCGGTGCATGTTGAGGCGGCGCGCCGTCTCGGAGACGTTGCGGCCGCAGAGCTCATAGACCCGCTGGATGTGCTCCCAGCGCACCCGGTCGGCCGACATCGGGTTTTCCGGGGGCTTGGGCTTGGAATCCGGCAGCGCCATCAGCGCCTGGTGGATCTCGTCGGCATCGGCGGGTTTGGCCAGATAGTCGATGGCGCCGAGCTTCACGGCGGTCACCGCGGTGGCGATGTTGCCATAGCCGGTCAGCACGATGCCGCGGGCATCGGGGCGCTTCTGCTTCAGGGTGGAGATGACGTCGAGGCCGTTGCCGTCGCCAAGGCGCATGTCCACCACGGCGAAGGCCGGCGGGCGGCTCTCCACCAGAACCAGTCCCTCGCGCACCGTCTCGGCGGTCTGCACGTCGTAGCCCCGGCTTTCCATGGCCCGGGCCAGACGCTGCAGAAAGGCGCGGTCGTCGTCTACGATCAGCAGCGTCTGGTCGCCAGTTGCCGCTCCGTTGTCGTCGGTCATTACAGTCCTCGCGCGTTCGCTCGACTGGTGCACATCTATTGCGCGAACAGGGTCCGGCACAAGTGAACGTTTGGAAAGCTAATGCCGTACCATGGCGTCGAAGGCCGAGCGCGGCCACGCCATGCTGACGCGCGCGCCGCCGCGCTCCGAGCGTCCGAAGGCGACATTGGCGCCCGAGCGCTCCAGCAGCGTCTTGGCGATGAAGACGCCCAGTCCGAGCCCCGCGCCGCTGACCTCGTCATCGGGGCGCGGCCCGCTGCGGGTGGTGACATAGGGCTCGCCGAGCTTGGCCAGCACCTCCTGCGCGAAGCCGGGGCCGTCGTCGCTGATGTCGAGCCAGACCCGCTCGGAATCCCATTCGGCGCGGATGATCACCTTTTCGTTGGCGAAGTCGACGGCGTTCTCGACGAAGTTGCCGAGCCCGTAGAGCAGCGCCGGGTTGCGGTGCAGCGCCGGCTCGCCGTTCTTGCCGCGCGCGGTGATCTCGACCTCGACCCCGAAATCGCGGTGCGGCGCGGCCACCTCCTCGATGACGTGCGAGAGGCTCATCACCTCGAACGGGGTGCCCTCGTCGTCGTGCAGCGAGGTGATCTTGCGGAGGATGTCGCGGCAGCGGTCGACCTGCTCGCGCAAGAGCGCCACGTCCTCGCTCATCGGGCCGGGCGGTATGGCGCGCTCCAGCTCCTTGGCCACCAGGCGGATGGTGGCGAGCGGCGTGCCGAGCTCGTGGGCGGCGGCCGCGGCGAGGCCATCCAGCGCCGAAAGGTGCTGCTCGCGCGCCAGCACCAGCTCGGTCGCGGTCAGCGCGTCGGTGAGGAGGCGCCCTTCATTGGCGACGCGCCAGGCATAGATGCCGATGAAGCCGAGCGCGAGCAGGATCGCCGTCCAAACGCCGCTGATATAGACCGGCGGCAGTTCCAGCGGCTCGCCCGGGCGCCAGGGCAGCGGCAGGTGCAGGATGGTCAGCAGGCTGGCGCAGCTCATGGCCAGCAGGCCGAGCAGGAAGGTCGGCTTCGGCGGCAGCGTGGTGGCCGAGATCAGCACCGGCGCCAGGAACATCAGCGCGAAGGGATTGCCGAGCCCGCCGGTGAGGAAGAGCAGGGCTGCGAGCTGCAGGATGTCGAAGGCCAGCAGCACGCCCGCGCGCAAGGTGTCGAGCCGCTCGTTGACGGGATAATAGAGCCGCAGCCCGACATTGAGGATGATCGCGGCTAGGATCACCGCGAAGCAGGCCGTCAGCGGCAAGCGGAAGCCCAGCACCTGATCGACGATCAGGAGCGCCAAGCTCTGTCCGAGAATGGCCAGCCAGCGCAGGCGCACCAGAGTGTCGAGGCGCAGGCGGTAGCTGTGCTGCTGCGGGGGCGGTGGGGCGACGGCGCTCTGCATCGGGTTCCTGTTCGGGCAGACGAATTTCCGGCGGCACGCCCGATCCACGGCTCGAAAAGCCGGCGGGATGGACTTAAGTATCTTCCGATGCTCGCGTCGCCTCCCGTCATAGAGGTCGAGAACCTCGTAAAAGTCTACCGCTCGGAACGGGCCGTGGACGGTGTCAGCTTTGCCATCAAGCGCGGTTCCTGCACGGGCCTGCTCGGGGGCAACGGCGCCGGCAAGACCACGACCATCGCCAGCATCATGGGCCTGCTGCGGCCGACCTCGGGCACGGTGCGCGTGCTCGGTGCCGACATGAACCGCGAGCGCCACAGCGTGCTGCACCGGATCAACTTCGAGAGCCCCTATGTCGACCTTCCGGGCCGCCTCACCGTGCGCCAGAACCTCGCGGTCTTCGCGCGGCTCTACGGCGTGGCGAACGCGAGGGAGCGCATCGCGAAGCTGAGCGAGGAGCTGAACCTGACCGGCTTTCTCGACCGCCCGACCGGGCAGCTTTCCGCCGGGCAGAAGACGCGTGTGGCGCTGGCCAAGGCGCTGATCAACGAGCCGGAAGTGCTGCTGCTCGACGAGCCGACCGCCTCGCTCGACCCCGACACAGCCGACTGGGTGCGCACGCGCATCAGCGACCACCAGGAGCGCATCGGTGCCACCATCCTCTTGGCCTCGCACAATATGAGCGAGGTCGAGCGGCTGTGCGACCGCGTCATCATCCTGAGCCGCGGCAAGATCGTCGACGACGCGCCGCCCCCGGCCCTGCTCGACCGTTACGGCCGCGACAATCTGGAGGAAGTCTTCCTCGACGTCGCCCGCGGGCGCGGCGTGTTTTCCGGCGAGAAGACCTCGTGAGCGGCCGCCTCGCCTTTTCGCCAGGCCGTGTCGGGGCCATGGTCCTGCGCCACTGGTATGTGCTGCGCTCCTCCTGGCCGCGGCTGATGGAGATCATCTACTGGCCGGCGGTGTCGATGCTGACCTGGGGCTTCCTGCAGGTCTATGTCGCCGACGCCTCGGGCCGCGCCGCCTTCGCGGCCGGCACCTTCATCGGCGGCGTTCTGCTCTGGGACATTCTCTTTCGCGGAGGGCTCGGCTTCTCCATCACCTTCCTCGAGGAGATGTGGGCGCACAATGTCGGCAACCTGATGATGAGCCCGCTGCGCCCGGCCGAGCTGATCGCCTCGCTGGCGGTGATGAGCGTGGTGCGGCTTCTCATCGGCATGATCCCGGTGACGCTGCTCGCCATCGCCTTTTTCGGCTTCAACCTCTGGGCCATGGGGCTGGCGCTGGCGGCCTTCTTCGTCAACCTGATCCTGACAAGCTGGGCGGTGTCGCTGGCGGTGTCGGGGCTGGTCCTGCGCTATGGGCTTGGCGCCGAGAGCCTGGCCTGGACGGTGATGTTCGTGCTGATGCCGGTCTGCGCGGTCTACTACCCCGTCGCCATCATGCCCGACTGGCTGCAGATGGCCGCGTGGGCGCTGCCGCCGACTTACGTGTTCGAGGGCATGCGCGAGCTGTTGCTGCACGACATTTTCCGCGGCGACCTGATGGTAGAGGCCTTCCTCATCAATCTTGGCCTCTTCGCCGTCGCGGCGCTGATCTTCGCGGCGCTGCTGGAGCGCGCCCGCAGCGCCGGCAGCCTGCTGCTGACCGGCGAATAGCTTGATTTTCGCCGCTCCCGCGCTGATATCGGGCGCAAACCGCACACACTCACAGCCGAATGGAAAGACATGACGGACGAAACCGCCGCCACGCCTGAGACCTCCGAAGAGACCGCCGCCGCAGCTGCTGCTCCGGACAACGGCGAGGCCGAGGAGCGCGCGCGCCTGGAGGCCGAGAATTCCGAAATGAAGGACCGGGTGCTGCGCACGCTGGCCGAGATGGAGAACCTGCGCAAGCGCACCGAGCGCGAGGTCGCCGATGCGCGCGCCTACGCCGTGACCTCGTTCGCGCGCGATCTTCTGTCGGTCGCCGACAATCTCGACCGCGCGCTGGCCGCCGTGCCGGCGGAAGAGGCCGGCGAGGGCGCGCTGAAATCGCTGATGGAAGGCGTTCAGATGACCGGGCGCGAGTTCGCCTCGACGCTCGCCAAGCATGGCGTCGCGCGGATCGAGCCCAAGCCCGGCGACCGCTTCGACCCCAACCTGCACCAGGCCATGTTCGAGGTGCCCGATCCCACGCAGCCGGCCGGCAATGTGGTCCAGGTCGTGCAGCAGGGCTATACCGTGTCGGGACGCCTGCTGCGCCCGGCGCTGGTCGGCGTTTCGGCGGGCGGGCCGAAGGCGACCGCCCCCGAGGGAGCGAGCATCGACAGGAAGGCCTGAGCGGCCGCCGGACATGAGCAGGCGAGGCCTTAGATAAGGAATGCTGCAGGGGCTGGATTATCTGGGCGTCGCCGTCTTCGCCATAACCGGCGGGCTCGCCGCCGCGCGCCGCGAGCTCGACATCGTCGCGTTCATCTTCTTCGCCAGCGTTACCGGACTGGGTGGCGGCACGCTGCGCGACGTTCTCCTGAACGCGCCGGTGTTCTGGATCGCCAATCCGAACTATCTCCTCGTGCCCTTCCTGGCGGGGCTCCTCACCTTCTACACCGCCCACTACACCGAGCCGCATTTCCGTGCGCTGCTCTGGGCCGACGCCATCGGGCTGGCGGCCTATGCGGTGATGGGCGCGGGAAAATCGCTGGCGCTCGGCGCGCCCCCATTGGCGGCCGCGGTGCTCGGCGTGATGACAGCGACCTTCGGCGGCATCCTGCGCGACGTGCTGGCCGGCGAGCCCTCCGTCATGCTGCGGCGCGAGATCTACGTCACCGCGGCGGTGGTCGGCTCGGGCGTCTTCGTGGTGCTGGCGGTGCTCGGCACCTCGTTCTGGATCGCCGCCATCATCGGCTTTGTCGCGGCCTTCCTGGTGCGCGGCGGGGCGCTGCTGCGCGGCTGGGGCCTGCCAATCTACCAGCGGCCGACCTGATCAGCGCGGACTGACCCGGCGCAGGGTCAGGTTGATGCGCCCGCCGTCCGGCAGCAGCGTGGACGAGCCGGGTATCACCCGGTCGATGCCGTGATAGGCCAGCCGCGAGGGCCCGCCGAGCACGAAGGCGTCGCCGCTCTCCAGCTTCACCGAGCGGGTCGGTCCGCCGCGGGCGGTGCCGCCGACGCGAAAGATCGCGCTCTCGCCGAGCGAGAGCGACAGCACCGGCGCCTCGAAATCGGCCTCGTCACGGTCCTGGTGCAGGCCCATCTTCGCGCCGGTGCCGTACCAGTTGATGAGGCAGGCCTCGGGCGGGCGGTCATAGCCGGCGAGTTCATTCCAGGCATCGAGGATGATGGCCGGCATCGGCGGCCAAAGCGCGTCGGTCTCGGGATGCCGGGGCTGGTAGCGGTAGCCCTTCTCGTCGGAGACCCAGCCCAGGGAGCCGCAATTGCTCATGCGCACCGAGAAGGGCTTTCCGGTGCGCGGCATTCTGGGCGTGAACAGCGGCGCCTCGCGCAGCAGGACGCGCAGGGCCTCCACGAGTTCCTCCTGTGCCGCGCGGTCGAGGAAGCCCGCGAAATGCCGCGCTCCCGGCGCGATCTCAAGCCCCGATGCCGTCGTGCGTTTTTCCTTCATGGCCTTGCCGATTCTGGCGAACCTGCCTCCTATATAGAGGGCAAGGGTTCCGTGAGAGACCCCGGAGGACAACGCCATGAGCTATTATGTCACCAAGAACATCTCGGTCGATCTCGTGGAGAACACCGCCGACGTGCGCATCACCTGCGACGCCGGCCCGCGTCCGACCGTGATCACGGTCAATTTCCCCCTCCACATCACGGCCGGCCAGTCGGAGGGCGACCTCAAGACCGTGGCGCGCGAGAAGCTGCGGCTGGTGCTGGGCCGTGCTCTCGCGGCAATCGAGCAGGAAGGGTGATGGAATTCATCACGCGGGCGTGGGAAACGCGCCTTGCGGCTCCAAAGGCCCTTTCTTATATAGCCGCCAACGCCACAACATCGTGGTTTCCTTGGGGACCGGCCGGAGCTGGATGGAACCGGCGCCCGGTGTCGGTGGGCCGCTTCGGGGCTTGCCGGGGTCTGCTGTAACAGGAAGGATGAGAGCATATGGCCAAGGTTATTGGCATCGACCTCGGGACGACCAATTCGTGCGTTGCCGTCATGGACGGAACCAGCCCGAAAGTCATCGAGAACGCCGAGGGCACCCGCACCACGCCCTCCATCGTCGCTTTCACGGACGACGGCGAACGTCTTACGGGCCAGCCGGCGAAGCGCCAGGCGGTCACCAATCCCTCCCGCACCTTTTTCGCGGTGAAGCGCCTTATCGGGCGTCGCTTCGACGACCCCGAGGTTGAGCGCGCCAAGAAGCTTTCCCCGTTCCCGATTGTCCGTGGCGACAACGGGGATGCGTGGGTCGAAGCCGACGGCAAGAAATATTCTCCCGCACAGATTTCGGCCTTCATCCTGCAGAAGATGAAGGAGACGGCGGAGGCCCATCTCGGCCAGCAGGTCGAGCAGGCGGTGATCACCGTCCCCGCTTATTTCAACGACGCCCAGCGCCAAGCCACCAAGGACGCCGGCAAGATCGCCGGCCTCGAAGTGCTGCGCATCATCAACGAGCCGACCGCGGCCGCGCTCGCCTACGGCCTCGACAAGAAGAACAACGGCACCATCGTGGTCTACGACCTCGGCGGCGGCACCTTCGACGTGTCGATCCTCGAGATCGGCGACGGCGTGTTCGAGGTGAAGTCCACCAACGGCGACACCTTCCTCGGCGGCGAGGACTTCGACATGCGCCTGGTCGGCTACCTGGCCGACGAGTTCAAGAAGGAGCAGGGCGTCGACCTGCGCAACGACAAGCTGGCCCTGCAGCGCCTCAAGGAAGCCGCTGAGAAGGCCAAGATCGAGCTGTCGTCGACCACCCAGACCGAGATCAACCTGCCCTTCATCACCGCCGACGCCTCCGGGCCGAAGCACCTGACGATGAAGCTGACCCGCGCCAAGTTCGAATCGCTGGTGGACGATCTCGTCCAGAAGACGATCGAGCCGTGCAAGGCGGCCCTCCGGGACGCCGGCATTTCGGCCAACGAGATCGACGAAGTGGTCCTGGTCGGCGGCATGACCCGCATGCCCAAGATCCAGGAAGTGGTGAAGCAGTTCTTCGGCAAGGAGCCGCACAAGGG
>Ga0182743_1001672_pt1 | contig 21036 bp, 20 predicted proteins | sample eDN3rd30CKraftOP_FD_128522 | JGI IMG/M metagenome (GOLD analysis project Ga0182743, IMG submission 128522) | Enriched Organic Plus compost microbial communities from Emeryville, California, USA - eDNA 3rd pass 30_C Kraft OP (version 2) (version 2) ... | reverse complement strand
TGCGAACCGGCGCCGCTTCTGCTCGGCTTCGTCCTCGGCCCGCTGCTGGAAGAACACCTCCGCCGCGCCATGATCCTCTCCCGCGGCAACCCCATGATCTTCCTGGAACGCCCGATCAGCGCCACGCTGCTGGTGCTCTCCGCAATCGCGCTCGTGGTGGTGCTGATGCCCGCCGTGGCGAAGAAGCGCGAGGAGGTGTTCGTGGAGGAGGGGTGAGGAGAAGCGGCGGTTCCCCAAGGCTTTGGGCAAAAATGTGAAAGCAGGAACAAAAACACCGCCCAAGAGGCTGGACACCACCACCGGGGTTTGCTACCCGGATGGCCCGCACGGTTCGCCGGTGCAGGGCGCATAGCTCAGTTGGTAGAGCAGCTGACTCTTAATCAGCGGGTCCAAGGTTCGAGTCCTTGTGCGCCCACCATTTCCAAGATTTCCTATGTCTGGAAAGCGGTGACCCTTCCGCCACTACGGAATGTTGCGACGCCAGTAGCGAAAGTCGTCGACCTCCAACGTGTATGCTAGCGTGTTCCCTTAAGACGGGGGAAATATGCTGGCCGATTCTGCAATTGAGCGGGGTGTTACCCGGTGGGCTGCCTTTAGCCGTTCTGCCACAAAGCTCAACAAGAATGCCCTTCAAGCCCGAGTTCTGGACGTCGGCTGTGGACGTGGCGAGTTTGTCTTGGCCGGGCTTAATGATGGTGTAGATGTCTACGGCATCGATGTGCATAGCGGCGGCATCGAAAAATTCCGTGCCTCCGGGTTAGCGCCAAATGGCGGGATCTCATGCGTGGCTTATGACGGCGAGGTATTCCCGTTTCCGTCGCAACATTTTCGTGCCGTGCACTCTTGGTTCGTTTTTGAGCACATTCCTAGGCCACATCACATCTTGGCTGAGATCAACCGCGTAGCTGCCGCGGGATGTGTCCTGGTCCTCAACGCCCAGGATGGACGCACGCTGTTCGAGGGACACGCCAAGATTCCCTGGCTGCCCCATCTTCCCCGACCGCTCAAGCAGGCATGGCTGGAAGAAACAACAACGCAGGAGCGCAGGGACTACATCCTCAGTTCCGTGTTCGAAACCACGGGAGAAGAAGTTCGAGCGGTTCTCCAGATGTTTGGGTGGAAGATAGAGACCTTCGATGTTGATGGGTATCCGAATGCTCTTCCTCTGCTCTATCCCTGCGATCTCGAAGAGACACGGAAAACGGCACGTGAGGCGATGCGCCTGTTCGAGGCCGGGAAATGGCCGCAGCAGCCAACCAATTATCGCGTTCGAGCCAAGAAGAAATGATCCTTTCCGGCGACTGAGCGACGTCGGGATCGTCAGTTCTTCGAATCTACCACTCTCCTGAGATGGCCAACCGCTGTGAATGCGCTCTCTCTTTGCTTGAGAGTGGCATCCACGAGATGCGGCCGTAACTCGTCCAACTGGCCAATATACCGGTCAACAAGTGCCACAGCATCTGCCGGCGACATGGCAGAGATATTCTGAACCCAATCTCCCAGGTTCATTCCGGAGAAGAGCTCTTCGGTCTTGAACTCATAGGCAATGGGAAGAACGGGCGTTCCCGCACACAGGGCAAGAATGGCCATGTGCATGCGGGTGGAGATAACGAGGTCCATATCGGCGAGGAAATCGATGATCTCATTCGGTTTCCGAAAGCTTCTGTCCACCGTGACCCTTGAAGCCACGTCCGGAGGCAGACCCTCGGCAATCAACGTCGCTTCGGCGGAATCGTCGGTCCAATATTCCGGAGCACCCTGGCAGGTCGATGCAAATGTGATCGTGGCATGGTATTTCCGGACGAGGTGTTCCGTCACAGCTCTCATGCACTCGCGATAAGCTGCCAAGGCATCGCGCGGCGAGGAGTGTCCCGGGAATCTCCAGTTGCGAACCGAGATAACGATCTTTGGCGAGGTGCCCGGAAAATGGCGTTTCCTGGCTTGCTCCAGCCTGTCGAGGTCGGAAAGGGCAAAAGCCGCATCCGATAGCACCACCGTATTGTTGCTGTCCGTAACCTCCCGCAGGTGCCGTTGCGAACGCTCATCGCGCAGCAATACGAGGCGTGCGCGGGGAATTATCCGCTTCAGCCATTCAATATTGCGCGCCGAGTTGAACGGGCCCAGCGATTGGGTGAAGAGACAGACGGGCTTTCCGGAATTGATCGCCAGCCAGAGGTTCAGGAAGGAAGAGTCGAGATTGTAATGTTCGACGAGGTAGGTCCCACCAGTCGCCACAACAAGATCCGCATCCCGAAAGATAGAAACATTCCTGCGGGCCGCCGCGGGCATGATCGGCAGACGAAGACGCGTTCGCAGTATTTCGAATCTCTTCCAGAGCTTCGTGAATCTCCCATCACGCCGGTCCTCGAAGGGGGTTATGTAGAACTGATCGAAATTCAGGTCAGTGAAATATTTCCCGGGGGCTTTCCCATACCTGTCGAGAAGTAAGAACTGGGCATCGTCTCCGATCGCCTGCCTAATGAGCTTCATCGCACCGAACAGGATGGCGGCATCGCCAGCGTTGAATGCAACAGTGTTGGTGATTACGACCTTCATGTCTTCTATATCTTCTCGGACAAAAAAATCTTTTCACCGCGTTTGAGCCCGTATTCCTGGATATCCGGCTCAACCGCGGTGAACTCCGATAGTTTAAAACCCATGTTGCTTATGCGGTCCCTTACGTCTCTCCCGAAGAAGCGCACGTGGTCCTCCTGTCCGAAAAAGCGAAGGCGCTCCTCTGGAGCAACGATGCTCGGATCCTCGAATGTCGTTTCCCAACCTTCAATAAGGGGAAAGAGAAGCAGCGCGGTGCCTCCCGGGCGAAGGATACGAAAAATCTCTTTCAGGGCCGCGTGATCATCGACATGCTCGAGTATATGGCTGCAGATAACCGTGTCGACTGAGTTGTCGGGAAGATCTATCGCTTCGATATTCAGGCGAAGGTCGCCATCAGCAGGATTAAGGTCGCCCGCTGTATAGCGTCCCGCTCTTCCAGCGACATATTTGCGGACGGTGTCCTCGGCTGCAAAGTGCAGCACGTCGCGAGACGTGAGGAGATGAGGGTTTTTCTGCAGGTAGAGAATGACGAGTCGATGGCGCTCCAGAGACCCACATCGAGGGCAGCGGGCATTCAGACGTGGCGGGAATCCATAGATCCTAAAGCTGGATACGGTCTGGCAGCACGAGCAGAGGGAAGGCGGCGGTTCAAATTCCACGAGGCGGTCAACGAGCTTTTGTTCCCAAGTCTCTCGCTGCTTCTTGGGGTTGAACATTTTTCCTCCCAGATTTTTGTGATCCACCGCACGCAGTGGAGCATTTGTCTTGGCAGTCACCTATGGCAAAAAGGTAAGGGTTGTTTCCGGGCTGGTGTCGCGTCCCCCAGTTCCGCTCTAGAATCCTTAATCAGGAAAGACAATGGGAAAGCTTGTTTCGAGATGGAAGAACTCTCTGCTGGCCAGATTTCGTGCGGCATATATCGGCCGCACAGCAAGGAAGGTAAAGCAAGATGGTCTTTCTTATCTGACTGAAGACAAGATAAGACGACTGGAGCGCTGTGCGTCGCAGTGTCTGAGACTGAAAGACGGTGGCGCCGTCGAATACGGTGTCGCCTTGGGCGGATCGGCCATCATTCTCGCAGAAAAGGCTGTCCAGGCGGGCAGGACCTTTCATGGATATGATGTGTTCGGGATGATTCCGGCGCCGTCATCTCCAAACGACGATGAAACATCCTGGGCCCGTTACGAGGTGATCGCTTCAGGCGCGTCGAAGGGAATAAAGGGCGCCACTTACTACGGTTACGTCGACGACCTCTATGGTGAGGTCTGCAAATCCTTCCAGAGATATGGATTTCCGGTTGGTGCCGCCGGCATCCATCTTCACAAGGGACTGTTCGAGGACACCGCTGACGCATATACGGGTCCCATCTCAGTCGCTCACATCGATTGCGATTGGTACGACCCGGTCCGCTTTTCTCTGAATGCTGTGCATTCGCGCCTTTTAGCTGGCGGCGCTATTATTCTGGACGATTATTACGCTTATGGCGGATGTAAATTAGCTGTCGATGAATTCTTGAAAGAGAATCTGGAATACGTGCTTGATGATGGGCCCAACGTGATTCTTTGGCGTAGAGCCTAAATTAGGGGTAGGGGATGCTTAAGGTTCTTTCGAAAGCCCGCTTGCAGGAAAAAATCAGAACCTATCATCAGGATCGACAAGACGCGGACATCACTCGTCGGCGCAAATACAAGAGTTTAATGTATTCCCCCGAACTGCAGTCGGTGCACACCGAAGGCTGCACCCTTCTTCCGAGCAGAACCGATTTGCTCAACCGCCTTCCGATGAGTGGAGTGGCCGCGGAGATCGGGGTTGCCTTTGGGAACTACACTGCCGAGATCGTTTCCATCAACAAGCCTTCGCGCCTGCATCTCGTGGATGCCTGGGACAGCGAGCGCTACCAAGCCGGCTTACAGAGCATCAAGAAAAAGTTCGCTTCAGAGATTACGGCCGGGGCCGTGGTGATCGACCAAGGGTATTCGACAGATGTGCTCGAGAAATTCCCGGACGGGTATTTTGATTGGGTCTATATCGATACCGACCACAGCTACGAGACCACCTACAAGGAACTGATCCTGTCTTCGCGAAAAGTGAAGCGCGGTGGCCAGATCGCGGGACACGATTTCTGCACGGGGAATGTCGTCAAGCCCGTTCCTTACGGCGTTATCGAGGCGTGCAATCGGTTCTGTGTGGAAGAGGGCTGGCGTTATCAATACCTCGCCATGGCATCGGGTGGACACATGTCCTTCTCCCTGATCTCTCTGGACGCCTGATGCGAGTTGCAGTTGCCTTCAGGGACATCGCAGCGCGAAGTGGCGGTGCCGAGCGCGTGGCTGTCGAGTTGATCAACGAGCTTGTCGCACGCGGCTTCGAGGTCGATCTGGTTTCCTGCGAGGAAGACCCGTCCGAGCCCTTCTACCCTCTGGCTCCCGAGGTGCGTAGGTTCAATCTGCACGGCGCCGATGGTTTCGGCATGCGTGTGCTCCGGGGCAAGTTCCTGCGTAAGCGGGGCAAGAAAAGCAATGTTCTCAAATGGATCAGCCGCCATGGCGGCTATGTCTCTGCGTTGCGTTCGTATTTGCGCCGGAACCGCCCGGATGTGCTGCTTCCGTTTATGCCTTCCTCGATGACTGTGGCCGCATTGGCGGCAACCGGGACCGGGATTCCGGTCGTCGCCTCAACGCACAACGAGCCGAGCCAAGATTTCGAGAATCCGAAGCGCTGGGATGCCAATCCGGTAGATGTGTTTCTCCGGACAAAATTGCTTCGCCGGTTCCGGACAATACTCGTTCTGCTACCTACCTATAGGGATTGGTACCCGAAGAAGTTGCACGACCGGATCGAGGTCATTCCTAATCCAGTTATTCCCATTGATCAGCGCCTTCGCGCTTCGGCAAAACGCAAGAACAGAATCCTGGCCGTGGGCCGTTTGACCACGGTGAAACGATTAGATGCCCTCATAGAGGCTTGGGGCCTGCTTCACAAAGATTTCCCTGAGTGGTCGGTTCATATCTATGGCGAGGGTCCCGAGAAAAGTCGCCTGTGCGAACTCCGCGACAGCTTCAATTTCGGGGAGGGGAGTCTGGTTCTCGAGGGGACCACAACAGAAATTATGGATGCCTATTTAGGCAGCAGGCTTTTCTGCCATCCTGCCCGGTTTGAGGGGTTCCCACTTTGCGTTTGTGAAGCCCTTGCGGCAGGTTTGCCTGTAATCGGATTCGAGGACTGTTCCGGTCTCAACAGTTTGGTCGTTGATGGACAGAACGGCCTGCTCGTGCAGGCAGATTCCGATCGTGCGGAGGCCTTGGCCCGAAGCCTGAAGAGAGTCCTCCAGGATGAAAAACTGCGGGACGAATTGAGCCAGAACGCGCCCCCTTCTGTAGAAGTGTTCGCACCCAAAGCCATCTATGATCTGTGGGAACGTGCGATCCGGAATGCTGTTTCTGCGGGTAGTTCAGCGCACACAAAATTCTCTCGCTAGACCAGCTTTAAGTAGGCTTGGCATCCCGCTGAACTCCGTCGAATGTGAGCATATAAAGTTTATATCGGGGTTCTTATTAAGGATATTTGTGTAATGCTGATAGTGAACGGATTTCCCAAAATATTGGCCACTTTGTGCCGCTTCGGCTGATTTTTCCTGGAAATCCTGCAAATATTTGAAGTGCAGCACTGTGCCCCAAGCGCTTGCCAAAGTGACATCCTTAGCCAGCAAATGTTGCCCAACATCCATATCCATGCCCCTATCCCATTTCAACAGCGGGATCTTTGACATCGTTGGCCGTCGAGTGGGCAGGATATACTTGAGCCGCTGCCATAGGCGGCGCTTGACCTTTCTCTTGAATGGGCCGGTCGGCCCTTGTTTCAATCCAAAATAGTGCCTCAAAGCCATGCGCCAGAAGAGCGATATGTGAGGATCGGCTTCTGAGCGAAAGACCCGCTCGCGTGGGCCTCCCTGCACGACATGCTTAGGAAGAGGAAAATCCAAGAGGTCCGTCCCTTTCCGTTCAGCTAAGCGGTACCCATCGGAGTCAAAATAAGGGCAAACTTCAATCAGCGAGTTTCCAGCCTGATAGTCCAAATCCGATAGAGGGCGGTTGCTGTACATGTCCACCATGGGAGCAAATACAGCCGCAGCTCCTTCTCGTTTGCATTCCTCGATGAATCTGGGAAGCGTCTTTTCAGGCCATCCGGGGTAGACAAAGAGTTCGTCGATATCGAGGGCGAGAATCCACCTGTCATCCAGGTAGCGATCGCAGACGGCCTTTCGCCACACGACCTTATTTTCCCGGAAAGGCGCGGATGACGGAAAGTATACGACATCCGGTTGTGCCTTGAGTATCTCGGCGGTTCCATCCGTCGAGTTGTTATCGACAATAAAAAACCGGGATACGCCGATGGCTCGGTGATGCCGCAGGAAATCGGCAAGACGAAGCTCTTCGTTTTTTGCGATTGCGACGACGCTGACCTCGGTTGGCTCTATGCAGAGATCATGTCGAACCCAGTTTGGATCGTCGAAGTTCACTGGAAGCCATCCCTCAAGATAGAAGCAACCCCGCCCGCACCATCTCTTCCGGGCCGCTGTAGCGGCGGCTTTCGGGATAGAGGAATGAACCGTTCTCGATGCGGTCGAGGAATTGCAGATAGCTTTTGTAGTGCGCCGAATTGTTGGCGTACTGGCCGCGCTCGGCGGCTGTGCGGGCCTTTTCGGGGAAGTCCTGCAGGTATTTGAAGTGGAGCAGGGCGCCCCGCTGACGCGAGAGTTCCAGCTTCCGCCCGATGATGTGCTGGCCCGGGCAGGCAGTCATTCCGCGCTGCCATTTCACCAGAGGCACCTTGGACATGACCGCGCTCGGCTCGGTGCGTCCGTTCCGCAGGCTGCGTGCGGCGCGCTTCGCGAGGAAGCGGCCGGCGGGCCCGAGCGGCCTGGTGCGGCGCGCGTTGAAGAGCGTACGCAGTGCGAGGCGATCGAGCAGGGTGGAGTGGCGTTCGCTCGAGAACATGCGTTCCCTAGGGCCGCCATAGAGATAGGCGAAGGGCGTTGGATAAGTGTCGAGATCGCAGCGGCGATCCATCAGGCGGTAGCCCGTGCCGTCGAAATAGGGGCACGTCTCGACAAGGTGGCCGCCCGGTTTGTAGTCCAGTTCCGCCATCGGTTTGTCGCTGTACATGTCGACCAGGCTGCAGAACAGTCCTTCCGACCCCTCGCGATCCAGCTCGCGCAGCAGCGTGGGGATGCCGGCCTCGGGCCTGCCGGCGAAGATGAAGAGCTCGTCGATATCGAGGGCCAGGACCCATTTGCCGGCCAGATAGCGGTCGCAGATCGCCTGGCGCCAAAGGACCTTGTGGTCCTTGAACGGCTTCGATGCCGGTATGCGGATGACGTCCGCCTGGGCGTTCAGGATCTCCGCGGTGCCGTCGGTCGACCCGTTGTCGACGATGAAGAAGCGGGTGATGCCCAATTCTCGGTGATGGCGCAGGAAATCGGCGAGGCGCAGCTCTTCGTTATAGGCAACAGCCACCACGGCCACCTCATCCTTGCCGAGACGGATGTCCGGCATGGGGGCGTCGAACAGCATGTCAACCTGGCTGCTGGTCACTGTGATCGCTTGCTCCCGGAAAGTGCTATTTATTACCTCGGAATCGGCCTGAGCACTACGTGATCATGCCGTGTTTCCACCAAACACGGCTTCGAACAGTGCTTCAGAACTCGGGCAGCACCGTGGTAGCAGACGCTTGTCGTGGCCAGGATTCTTCGTCAGAAGACGCCAAGCGATTTAACAGGGGCTTTTCGGGGATGATGTCTAGCCCGCACAGCGGTCTGCGGCATGGCTGAACGTCATATCGCCATCTTCATGTATGGGCTGGCCGGGGGCGGGGTGCCGCGGCGCAATATCAGTCTGGCCAATGCGCTGTCGGCGGCCGGCAATGGCGTTGCGCTGGTGGTGATCGATGTGCAGGGCGAGCTGCGCCGGCTTGTGGCGCCCGGTGTCGAGGTCGTCGATGTCAGCTCCTGGAAGGGACGGCTGCCTTTCGTGCGGCGCAAACGGCGGCACCAGTTCGCGCTGGCCCAGAAGCCGCTCGCCGCCTATATGCGCCGCGCCAGGCCGGACGTGCTGCTGTCGGCGGACAACTACGCCAATCTCGCCGCCGTGCGTGCGCGCGAGATTTCCGGCTGGAGCGGGACGCTCCTGCTCAGCCAGCGCAATCATACCTCCACTTATGCCGCGCAGAGGCCGGCCCTGATTTCTGCCATACAATGCGAATATCCCAAGGCTGACGCGGTCGTGGCCGTGTCGGAAGGGGTAGCCGAGGACCTGCGCCATCTCGGGCTGCCGGCCGGTCTGGTCCACACGATCTACAACCCGATTGTGGAGCCTGGCTTCTTCGAAGCGGCGGCGCAGCCAGTCGATCACAAATGGTTCAATGGCGACCTGCCGGTGGTGCTGGGCGCCGGCCGTATCGGCCCGCAGAAGGATTTTCCGACGCTTTTGAAGGCGTTTGCGAAGATGCGGGGCATGGGCGTGGAAGCCCGCCTGGTCATCCTGGGGGAGGGAAAGACACCGCAGGCGCGAGCTGATCTGCAGGCGCTTGCAGGGGAACTCGGCGTTTCGGAATGGGTGGATATCCCCGGTTTCGTGCCGACGGCCTTGCCCTACATATCGCGCGCCGCTCTTTTTGTTTTAAGCTCCCGTTGGGAGGGACTGCCGGGCGTGCTGATCGAGGCTCTGGCCTGTGGCACGCCGGTGGTCAGCACGGATTGTCCGAGCGGGCCGGAGGAAATCCTGCAAGGGGGGAAATATGGACCTCTCGTGCCGATTGGCGATCCGGAGGCGTTGGCAGCTGCCATGGCGGAAGTCCTGCGCTCTCCGCCAGATAAGGAAAATCTGAAGAATAGAGGAAATGCCTTCACGTCGGAGGCGGCAGTAAACAACTATATGGAACTGATCGCAGCCAAGAGCCGTGGCACCGAACCTGGCAAATAGAGTCCGCGTTCTCTTCGTTCTCTACAAAATAGGGGACATCGAGATCCTCGGGCCCATCATCCGCAAGGCCGTCGCCGAGCCGCGCCTGAAGGTGACCATTTGCGTCCGGCGGAAGCTGTGGCCTGCCGCCGAGTCGATCTGCTCCCATGCCAAGGCGCATGGCGCTGCCGTCACCAGGCCGGGCCGGACCGGTTTCGCCCTCCTGCGCGCCTGGGACCTGCGCAACCATGATGTTCTTCTCACCGGAACCGAATCCTCCATTCCGTCGCATGCGCTGGGCCATCGCCTGACACAGCGCGCCAATCTTCTCGGTCTGGAGACTGCAACGATCCAGCAGGGGCTGGAGAATGTCGGGTTGACCTATTTCGACGAGCGCCACGACACCAATGTGCGGTTTGCGTCGAAGACGGTCTTCATCTGGGGCAAGAAGGAGTTTCTCCCGAAAGAGACGCCACTGGAGACACGAAAGAAATGCCTGCCGGTCGGCTTCCCGAAAACGCCCTGTGAGCTGGGCGAGCCATCGGAGAATGTGGTCTCCATCTTCGAAAACCTTCACTGGCATCGATATGACGGCCGCTATCGCAGGGGGTTTTTCGCGGACCTGGCGAAGCTTGCGGAGCATTTCCCGGATATGAGCTTTGTCCTCAAACCCCATCCCAAGGGGTTGTGGGCCGTGAAAAATCCCTGTCCCTGCACGGTTCCTTCAAATCTCCTGATTGCCGGGCGCCCCGAGAGCAACGAGCCGCTTGCCCGGCTTTCGAGCCGGGAGCTCCTGTGCAGGTCACAAAAAGTCATCTCCACGCCCTCGACGGTAGCGTTGGATGCGGCGCTGCTGGACAAGGATGTGGCTGTTTATGGCGGTGCAATAGATGTTGGGTATTATCAGGGGCTGGAGATTCTGCGCACCGCCGACGACTGGATCCGGTTCGTGTCGGGCGGGAGCTTCACCGAGCAGTCCCGCCGCTTCCGTGAGCGCGTGACCATCTCGGGCGATGCCGCAGAAAGGGTCGTGAGCCGGCTTCTGCAGGGCAGGGAAATCCAGGCGCATGAAGCGCCGGTTCCAGCCCCCATGCCGGCGGAGCCCGCTTCCATCCGCTAATCCACTCGGCAAATCAGGGCCGTTAGAACGGGGCCATGTTCCGGCGCCGGCGCAGACCACATCACGAAGGGCGATTGCGTGCTGACCAGGACCGACCGCAAGGCGCCGAAAGTGGCGTTGTTCATCCGCTCGCTCGCAGGAAGCGGGGCGGAGCGCGTGGTCGTCAATCTTGCGAACGGGCTCGCCGGGCAGGGCTACCGAGTGCAGCTCGTGCTGGGGGAGGCAGCCGGCCCCTTTCTCGATCTCGTTTCGCCTGGAATCGAGATCTTTGATCTCGCCGTTCGGCGCAGGGCAGCCGTTTTTGATTTCGTTCGCGCCCCTAGGCGCTTTCTGGAACTGCGGGCGACCGCGAGGGCGTCGCGGGCCGGGCGCATCATGCTGGGCGTCCCACGCCTTGCCCGCTACATCGACGCCGAACAGCCCGATGTCCTGATCTCTGCGCTCGATCACGGCAATGTCGCCGCCGTTATCGCCGCGAAGCTGTCCGGCCACAAGCCGGACGTGGTGGTGACGCAACACTGCAACCTGACATCCGACGTCATCACCTCGCGCAAGAAGCCGGGTGAAATCTATGCGCTGGTGAAGCGGTATTATCCGGAAGCCGCAGCGATCGTGGGTGTTTCGGAGGGGGTTTCAGCCGACTTGAAGGCGCATATTCCCTCTGCCGGAGAGAGGATCAGTACGATCTACAATCCCGTGGTCGACGAGGATCTTGCCGAGCGAGCCAGGGAAAAGTCCGATCACCCCTGGTTTGCGACGCCTTCCGGCGAGCCGCTGATCGTTACGGTCGGCAAACTCAAGAAGCAGAAGGACCATGCCACCCTGTTTCGCGCCCTCGCACGTCTGCGGCAGGATGTGCCGGCCAAGCTCGTCATTTTCGGGGAAGGACCCGAGCGCGCGGCGCTGGAGCAACTGGCGGGGCAGCTCGGGATCGCCGATGCGGTCTCGCTGCCGGGCTTCACCGCCAATCCCTTTGCCGCCATGGCGCGCGCGGACCTTTTCGTTCTGTCATCGACTTATGAAGGGTTGCCGACGGTGCTGATCGAGGCGCTTGCCTGCGGCTGCCCCGTCGTCTCGACCGACTGCCCGAGCGGTCCTGAAGAAATTCTGGAGGGCGGGCGCTACGGATCGCTTGTTCCGGTGGCCGACGAGGAGGCTCTTGCCGAGGCGATGCATACAGTGTTGCAGAACAGTCCCTGCCGCGAAGTTTTGAAGGCGCGCGGGCACCTTTTTACTACGAAGAGGGCCGTGGACTGCTACGGCCAGTTGGTTGAACGCCTAGGGGTCGTGTAATCCTCTCGCCTGGGTAGCAGGATGCATTATGCCCGCAGTCAGTGTCGTGATGCCGGTCTTCAACGGCGAGCGCTTTGTTGCCGAGGCGCTGGAAAGCCTGCTCGGCCAGTCGCTGCGGGACATCGAGATCATCGCCGTCGATGACGGCTCGACAGATGCGACGGGGGCGATCCTGGCCGGCTATGCCGCGCGCGATGCCCGCCTGCGCGTCATCACCAACCCCACCAATCTGCGGCAGTCCTTTTCCCGCAATGCCGGCATCGAGGCGTCGAACAGCCCGCTGGTGGCGATGATGGATGCCGACGATCTCGCGCTTCCCGACAGGCTGGCGGTGCAGAAGGGCTTCATGGAGGCCAACCCGCAGGTTGCGCTGTCGGGCTGCTTCAGCCGGCGGATGGACGAGAACGGCATCCAGTCGCACCGCATCATCCGTCATCCAACCAATGCCGAGGAGGTCAAGGCGCGCCTCCTGTTCCGCTCCTGCATCAGCCATCGCTCGATCATCGCGCGGCGCGAAGTCCTGGACCGCCACCGCTACAGCCAGGACTTTCCCGTCTCGCAGGATTTCGACCTGTTTTCCCGCATCACCCGCGAACATGCGGTCGCAAACCTGCCGCGTGTCCTGATGGCGGCGCGCACGCACCCCGAGCAGATCAGCCGCAGCAAACGCGACCTGATCAAGGAAATGAACATCGTCATCACGCGGCGCACCCTCGCGCAGCTCGGCATCCAGGCGAGCCAGCCGGAGATGGAGCTGCATTTCGAGATCCCGCGCGTCGGGCAGGCGGGCACGCATGTGAACGATGCCTATCTCGAGCGGGTGGACCGCTGGCTGACGCGCATCCGCAGCGCCAACCAGGCGGCCGACATCTATGACCGTGCCGCGCTCGACAAGGCCTGCGGGCATATGTGGTTCATCGTCTGCCGGCAGGCTGCGCGGCGGAACGGCCGCGGCTCCTGGATTTCGTTCGCCCGTTCCGCCCTGCTGGGGCCGGCGCTGTTCAGCGCGGCGCGCGGTTTCTGGGCCAAGAAGGCGCCCGCGCGCAACTAGCTAGCGCGTATAGAGCGGCAGGCCGCTTTCTTCCGCGAAGACCGGATCGAGCGCCCGCACGGGCAGGCCGCGGCGGCCCATCTCGTTCAGGGCGAGCCGGTCGGCGTCGATGTGGCCGCGGCTGTAGCCCTTGTTGCTGTAGGCGTGGCCGTGGGTGCTGAGGGAGAGCCCGCTCATCAGGATCTCGTCCGCGCCGAGGTGAAGGCTCAGCAGCGCCAGAACCACGCCGTTGGACAGCCGGCCGATCTCCCGGACATCCATCTCGATCCAGCTGCGGATCATGTCCTTGCGGTAATCCGAGGTCATCAGCGCCACGCGCTCGGGCCTATAGCCGATAGCCTCGATGGCCTTGCTGTAATAGCGGTATTCGCGGCGGACCCCGACGCAGATCAGGGTCTTCGTGCCGTGCCCGCGGATGACGCGCCGGGTTTCCGCATTGGCCGGCGAGCCGGCGATGAAGGTCCGGCCGAACAGGGTCAGGTCGGGCGAATGGCCCCAGCCCTCCAGGATGGCCTGGGAGCCGTTCACCGTGGCGAAGGTCCAGTCGAGACCCGCCGGCGGCGGCTGCGCCCCGGGCGCCGAGCCAAGCACGAAGGCCGGGCCGCTCAGTTTCGGCAGCCGGTTCGCCTTGGGTGCCCAGAGGGCGCTCAGGTGATCGAGGAGGGACATGTCATACGCTTCTAAGGTTTGGGGCGGATGTTCTTCTGCAGCATCGGAAAGGCTTCGTTGGAGCGCATGCGTACCCTGCGCTCCCGGACATTGGTGAAGGTCGTGCCCGAGGGGATATCCTGGTTCACGAACGAGGTTGCGCCAATGGCGACATCGTCGCCGATGGTGATGTTGTTGCCGATGATGCAGGCATGGGCGCCGATCGAGACATTGTTGCCGATGCGGATGTCGCCCTTGCCGGATTGCCGCGATCCGATCGTCACGTTCTGGAAGATCGTGCAGTTCCGGCCGATGCGCGCACGCGCGGCAATGACCACGCCGACGGGGTGAGGGATGTAGAGACCTTCCCCGATCTCGGCGCGGATGTTGATGTCCATCGCATGGTTGCGCTTGAGCCGCGCCCGGAGATTGGTTCCCCAGCGCTTCAGGAACCAGTTCCGGCTGCGGTAGCAGAGCTGCGCAATCCGGAACCAGAACAGGAAGGCGTATTTGGTGTCGTGGCGGCACTTGTTGATGAGCCGCCGCCACGAAAAGGCACGTTGCGCGCCGACGATCTCGACATGCCAGAAGCGGCGCAATTGCTTCCAGGTCGTAGCATGTCCGAGAACATCTTCGGGAGCCGGCTCAGGCGGACTCAGCTCTTCTGGGCTACCCATTCAACACGATCACGCGCCGCAAACCACTCGTCGGAATAATCGGAGTCCCGGTAATCGGTGAAGTAGGGACCGCCTTCCGTATAATGCACCATCTTGGCGTTCGGATCCTTGTCGTAGACGCCGACCAGGTAGTTCCAGACGATAGGGATGGAGCCGATCTGGTCGTCGCTGTCGAGCCACTTGAACTGGTGCAGCTCGAGGCCGGTGCGGGTGTTCACATAGTCCGGCGTCAGCGCGCGGCACTTGGCGTTGTTGAACATCATCAGGCTCGACCAGTTCTTCTTCTCGTACTTGGTCTGCACCTGGCCCAGGAACTTCACGTCTTCCTTGGGCTGGTAGTCGTGCTTGCACACCATGACGGAATATTTGTCGTCACGAAGCGCCCAGAGCTCGGCGATGTCGGCACGCATGAGCATGTCGCAGTCCATGAAGATGGACCAGCCTTCATAATTGCTCAGATAAGGCACAAGGAAGCGCGAGAAGGAGAACTCGGTCGACTGCAGCGCATTGCGGTCGCGCGTAAACACGCCGTTGAGCTGGCTCAGCACGATCGGCGTGAACGAGACCGGCTCGGACGACTTCTCAAGAATGCTCTGGCAAAGCGTGTGATAGGCGACGACTTCCTTGGAATCGAAGCCGATGAACACCTGGATGGTCATTTTAATGGATATCCCGGGGTCTGGTGACTGAGCGTGCGACACCCTTACCAAAGGCGCACAGCACATTTCAAATGAGGCAGGACGAGGTCACGGGAACGCGATTCCCTTAGAATTATCCGAGATTTCGGGAAAGCCGGACGATTTCCCGCCGGATCAGGTCTATGTCGGCGGCCGGGACCGGACCTGTCAGTTTTCTTGCCAGGAAAATCGCTGTCCAAGCCCATATCTCGTCGTGGGCGCGGCCGGTCTGTTCTACGTAAGCCGCGACATAGGCCTGAGCGAGCTTGCGGACAAACCAACGGTTGAGGAGCCTTAGCGGCTTGAGGCGGGGCGGCCGCGCCAGGATGAAGGCACAGGTGCGGCCTACATCCGCGGTCATCGGCCCGTGCCCGGAGCGGGCCCAATCCAGGACCGTGAGCCCGCCCTTGTCGTAGAGAACATTCGTGAGCGAAAGGTCCGCATGGCAGAAACCGTCTTCGGATGCGCTCACGAGATTGCGGACGGCGCCAACGGTCTCTTCCGGAAGATAGGGCTTCAGAATCCGGGCGGAGCGGGCGGCATCGTAAATCTGCCAGGAGCGTTCGGTCGGCGTGCGGATGGCGTGCACCTGCGCGTGCAGCTTGCCGAGCGCGCGCATCAGGGCGGCGGCCTTCAACGGACGTCGGCGGATGACGCGCGCAAGGCGCACGCCGGGCTCGAAGGAGCCGATGATGGTGCGCTCCTCGCGCAGCCATTGGTCGACCCGCCAGGTCGGCACGCCGCCGGCAAAGGCCATCGCGCTGTGCTCGAATTCCCGCTCGACCACCTGGTCCGGCACGCTGTCGAAATATTTCTTTTTGATGTGCCCGCTGGGCAGCCGGTATACGACTCCCTGTGCGCCACGGCCGATCTCGACCGCGGCGCGTTGTTCGCGGGTCACGGGAACCGGAAGGTCCTCGCCGGGCGTTTCGTCCGGCTCACGATCGACAGAATGGTGCAGCATATCCCAGCCAGAGGAGGCGGCCGCCGCGGCGCGGTCTCAGGCTGTCTCCCGTCACAAAACTAACATACTCCGCCAAACAGCTTCAATTCCGGGAACGAACCGTTGAAAGCCATCATCCTCAGTGCCGGGCAAGGCAGCCGCCTGCTGCCGCTCACGGCCACCTCGCCCAAATGCCTGATCGACTTTTCCGGCCGTCCGCTGCTCGAATGGCAGTTGCGCTCCCTGGCTCAGGCCGGGGTGCGTGAAGCGGCCGTGGTCACGGGCTTCGCGGCCGAGCAGGTGGAGCATGCGCTCGAGGGCTTGAGCGGGCTCGGCATGAAGCTGCGCACGGTGTTCAACCCCTTCTACGCTCTGGCCGACAACCTCGCCTCCTGCTGGATGGCGCGCGGCGAGATGATGGGGGATTTCCTGATCCTCAACGGCGACACCCTGATCGAGCCGGGCGTTGCCGCGCGCGTGGTCGAGGGAGCGCCGACCGCGCCGATCACCGTCACCATCGACCGCAAGGCCGACTACGACGCCGACGACATGAAGGTGCACACCGAGGGGGACAGGCTGCTGGCCATCGGCAAGACGCTGACCGCCGATGTCGTCAACGGCGAGTCGATCGGCTTCCTGCGTTTCTCGCCGGAGGGCGGCGCCGCCTTCGTGGCGGAGATCGACCGTGCCGTGCACACCGAGGTCGGGCTGAAGCGCTGGTATCTCTCGGCAGTGGACCACATCGCCAAGACAGAGGGGATTGTCGGCGTGCGCTCCATCGAGGGGCTGGACTGGGGCGAGCTCGATTTCCCGGCCGATCTCGAGCGCAACCGCGCCATGACGGCCGCCTGGGCCAAGGGCTGACCGGCACAGCCTGATTGCCGCCCGGCGGCTGAAGAGACGGCGCGGCTTCAGCCGCGCCGCGCCAGGATGGTCTCGACCAGCGCGAGGTCGGAGGGCTTGTCCACGTCGATCGCGCTTTCCCCGAAGGGCATTTCGACGATCGCCGCGCGGGCATGTGCCAGGGTGCTCAGCCGCTCCAGCGCCGCCTGGATGGTGAGGCGATGGAAGAGATAGGCCAGCACTTCGCGCATGCCGAGGCGCCAGGCGATGCGCCAGGGCGTCTTGCGGTGCATCTCCACCTGCCGCCACAGGTCGAGCGCACCCAGCGCGGCCGGGTCGCGGAAATAGAACATGTTGCAGCCCGAGAAGGCGCCGTCGGCAAAGCGCAGGAAGGTGCGCTTGGTGGTCGGCTCGGCGGCCATCACCACGTCCGAGCGGGCAACCGCGGCCACCACGCTGGCGTCGGGCAGGTGCTCCAGGAAATAGCTCACCCATTCCGGCTTCAGCAGAGCGTGGTCGGCTGTCGTTACCAGAAGCGGAGTGCCGAGATCCTGCAATGCGGTGCGGACGCTGAGGCTCGGGCTCTTCTCCGCCGGCACGATCTCGACGCCCAGCGGCGCGAAGAGGTGGGGGTCCTCCGAGCACACGGCGATGCGCGCCACTTCGGGCGTCTGCCGCAGAGCCATCACCACGCGCTGGATCATCGGCACGCCGCCGACCGGCAGCAGCGCCTTGTGGCTGACGCCCGCGGCCTGCGCCAGCGGATCGCCGCTGGAGCGCGTGCCGGCGAGAACGAGTGCCGTAACGCTCATGCCAGCTCCTTGCGGTAGATGCGGTAGGTCTTGTAGGGCCCGCCGCCGCCGAGCACGGCGCCCATATGGCTCATCGGCCGGTTCGTCTCCAGCACCCAGGACATCTCCACCGCCTCCATGCCGAGCGCGATGCCCTCGCGGCGGAACTGCTCATTGATCCAGAAGGGCAGGGTGTGCCCCAGCACGGTGTTGCCTATCTCGCGGCGCACGCCCATCAGGAGCACGCGCCCGGTCTTCAGCTTCTGCACCTTGATGCGCCACAACAGCTTGGCCCAGCCGAACGGGAACAGCCTGCCCTTGAGGTCGCGGATCGCCTCGTTGAGGTTAGGCAGCAGGACGCCGAAGGCCTTCGGCTGGCCGTCCACCTCGGCGATCCACACCAGCTTCGGCTCGACCAGAAGCTTCATCGACTTGGCGAGATGCGCCATCTCGTCCTCGCCGAAAGGCAGAAAGCCCCAATTGCCGGACCAGGCGTCGTTGAAGATGTCGACGACGGTGCGGATCTCCTCGTCATAGCGCTTCATATCGAGGTGGCGCAGGCGCACATTCGCCGGCAGCGGCTTGGCCATGATCCGCGCCACGCCCTTGGGGAAGGGATCGCCCTTGCGGTAGCGATAGGCGAACAGGTCCATGGCCTTGCCGTAGCCCTGTTCCTCGATGCGCGGCCCGGTCGAGGGCAGGTCGTGCGACATCATCATCATGGGCGGCGTGTCGAAGCCGTCCACCAGCACGCCGACTTCCTCGTTGATCGAGAGGTTGAAGGGGCCAAGCACCTCGCGCACGCCGCGCTCGCGCAGCCAGGCCTCGGCCGTCCCGAACAGCGCGCGGTAGACTTCCGGATCGTCCTCGGCCGCGATCAGGCCGAAATGGCCCACGCCCTCCGGCTGCCGGCGGTCGCGCTGGGCGCTGATGCGGCCGACGACGCGGCCGTCCTTCTCCGCCAGCCAGAACTGCACGTCGGCATGCCTGAAGAAGGGGTTGGTCTTGGCGCTCAGCGCGTCCTTCCGCTCCAGGTGCAGTGGCGCGATGTAGTTGGGATCGTCCGCGTGCAGCCTGTCGGGAAAAGCGATGAAGCGCTTCAGATCGCCGGCCGTGGCAACCGGGGTGACTTGGATCACCGGCAACTCCTTTTCAGGTTCCGCCAGGCTTCTCAGCCGCCACGCTCGAGGCGTCGCAGCGTGAGGGTGCCATAGGCGGCGAAGATCGCCAGCGCGGCCCAGGAGCCGACGATGGGGTTGAGAAAGCCCGTCTGGCCAAGCGTGGTGCAGAGGCCGTCGACGACGAGGAAGAGAAGGCCCGAGGCCAGCGCGATCAGGGCATCGCGGCCGGAATTGGCGCTGCGCCAGTTGTTGAAGGCGCACGGCATGGCCAGGAGCAGCATGATGACCGAGGCCAGCGGAGCCGCATAGAAGCGCTGGATCAGCGTCTCGTAGAAGGTGAGGGGGGCGTTGGGCACGCGTTCGTCCGAGATCACGGCGCGCGCGGTCGCCACCGAGACGCGACCGTTGGGGGTGAGGGCGGTGACCACGTCCTGGGGGGTGAGGTCGGTCTGCCAGCGGCCGTCGGCCTTGGTGGTGCGGTCGAGGTTCTGGCGTGTCCAGTCGGTCTTCACGGCGCCGGAGAGCGTCCATTTGTGGCGGCTGTAGGTGGCGTTGTCGGCCACGATCCGCCCGATGACCACGCCGTCCTCGTTGCGCTGGTAGATGCGCACGCCGGTCAGCTTGCGGCCATTGTTGCTCATCCGGTCGAAGGAGATGACGCTGGTGCCGACGCGCAGCCACACCGTCTTCTCGTTCTGCACGCTGCCCGATTGCCACCACGAGGCCAGGCGGTCCTGCGCCTTGGGGACGATCTCGTTGGAGATGATGAGGTGGCTCGCGGCGCAGATCAGCGCGGCCGGCAGCATCATCAGGAATATCTGCGCCATCTTCACGCCGGCGGCGCGCAGCGCCGTGATCTCGCTGTTGCGCGCCATCAGGAGCAGGGCCGTGACGGCGCCGACCAGGACGCCGAGCGGGATGGTGTTGTCGAGGATCAGCGGCAGGCGCAGCCAGACATAGGTAAGGATGCTCCAGGCGCCCTCGGGCCGGTCGAGCAGGTCGTCGATGGTGTCGACGAGGTCCAGGATTTCCGCGACCGCCGTCAGCACGAGGGTCGTGCCGATGGCGAGCTTGAGGAAGAGGAAGCTGAGATAGCGGGAAAGGATCACGCCGGCCGCGCTCCCGTGCTGCGGCGCCGGCGGAAGGGCCGAATGCGCGAGATGAAGTCCTGCAGCGCGATGATCATGCGCGACACCGGCGTATCGCCCGGCCGCGCGGCGCTCTTGGCGAAGATCCAGAACGACAGCGCCACGAAGATGGCGAGCGGCAGCCAACTCAGCACGAAGGGCGAGCCCTTGCCGGATGAGGCCAGGCCTTCGCCGATCTGAAGGGCGTTGTGGTAGAGCACGACGATGATGCCCGCCACGATCAGGCTGGTGACGCGGGTCGAGCGCCGCGCGCCGAGACTCAGCGGCACGATCAGGAAGGGCAGGAAGGGCAGCGAGATCGAGCGCACGATGCGCGAATAGAATTCCGCCGCCAGGTCCGGATCGGAATCGCCCGTCCACGAATTCCGCATCTGCTGCCACAGCTCGATCGAGGTCAGCTCGCGCTCGCTGTCGCCGCGCGGGCGGAAGGGCGGCGCGGTGAGGTCGAACTTCCGGTCCAGGGTCATGTTGCGGAAGCGGGCGGTGTTGGTGCTGCCATTGGCCTGATCGACGATGTGCAGGCCGTTCTGCAGGGTCAGCTGGATCTTGCGGCCGTCCGGCGTCAGCTCCAGTTCGCCGGTCTCGGAGGTGGCGATGTCGTCGTTGCCGTCCTCGCGGTGCAGGATGAACACCTTCTTGAGGTGCTTGCCGGTCTCGTCCACCGAATCGGCGGTCACGGTGAAGCCGTTGCCGGCGTCGATGAACACCGCCGCCGGCGGGTGCGCGCCCCAGGCGCGGCTGATCGTGGCGTTGAGGATCTCGCGATAGTGGTAGCGGCTGTAGGGATCGAGGAAGCCGTAGACGGCGAACGAGACCACCGCCAGCACGCAGCCGAGCTTCACCAGCGGCCAAGTGAAGCGCAGGATCGAGACGCCGCTGGCCAGCAGCGCGTCCATCTCGGAGGTGTCGCTGAAGCGCGCGGTGACGCGGAAGATGCCGATGGCGAAGGCCGCGCCGAGCGCCAGGCCGAGATAATGCGGGACGAGGTTGGCGGCCAACGCGCCGACCATGATCAGTGAGCCGCCGGCGGTCGAGACCACGTCCACGAGTCGCAGCACGCGCTCCAGCAGCAGGCCGATCAGCACCACCGCCACGGCAAGCAGCAGTGGCCGCAGGGCCAGGCCGATGATGTAGCGGTCGAGAATGCGCGAACCATAGGCGCTGTTGTTGCGGGAGGCGGAGGACATCACGCGCCCCAATGAGCCTTCA
>Ga0182743_1001669_pt1 | contig 21061 bp, 40 predicted proteins | sample eDN3rd30CKraftOP_FD_128522 | JGI IMG/M metagenome (GOLD analysis project Ga0182743, IMG submission 128522) | Enriched Organic Plus compost microbial communities from Emeryville, California, USA - eDNA 3rd pass 30_C Kraft OP (version 2) (version 2) ... | reverse complement strand
TTGAGATCGAGCGGCGGCAATTCCTGCCAGCACCATTGACGATCGGTGTGCTGTCGGCGCCCAAGCCCAGCCCCAAGATTCCGCATTTCGAACAGCTGATCTCGGCCGGCAACGTCGCCTTCAACCTCGAGCATGCTGCCTTCGCGCTGGGCTATGCCGCCCAATGGGTCACGCGCTGGTTCAGCTACGACACCGAGGCGGCCGCCATGCTGGGTGCCAAGGAAGGCGAGCGCTTCGTCGGCTTCATCATGATTGGCACGCCCTCGACCATCATCGAGGATCGGCCGCGTCCGGCGCTCGAAGAGGTCGTGAGCCGCTGGCAGGGTTAAGCTGGTATTAACCTCTGTTGAGGTTTCATTAACCCTGTTTCGGGGGTGATGATTCCGTATGGGTGTTCAGCCGATCTCGGTGCCGCAGAGTCTGGCCTACGTTCTTAATTCCGCCGGAAACAAGAACGGGGTGGATTTCAATTATCTGCTGCAGACCGCCATGCGAGAGAGCAGCCTCGATCCGCAGGCCAAGGCGCGCTCCTCTTCGGCCGTAGGGCTGTTCCAGTTCCTCGAAGGCACCTGGCTGCAGGTGATGAAGCAGGAGGGGCCGCGCCTCGGCTACCAGAATTACTCGGACGCGATTACCGAAACTGCTGACGGCGATTTCGTGATTCGTGACCCGAAGCTCAAGGCGGAGGTTCTCAAGCTGCGAGAAGACCCGCAGATTGCCGCCGACCTCGCGGCGGCCTTCACCAAATCCAATGGCGACTATCTCAACCAGCGCTTCGGCCGCATGCCCAGCCCGGGTGAGCTCTATATCGCCCACTTCCTCGGGGCAAAGGGCGCCGAGAAGATGTTTACGGCGGGACTCCAGAACCCCGACCAGATCGCGGCCAAGCTCTTCCCGAAGCAGGCCAATGCCAATCCTGCGATCTTCTACGCCGACGGCCAGCCGCGTACGATCCGCCAGGTCTACAAGGCCCTGGTGGCGAAGCATGCCATACCGCCCGACACGCCTGCGCCCGCCTTTGCCGCGCAGCAGCTGGCTCAGCAACAGGCGCCGCAGCCGGTCATCCCATCCCGGTTCGGTCCGCAGGACATGTCGTTCGTCTCGCTCTTTTCGACGGAAGCGGCCGGCCCGGTTGGTTCGCCTGTCGAACCGACGGAGGCTGCGGCGGGCGCAGCCTTCTTCACCCAGCTCTATGGTCAATAGATCGCCAACGAACGTGGTGAACCGTTCCTTAAGCCTTGCGGCCTAATGTTGCCCGGTTAGTTCCGGGGGCATCGGATGGTTGCGTATCACGAGTTCGTCGCGCTCACCCAGTCGGGAAACAGCGAAGATCGGGTTAGGGCCGCTCACATGGCGACCCTGGCTTATCTCGCCCATACCGGCCCCGCCGATGAGCACGCCGCCCTCTACGCCGCCCTGATCGGCTTTCTCGAAGATCCATCCGTCAAGGTACGCGCCGCGCTCGCCTATGGCCTGCTGCACGCTGTCGAAGCACCGCGACCGATACTCCTGGCGCTGTTGCAGGATGCCGGCGTCATCTCTCGCGCAGTGGCGCAGTATTCGCCGGCACTCATCGACGCCGACCTCATCGGTCTCGCGCGCAACGGTGATCTCACCATGCTGCTGGCTCTCGCCGAGAGGACCAATATCAGCACGCGCATAGCCGAAGCCGTAATCGCGCGCGGAGAGACCGGCGTTATCCTCAAGCTGCTGTTGCGCCGCGACGTTACATACGGTGCCGAAACCCTGGTTCTGCTCGCTCAGAGCCATGGCGATGACGCCCGGCTACGTGGCGCCCTTTTGGCTCGTCGCGAACTGCCGCCATCTGCGCGCTTGCATCTGGTGGAAGCCGTCAGCCGCGCACTGCGAGGAACGCGTATCGTCAAGGGCGCGGTTGCTGCGCGACGCCTCGATAGCCTGATGCGCAACGTCACCGACACCGCGCTCAGTGCCATCGGCGAGCGCGAGGCAGAACGTGCAGCCCCGCGCTACGCTGCCGAAATGGTCGGTACCGACCGCGTGAATACGCGTTTGTTGCTACATGCGGTCGTCCATGGCCATGTGCTCTTCTTCGCCGACATCGTTGCCGAGTTGAGCGAGATTCCGCGCGAAAAAGTATTCTCGATCCTCGAAGGCGGCGGCCGCCCGGCGCTCAACGCGCTTTTTACCCGCTGCGGCCTTACCGAGTCCGTGCGCAATCTCGTCGCGCGCCTCGTCTTCCATGCCCGCAGCGCCGATCTCGCTGACGATGCCACCGCGCGCCACTTCGTCGTCACCGCGCTGACCGAAGAGCTCATCATCGAGCATGGCGGCCAGATTCCAGCCGAGCTTGAAGAGGCCTTCGCCTATCTGAGCGAACAGAATGTCATGCTGGCCCGCAGCGCTGCGCGTGGCGTCATGCCGGCCTTCGGCGGCGCGTTGCTCGCCCGTCTGCCGGCTCCCGAACTCGACGAGCCCGAGCGGCTCGCGCTACCGGCGGTCTAGCCATGCAGCATCTACTCGAAGTCCTGAACCGCCTGATCCTGCGAGCACCCGAGCCATTGCCCGAACCCGATCCCGAACCGACGACGGATTGGCTGCTGCTTTTCGCCCTGACGCTCGATGAGCGTCGCATCGCCGACGTGCGCGAGAAACGCCTGCCGCACTGATCAGTAGCGGAACTGCTCGGTCAGTACGCGTTCTTCAAGGCTATGGCCCGGATCGAACAGCAGCGTCACTTCGTTCGAGCGGTCTTCTCGAACGGTCACCTCGACCACGCTCTTGAACTCGACATTGTCGGCCACTGCGCTCACCGGTCGCTTCTGCGCCTCGCGGGTGCGGAAGGTTACCACGGCGGTATTGGGCAGGATTGCCCCCCGCCAGCGCCGCGGGCGGAAGGGGGAAATCGGCGTCAGCGCCAGAAGCGGCGCGCTGATCGGCAGGATAGGGCCATGCGCCGAAAGGTTGTAGGCCGTGGAACCCGCCGGCGTCGACAGCAGCACGCCATCGCAGATCAACTCATCGAGCCGCACGTGGCCGTCCACATCGATCTCGATCTTCGCCGCCTGGAAACTTGAGCGGAACAACGACACTTCGTTGAGCGCCAGCGCCGAATGCACCTTGCCGTCCATATCGCGCACGCTCATCGACAATGGGTAGATTTTGGTCGGCCGTGCCGCTTCCAGCCGCTCGCGCAGGTGATCGTTGCCGAACTCGTTCATCAGGAAGCCGACCGAACCGAAATTCATGCCGTAGACTGGTATCGAGCGGCTCATCACCGAGTGCAGCGTCTGCAGCATGAGGCCATCGCCCCCGAGTGCCACCACGATCTCCGCGTGCGCCAGCCCAACATCGCCATAGCGATCGCGCAGCGCCGAAGTCGCCTTGTCGGCCTCCGGCGTGCCGCTGGAGACGAATGTCAGCTTGTCGCTACCAAAGCCCGCCACGATCCAGTCTCCCAAGCCTCATGGCGCCTGCCTACCATTTCGGCAGAGCCCATGCCAGCCGGTGTGGCCAAATGTAACGTCGGGGAAAGGGTGGTGCCGGCAGCAGGGTTCGAACCCGCGACCCCCTGATTACAAATCAGGTGCTCTACCAACTGAGCTATACCGGCCCGACGCGCTAAGTACCCATGCGCCGGGGGTTTTGCAACCTCTGATTGGCTGCTCTCAACATGGTCGGTTTACAGACCATGATCCGGTTTACAAATCCTGTTCCCCGGCCGTTCTCTTTCGGCGCTTCGCGGCTGACTCCAGGGAACGGATGACGGTCTCCGAGCCGGTGGCAAGATAGTGCTGGCGGATCACGCGCTCGCATTCCTTCTCGTCGTGCCCGCTCGCCTCCGCGATGTCCTTGATGAGGACGCCCGCTCGATGCGCCAGCGTGATGAACGTTCCCCGCAGGTCGTGGAACGTCACACCTGTGATCCCCGTATCCTTGACGGCCTGAGCCCACGATGCCTTGAAGCCGGAAATCCACGGTGTGCCGCGCTCTGTAGTCAATATGTTGACCGGCGCCGGCCGACGCTTCTTTTCATCCTCGTGGTTGGCTCGAGCAGTCTGCTCGGCCTTGATCTCGTCGAGCACTGCGCGCAGTTCATCCGAGACGAGGATCTTCACCTTCTTCCCTGCCTTCCCACGCCCGGCTTTCCCCTGCTGGAGCTTGATGTAGGTGCCATCGTAGGCTTTCCATGTCAGCTTCAGCAGGTCGGCTTGACGTTGCCCTGTCCACTTGGCCAGGATCATGGCGCGAGCCAAGTGCCGCGGCGCCCTGGCGGAGAACACCTGCATTTGTTCGTCTGACCAGATTATGTCGCGCCGGGTGCCGGCAGAGAGCTTGGCCATCTTCTCCAGCGGATTGCGAAGGATTTCCTCCTGGTCGACGCCGAAGTTCAGCACCTTGTTGAACACGGTCATTGTGAGGTCGCCCGTGCGTTTCCTGTCAGCGAACTCGGCATCGCGCCACCGGCGGATATCTGCGCGGGCGCCGCGCTGTTCCAGCGCACCAAGCTCCATGGCATGGAACTTTGCTTCGATACGATCGAGAGCGGCCTTGTAGTCAATCTTCGTGCGATCCTTGAGGCCGCTGAAGTCGCTCGAAGCCACATAGGCCTTGATGAGGTCGGAAACGGTCCTGGGGCCATCGCTGGCTTGTGCCGGCCTCTCTCGCGTTAGGCGAAGCCACTCCAGCATCATGGCCTCATCATCGTTGATGTCGGCATGCATGCGCGGGCCACCGCGCCACGCGTAGACGTAGACGCGCGTTTCCCCGCTCGCGAGCTTCTTGTCCACAATGTGGATGCCCTTGAACGTCACTGACGTGCCTTTGCGTTTTGCCGGGCGTCCCGTCTCGCTCTCCACCGCTCCAAAGGATTGAGCTCGGATTCGTCGGGCTTGCTTTGCTGCGCGTCAAGCTGGGCGCCGTGAGTTGTCACCAGCGAAATGGTGCCATCGGGCCTGATGTCGCATCGAGCGATGACCTGGCCGGCCTTCTCTGCTCCAGAGATGGCGCGTTGAACATCGTAGGTCGAGAACTTGGGTTTAGCCCTGGCCATGGCACTCTCCAAGCGCAGCACGAGCCAGGAACAACGGACTGCCAGGTTCATCCAGGTGTGGCGGAAGTATGCGCACCGCCGCCTCAAGATTTGTCAGCGCCTCCCGCAGCCGCGCATTCTCTGCCTCAAGGGCTGCGATCTCCGCGAGCGCTTTCCAGTGGGCGCCGACCCGCACCCATGCGCCATCGTTGTCCGGCTCCATCCCCATGAAGATGGGGAGTGCGTCTGGTCCAGTAGGCGTCACCTTGGGGTGAAACCTCTCCACCAGCTCCGCGCGGGATTGCTTATCGTTGGGCATGGTCATGCGGCGTCTCCGAAAAAGCAGCCGCAGGCGCCCATTTCGGCGGCCTCATCTGGCCGGAGATCACGAGTTCGAAGCGCCGCCAGCGTCAAAGGCTTCTTGCCTTCCCCGCCTCGGCGGTCAGTAAGCATGGACACGTCGCCTAGAAGCTCGCGAATCTGTTGTTCGCGAAGCTCGGCGTAGGCGTAGCGCTCTGGGAACGTCTTAAGCATATGCTTCCAGTGGCCTTGGCCGCCTTTGCAGCAGAAGCCGCCGCAATTGTTGTGAGCGAAGCCAAGGGCGTTCAGCCGAGGGAGCCATAGGCCCTCATGGGCAAGTCGGTCCTGCCGCATCTTCCAAGAGAGCAAGGGCTTGTCACAAAGCGGAGCGACAAAGGTCCAGCCGTTCTCTGCCATGCGACGTCGAAGCCCCTTGGTGCCGGGCTTCCCATTCTTGCCCGGCTGGCCCTCGAAGCGCTCGATCTCTTCGTAGTCGATGCCGACGATCACCTGTGTCTGACTCATGTCGCAGTTGCTTCGCAGCCACCGGTCAGCAAGCTCCCGCTTGAGAACTTTGCTGCATGGGTCGGTTCGGCTGTTGCCCAAAAAGCGTTCTTGTTCGTAGACGTCCCAGACGTCGCGGCCATCGGCAATCCAGTGCAGTCTGGGCATCAGCATCATCGAACGCGCAGCGAGGGCCAAAACATAGGCCTTGTAGGCGGTGCGGTCCTCCCATGCAGGAAAGTCCTCGATCGCAGGCAAAAACCATTCAGGCAATTGGATATCGAAAAGGTTGGCCGCCCCGGCAATCAGGAAACGATAGGCGTCCTGGTCCTCGCAGAGTGTGTCGGTGAAAAGGAGTTCCAGATTACCGTGGCCATTCTCATCGACGTACCTGCGAGCAGCGGAGTACGAGCCTACGCCGCCGCTGACCTTGGCGATAACGCGCGTCATTCGCCCTCTCCCCTCACTAGAGGCTGGGAGGGGGAGATCGGTGGCGCCGGCAATTCTCGCCAGTGCGTTGGCTCGAAGTGCCTCGGCTCATCGTAGCTGTTCGTGCTGCCATCGATCCATGCACCGTCAAACTCGCTCCACCATCCGTCGAAGGCTGCATCCTCGTGGGCAAGCAACAGCGACGTGCCGTCCTTCGGCGCCGTCTCGATAGGCTTCCACCCATCAGGCACGGCCGGCGCGGGAGCCTTGACCACTACCGAGATGATGGCCTGATCGAAGTGGGCTTGGGCAGCGGCTTTAGCGTCGTCTGACGATGCCCATTTCCCCGGCATAAGCTGACCCGTAACCCCAGGAATAGACCAGTTAACGGTGCAGCCATTCCCATAGTCGTCGATGCGTATGTAGCCAAAAAGAGGGCTTAGTGCTCGCCAGTTATCGTGACCGAGATGCTCCCACTCCAGCGGCTTCACCGCCACCGGCTCTTGCCCCTCTGCGCGGGAGAGGGCGGCGGTGTCTTCGGGATATGGAAAGAGCACTTCCGTGCGCTCGATTTCAGCCCACTCGCCCGCACCCGCATTCAAAGTCGGGGCCACCCAGTTGCAGGGGGCTAGCCAACGCTTGCCATTACTCTGCATGCCAACAGCGCATAGTGATGAGCCGCCGCTCTTCCAGAACACGCGATGGAGGCCAAGCGCCAACCCTTCTGGCCACGATGCCAGCGGGTGAATTTCCTCCGTCACCACAGGCGCGGCCGCGCGGGAGAGGGCAACTTCGGGGGTGGCGCGGCCGGCGAAGCGGTCCAAGCGCTCGATTTCGGCTAAGATCAGCGCGCCGGCCTTGACGAGGTTACGGCGATCGTCGGAGGGCTTCCACCATTCCTGCGCCCACGGCCAAATCCTCCATACGAAACCCGAGGGAAGAGAGCCGGGCTTTCTTAGACCGCCTCCCAGTCTCCGATATTCTGGAGCGCCGTAAGCATAGGCCATGGCAGCACGAGCCATTTCGCCGTGATCATGGCTATCGTCGTGTTCTGGCGTCCAACCTTCCACCGCGATTTGCCTGGCCCGTTCGGCCAGCACGTCAGAAGCTGCGGCACTCAAGGCCGCCTCCACCATCTCCTCCGTTACCACGGCCTGGTTGGCGCGGCTGTCGGCAGCGCGACGGTTCCAGACGGCAACCGCTAACTCGCGATTTGCCTCCAGTTTCGATGCGCATCCATGCGGGCACCAAACACGAAACCGCTGAAACGGCTCGCCGTGAAGTTGATCGTGCTCGACCTTGGTTAGGCCATGATGAGGATGGGCACCGCAGAACGGGCAGGGCAGCAGTTCCTCGCTAATGGGGTTGGTGCTCATGAGTGGCTCCTGAACTGGGCGCGCTTGCGCTTCTCGATGTTCCGGTTGATTTCCTTGGCGCGGGTCACGTAGCCCTTGGCCGACTTGCTGGCTGGGAAAAGCTTCGCGAACCATTCAGCGCTTTCGACGCGCCGACGCTGCTTGGCTGTCGTGCTCATGAGTGGCTCCCATTGCGGATAGCGGTGGCGATGCTGTGACCCACGGCAAGCTCGGCATAGCGGCGACCCTGTGCCTCTGCGACCAGTGCGCAGCGCTCACGCTCGGCAAGGATGGCGCGAGAAGCTATCTCGCGGGCCCATCCTGCTACCGTGTCGGCGACTTCCGTGTCGGAGGCTGGGATGCGCCTGCCAGCAAGCTCCATGCCGGCATCCACCCATACGTCCTGCGGGATGTCGTCAGGCTTCGTCATGGTTCACCTCGATAAGGGCTTGGAGGAGGGCGGCGAGAAGGGCGAGGGGAAGGTTGTCGGAAGCACCCTGCGTTTGAATTCGCTGGCCGCCAGAAAGACCGTTTGGCCACCATGTGATCTGCGCCGTACAGCCTGAAGGGTCGGAGCAGGTCCGCGTCGTGTTGACCGGCAGCTTCTCCTCGATCAGCGCAACTACGGCGTCGAGGGAGGAGGAGTAGGAGGGGACGGAAAGGCACGTACTGAGCGCGTCGAAGGGATTGCTCCGGACGTTACACAGGAAGCATATGTTGGCCCGGCGCCGGTCGAAGAAGGCATAACTGCCGTCTGAGGTCAGGCGCATGACGATAGGGCCGATCGTGGCCGCTATTTCCGCGTCGAGCACCGCATCAGGTCCCGTCGCCTTGCGCACCCTATCCAGCAGGGAATGGAGATCGGGGGAGGTCATGGCGTCGCTCCGATCTCGCGAAGCGCTTCATCGCGGGCGCGATTGAGCTCGGACATGGCCTCATGGCTGCCGCCCGGAGAGTCCGGGTGGTGCTTGGCCGCGAGGCCGCGATAGCGGGACCGGATCAGTTCGGCGGAGACGTTGTCGCTGCCGACCGCGAGGATTTCGCGCCAGGTACGCTTTGCCTCATGGCCCGGCGCCGGCAATGCTGTGAACCCGGCGAACATTTCCGACATCGTGGCAACGCCATAGCGCTCGATCGCTCGTGTCGCCTCGATGTGTTTCGCGATGGCCGCGATGTTGTCGGCGACGCGATCGAAGGTGTCGCAGGGCAAGCAATGTGGCTTGCCATTGAGGTGGAAGTAGAGGGCAACGCCGACGTCGCGCGGCTCCGGCTGCGACGAGCGGGGCAGACCATCGAGCCGCAGCTCGAGGTTCGTCGAGAGCACATACTGCCGGGCGCCTAGGCGGTCGACCTCCTCTTGCAGCCGACCGAGAGCGTCAGCGACCGTCAGATCGGCGCTCTGGTTATACCCGTGTCTCGTAGGCACCTTCTTGCTGAACCGGCCAGACTTGCGGGATACCGTGCGCTGGCGACCGGCGGGCCACTGGAGCGGGAAAGCTTGGGTCACGACTGCCCTCCCACGATCTGCATGGCGACGCTCTTGAGCGCGTTGACTTGCTCGGCGGTCATGGGGCGCTTGAAGTCACCTATGACGACGTTCTGGTGCAGCGCCTCCCACTGAACGATGAGCCCGGCCTCGAGGTGATACCGGACGAATGCGGGGAAGGGTGCCAGGTAGTCGGCCGGCTCGATGCCGGCACCGAAGTTGAACTGCTGCGCCCAGCGCTCCGCGATCCACAGGGTACGATCCTGCGGCTGGAACATGTTGCGCGGCCCCGGCAGACGCTCGATCAGCATGGCTGCGACATCATCGTCATGAAGCTGCTGGATGGCGTTCCATATCTCGGAGGGCGTAAATCCCATGGCCACGTTCTTGCCCGCCAGCGAGAGCACAAGGCAGCCGGAGGACCAGGTGATGTCGTCAGTCATGCGTCTCTCCCGATCAGGGTTGCGCGGTGAATGATTTGGATGGCGGCGGATTCGTCGCCGGTGTGGGCCCAGAGCAGGGCGGCAATGAGCACGGGATCGATGCCCACCGAGGACCAGTATTCGCGTTCGTTCATGGAGTGCTGGCGGCGGTGCTCGCCGGCGCACAGAGGCACCACCCATTTGTCGTCAGGCTTCTCGGCCATTCCCACCTTGGGCTTGGCGTAGCGGGGATCCCCGTAGCGGATGTGCGCTGCCTCTACGGGGCCGGCGCCGGGCACCAGGCTGGGAAGCTCGCGGATGAAGGCGAGGTGCCCGTTGGCATTCTGCCTCGGCTGCTTGCTGCGGCTGCGGCGACCATCGAGGGTGAAGGCGGTCGGCGGGCGTTCGATGCGGTGTGCGCTCATAGGCCCAAGCTCCGCTCGATAGCTTCGCGGCGAACGCGGCGCCAAAGTCTGGCTCGCACGTTCAGTGCGCGGGTGGCCGCTTCAAGCGCGTCCTCGAAGCCGGTGGCGTCCTGGCCGCTAAGATTGGCATCGTAGAGCGAGTTGAAGCGCGCCTCTGCGCGATCTGCTCGGCGGTATGCTCGCCGGTAGAGTGCCCGCATTGCGCGCGGGATATGGCGCCGGTGATCACCGCAAATCCATTCCATGGTCGGCGTCACCGGGTCGCCCTTGCGATCCCCGCGCGTGTGCCGGCAGCCGGGCACCACGCAATAGATGCGAATATCAGCCATCAGCGCAGCCTCGCCATGCGGTTGTAGGCTTCGGCCCAACGTGCGATCCCACCGGTGCAGCGCCAGCCATTCTTGGCCAGCAGGCGAATAAGTCGGCGATATTCGGAGCGGGGGAGCCAGTAGCGGTTCCAGCACCAGTTCCCCAGCCAATGTCTATAGCCTTCGATTTTGAACACGTGCCGGTGGATCCGGATTGCGCCGCGCAGCTCCGTGAACCTCACGCCGCCGTATGGGTCGAGCTCGAGGTCGCAATCAATGCCTCCCCACGTCACGGAGGCCACTCCGGCGTATCCGGCAAAATTGCCGTTGTCGGGGTCGTTGCAGGCGAAGTCGATGGCGATGCAATTCTTCATCTGCGCCTCCGTTTCGGCAACGGCTTCGCCGCCGGCCGGACACGCGCCAGATGGTCGAGCGCCTGCCTCAACGTCACGGGCTTGCCGTAGGTGGTGGTATTAGTGCGGGCGGTGGCGATCAGCATGACGCCGCCTCCCGCTTGGCCTTCCGGGCAATGATGGCGCAGTCCGCATGCTGGACGCGCCAGCCACGGTTATGCCGCTCGAAGTGGCCTTTACCTGCTGCGACTGGCTTCCCGCAGCGATAGCAGATGCCTGGATACTTGTTCCGCATCACACCACCTCTGCGACTTCGCGCATGCGCTGGGGCTCGCTGACGTGGTAGCACCACGCCCCGATCCAGATGCAGGTCGGCGTGAGCTTGGTGATCTCCCCTCCGCGCTCAACGTGGACGCCGTCGCGAGTCACGGTGAAAACAACCTTCTCGCCGACGAGCTTCTGGCGCTCGGCATCGGCCATCCTGCGATGCAGCATCAGTGCGCCTCCTCGTAGGCCTCAAGAGGCGGCGACGGCCGCCAACCCAGGCTCTTGTCTTCGGGAATTGTCAGGACGACGCCCTGACCGCTGAACTCACGATGCACCGCATCGAGATAGGCCGTGAGCTGCAGCGTATTCATGCGGCTCGTGACGGGCAGGTCGATGGGGACCATCATGCACGCGAGCTTTGTCTCGTACGGCAGCGGGCGCAGTACGCGGTCATAGTGCTCGCGGAACGCCTCGTCGGCATCTCGGAGGATCGGCACGCCGTGGTGCAGCTTGCAGTACCCGCGCGCCGCCTCAGCGCTCTCGAACGAGCCGGGGATCTGCTCGGCGATCTCGCCCATCCACATACGCTGGAGACGGTTCTGCTTGATCGACCGCCGGCCGCCGACAGAGATGTTCACGGTGAACGGCACCGCCTGGCGCTTGATGAAGTTGACCAGCAGATCACGGGCGAACTCGTCCTCGACGATACGCTGGGTCACGGCAAGTCACCGGGAAAATCATCATCGTCCTGGGGCGACACGGACTGATTATTCAACTCGTCCGCCTTCTCGGCCTTCTCCTCGAGGAGGGTCTTGCGCCAATCGGCAGGCATGGTTTCGAGCGCCTTGACCGTTGCCGGATGGCTCCACAGGGTCTCCAACGCCTCCATAGTGATGCAGGCGCGGTTCGCAGCGGAGAGGCGGCTCCACAGCTCCCGCGAATCTTTTTTCGACTTGGTCGCCGCCGGCTCATCGCTATTGGCTGCCTGCGCCATTTCGTCGGCGGTGTAGAGCCCGGACAGCTCCTGGGGGAAAGCCTTGCGGAGGGCCAGCGCCTCTCCGCACTTGGCGATCATGACGTCGCCCATGGTTCCCCACATCTTGGTGAGCCCGCCATCCCTGGTGCGGCCGGCATAGGCATCGAACCGGGCAACACCCCAGCAAGGTTCGCTGAAGTCGGAACGCAGAACACCAACACGAGCGGCCACCGGCGGCTCAGGCGACAGCCAGACATCCTTCCAGACGCCATCGGCGCCGCACCAGAACGGGCCGACCTGGCCGGCGTACTTGCCGCTGCGCTCAGCGATGAGCCGGAAGCCGTCGATGCTCGTCTGCACCGCCATGACTTCGCGCTTCTGCTGGCCATCCCAGCGCTTGACCGCATAGATCTGGCGGGCGAACGGGTCGAGGCCAGTGCGCTTGCACTGGTGCAGGAAAAGCTGGAGCTCATCGTCGGTAGAGCCCTTAGCGATCGTGCGCTTGATGAGGTCGACCTGGTCGTCGTTGAAGATGGTGGTCGGCGCGGCAGGCCGGTGGTCGTCGACTTTGGCGAGAGCAGTGGCGGCCATTTCAGCGAGCCTTTCGTTCTTCGTTGATTTTGAAACCGGGAATTGCGCGGGCGCCCGCAAGCACGTCCTGCTGAGCCAGCCGGACGACAAGCGCCTCGAACTCACCGCGGCGCTCAGCCCAGTAGTGCTTGATGGCGTCGTTCAGGTTCACCAGTTCTGGGTGAAACGAGGCGCGAAGGCCAAGACCAGTAGTTGCGGCGCGCGCCGTGCGCTTGGCGTCGTCCTGCGCGATCTTGGCATCCGCCAGTTCACGCTCTGCCGCCTCACGGGCTTCGAGGTTTCCAGCGCTTGCCCTGATGGCCTCCTGAGCCTTCCTAGTGGCCTCTTCGGCCTCCTTGCGAGCCTGCTCGGCGATTGCTTCCTTGCGGCGCCTCTCGGCTTCCTTGAACGCGGCGCGGAGAGGGTTCAGCGCTGAGCGGGCGATATCCACCTTGCCCTTCTTGGGCTGGATGAAGGGATTGAAGCGGTCCTGAATGGCCTGCACCTGCTCGTCGAGCGGACGCTTCTCCTCGACGCGAATGGCCTCAAGGCGCTTCCCGGCGTCGAGCAGCATCTTGTCGAGCTTATCCAGCTCGTCGCACTGCGCCTGCGTCTCGATCGGCGTGCCGTCTGCCCAGTTCTTGGCCTCATCGTAGAGATCGTCGATCTCCATGATGATCTCGTCGAACGGGGTGATGTTGCGCCGATCCTCGGCGATGGCTTCGGCCGTGGCGCCCATCACGCGGCCCTCCGCAGAATGCTGTTGTCGCGCAGGTCGGCCTGCCACTGGCGCAGCAGCCGGGCGCAGCGATCGAGCTCGCCGATGACCTTGGTGTTGCCCGGATCGGCCTCGGCCACGACACCAACCCGGCGCTCGTAGTTGCGGGCGACAAGATCAAGGTGGTGGAGGCGCGCCTGGTCGGTGTCCTTGAGGCACAGGGCCGCGAACGTGCCGCCGAGGGCGTGATCCCATTCCCGGACGCCGATGCCGCCGCAGGGCGGGGCACTGAAGGAAATGCCGTAGGAGGCGCGGCGGGTATAGCTGCGAAGAGCGGTGATGAATGTGATCTTGTCCATCACTGCGCTCCATCGGCCGGAGGATCGATGACGGCGCGACCAGGCGACCTCGCTTGCTTGTCGCCGAGCGTCTTCACGTGAAAAACATCACTGAGAAGCAAATTGACGGTTTCGTGCAGTTCCTTCCGGAGAGCATCCTTCAGCGAGCCGCCAAGGTTGATGACATGCTGCTTCATCTCGCCCTGGAAGTCAGCGGCGACCAGCTGGAGCATCATCCATTCGGCACGGGTGGTAGAACTGTAGGAGGAGTCCGTCGGCTTCCCCTGACGATCGACACGCTGGTTCCAGTAACCGGAGATCAGCTTTTCGAGCTCGGCGCGAATGGTCGTAGGCTCGCCCTCGGCGCGACCAAAGCTGTCCACCTTGCGGTACGTTTTTTCGAAGCCGTCAGCGATGGCAAGCTCGACCTCGGAGCGGATGCGCTGCTCGGCGGTTTCCTTCCATAGGGTCTCGATGCGAACATCGACGGCGCGCTTCACGCGCTCGTAAAGAGCGTCATCGCCGATCAGCTTATGCGCCACCTCGGCGACAATGGCATTCTCGATGCGTTCTTGGTTCAGTTCCATGTGGCTCACAGTGCGAATCCTCCAGTGCGCAGCGCCAGGGCTGCGAAGATGGCGATGACGGAAATAAGGATGGTGGCGGCGTGACCGGCGAACTCACGCCATTCCATGGGGCCTGGCTCGCTGGCATCGGTTTCGACCCACGCGCCGTTTCCGAGCTCGGTGATGTGGACACGGCGCGGAACGGTGCCGCCGGGGAGGGTGGTGAAGGGTTCCATCACTTGCCCTCCGCCTTGGCCAGCGCAGCTTCAACGCGCCTTCTGGCCTCGAACGTCATGTACTGAAAGCCAGCGCTATCGGCGCACTCCTTCAATGCCTCCAGCAATTCAGGAGCGGCTGCGATCAGGCGGGCGTCATTGGTTCCAGCGCCGCTTCTTGGGTCGTACCAAACGCTGGCGATGTTCTCGTCGCGCTTCTCCGTCCCATCGTACCGGAAGATGCCCAACGTCTCTTGGCGATCGATCTTCTGACGGACGCCGCCAACAAAGCACGGCCCCGGCGTATGCTTCACTTCGCTTGCCATTTACGCCTCCACCTGGGCGGCGCGTTCCGCGCGCATTGCGGCCCAAGCGGCGTCGAGAGAAGACTGGAAAGTCTCGCCGGAGCCCGAAACGCACCTGTCCTCCCCTTGCTCATCCCAGTGGAGGAAGACCGTGAAGCGAGAGAACTCCGCTTGGGCCATGACCGATATCGTGTTGATGCCGTGCTGCTTGCAGAACCTAAGCAGCACTTCTGAGACCGTTGACTCGTCGACTACCGCCATCGCTCAGGCTCCCATCAGTACGCGGTAGCGCCTGGCGCGCGGGGCACGGATGTCGAGATACCGACCCGCGATCGTGTGGCGGTCATGCTCGGGATCGGTGAAGACGCCAGCCGCATTGGCGGCATGAACCATGTCTTCCGTGACATCGTTCATCGGCGTGCCACGGTCGCGGATCAGCTCGTCCATATCGAACTCGATCACGCGGGCATCCCAGTCTGCGTACTGCAGCTTGCGGAAGAGGTCGGCCTGGGAATGGATGATCTCGCCATCCACTGCCTGCCGGTCTTCGAGAATGATGTAGGAAACCATCTTGGCGCCCTCCTTGGGCGAGGAGGGGTTACGAGAAGCGGGCGATATGGCTATTGATGAGGGCCTGCCCTCCGTCGCGGAGCCATTCACCAACGGCAACAATGTGCCAGACGTTAGTGGGCTTTCCGCCGAAGGTGATGCGGTTCATGGCATGCTGCTGGCAGTGCGACTTGCACCACGCGTCGATGGATCGCTGAACCTGCTGGGATAGAATTCCGCGCTGTGGCGGGCAAACGCCGGCCTTGGTATAGATGCCGCTCACGTCCAGCCATTCCGTCCAGACGATTGTGACAGGGCTGGCGGCGCGCTTAGCCATATCGATCACGCCATCCAATCGGCGCTCTACGGCGTTTACGCGGCTGTCGACCTTGCGAAGCGGGTGAATGACCTGCTTGACGATGTATTCGTTCACCAGCTTGCCAAGAGCGCGGATGGTGTGGGCGTGCTTAGCGTCGACTTCCCGAACGACGTTCCGGGTGACGCCGCCGATGACGCGACCAATTTCGGCAACCTTCTGGGAGTTGGAAGAGATCAGCGCACGGGTCTGCTCGGACTGCGCAACCAACTGCTCGAAGTCAGGGATGTTCTCCTGGGCGATCTTTGCCCGGCGCTCGCATTCGATGAAGTAGCGGCGCGCTGCCTTACCTTGAGGGGTGCGCTCGACCATGGACAGTTCCTTGGCCATGTCGAGGGTGACGGCGTATTCTTTGGTGGGGCGACCTTTTTCCCCGTTCTGGGAAAAAGTCGCGTAATCGACGCCCTCGGAGAATTCGTATTGTTCGATGCGTTCGCGCATCCAGTCGGCAAACTTCTTCCCGACCTGCAGGAACTCGTGCAGATCGCGCGCATCGACGGTCTGAACCATCTCGCCGCCAATCAGGCCTTCGCCTACGGCGATTAGGGCATTCTCAGGGGTATCGTCTTCGCTTGACATCGGGTGATCCCTCGACGCGGTGTTGCGTTGTTGGGATCAGTTATGCACGAACGCATATGCGCATGCAACTAGAAAATGCATGCACGCATATTTTGCTTGACGGCGCCTTTCCTGCGCGCGTATACGCGGAATACAATGGGGTGATCAGTGAGAAAGGCCGACGCGAGTCGGGCTTTCGAACGGGTTATACGAACCCACTGGATGCATCGTGGAAGCGCGCCGCTGGGGCGGCGCTTCCGACACAGATGTTAGAGGTTATACACCTCAGGACTCTCAGCGCGTTGAGAGTTCAGTTATGGGCAATGCGCGAGGACAGGATGCTCAGTGAAGACGCTTTTCTTGTTCTTCCGATAGGCCGTGATCAACGAACTCGGCTGCAATTGGCCGCATCACTTCGGCCAGAACTGAGTCTATCCCGTTGGGTGCAAGCCCTGCGAGAATCGCGCCCGCAAACACCGTCAGAAGCTGGTACACCTGCACCGGCATCCCATAGGCTTCTTGCTCGACGGTGACGCCTTCACGCGGCCAACCAGACCATCCTGTCTCTTTCGTAGGCCGGCCCTTCCAAGGGAAGAATTCAGCAGCCTCCTTGGCCGCTTGATGAAGGGCATGTTTCTTGTCGGCCTTGGATGAGCGAGAGAATGCTTCCTCGCAGAGGGTAACGAACTGCCCCCAGTCACCCTGCGTCTCCAGGGCTCGCCTAAGGAACTCATCTCCAAATTTGCTCATTCGATGCCCATCAACTGCTCTGCCTCTTCCGGTGTCGGCTCGTAAGGCAAAATCATCGTCACCTTCGCAGCCCAGAGCAGAACGACGTCGAGCATCTGCTCGCCGGTGACCGTGAGCAGGTCCCAGGTTCCGCGCCGGCGTCCCTTCTTGAGGAACCGGATCAGGACTTCGTGGTCGGCCGTCTTCACGATGCAGAGCTGGTCCACCATGTCGTCGGTGGCCGGCTTTTCCTCGTTTTCGTAGATCATCAGCCAGCCATCCTTGAGCGCGCCCATCCGGTGGCCGCGCAGCATGCGCGCTGACGTCTTGGCGGTCTGTCGAGGGAATTTGACCGTGCTCACCGGTTTCTCTGCCATCATTCCATCTCCGGCGTTTCACCGTACTGGAACAGCACTTCTGGCGGCCCGTACTCCCCGATATCGGGCTGGGCGGATCGCGACCAAGCGATCACGCCGGCATACTTCCCAGTCGCAGCCATCATTCTGGCTTCATGCCTGGCGCGTTCTTCGCTCTGCATCTCGCGGGGTTCAAAGGCTGGCTGGAGATTGCCATCTTCGTCGCGAAGGAAGGCCATGAGGACGATGAGTTTGGTTGGCGCTGCCATGTCATTTCACCACTTGCAGGCTTCCCGAAGCGGCCCAATCGCCGCGCCGAGGCCGTGGATCGGGAATTCCGCGAGGACCGGACTGGCGCTCACCGGGATCGCCTGCACCAAAAGAGTGTCACCATCCAACATGCGCTTGATTACGGGAATCGAGCGGCCGCCCGACCAGAGGCCGAGGGATGTGTTGTCGGTGGAGACGTCCATTTCGTGCTTCGTCGCGGCGGACTTGTCTACACGCAAGGTGACAACGCCTCTCCCGGCGATATCGCTCATGTAGTCACCATCGAAGTCGACATAGATCGTAGTGACGTTCTCCATGCACCTGATGTTCAAGGTGGGGCGCCGCATCTGTCGATCATCCGGATATGGATCCTTCGCTTCAACCGACAGAAACACGCTTTTGCTGTCATCAATGGCAGAACTTTCGGTCGATGATCGCCAAGAGCCCGTATCGCCCGATACTGGGGTGGTAGCCTTAATGTTGGACTGCAGAACCAGCGGTGCGACCGCAGCATCAAAGCATGCGAGTCTCTCTACCGAATCTGCTTTTGCGGCGCATTGCCTAAAAGATCGGTCGGTTGCTTCATCCGCCTGCGCTAAAGCTGTGATGGCTAAGGCAAAAACTAAGGCTCCTAGAATTCGCATTGTCGCCCCTCAAACTCTCCCGACCCGGATCACTATCATCCCGATGATGCGAAGGTCGGCTAGGCGCCAGGTCTTCGTCTTGTGGTGGGGATTGTCGGAGATGACATCGACCATGATCTCCTCGTCGCCCGGCTTGCTGACCACTTGGAGACGCTTGACCACGATGCCGCCGAACTCATCTCCGAGTGCGTAAATCCCATCTGGGGACGGCAACCGGTGTCTGGTGTTGGCCGCGACCACTTCTCCATCCTGGAGCGTGGGGTACATGGAGTCGCCTCGCACGGAGAAAAAGGCGAGGTCTCCCACTCGCACTGAGAGGCCAGCCAAGAATGACGTTGGCAGCCGCCAATAATCGGCTACGGCCTCGGCGGCAAACGTCATGCCGCTCTTCCCGATGACGCCTTCCGATACGATTGGAACGCCGCCCGCGCCCATGCCGGCCATGACATCGATCTGCGGGATGGTGCCTTCGGGGATTCCCTTAGCTCCAGTTTCCTCGCCGATCGTCATCGCTTCTTCATGCACGATGTCAGGCATGCTCGGGTCGAAAGTTGAGTACAGTCGACGCTTTTTGCCCTGCACAACGTCAGCGTGAAGCTCGAGCAGCTTGTCGCGATTTGGGCCTTCAGGATCTTTGCCCTTCAGCCATCGGCCAACCGTGGATTGTGAGACGCCGCAGTAGTTTGCGACCCGTTGCTGGGTCCATCCGGCGGCGATGATTTCGGCCGTCATCTTAGCGGTATTGATCATGGCCGCGACGCTATCGCTGTGCCGGAACGCAGCCAAATGCGTTCGTGCATAATTTTGCTTGCATCAAACATGCGTTCATGCATACTGCGTGCATCATGAGCGAAATCAGACGCATCCGCATTGAAGTCTTCAAGCTCACCCAATCGGAGTTCGCCTCCGTTGCCGGTGTGAAGCAATCGACCGTCTCCCGATGGGAGAGGGGCGGGGCTCCTACGCTCGATGAACTCCGTTGCATCCGCGCTGCTGCACTGTCTCGTGGCATCGACTGGCGCGACGAGTGGTTTTTCGACCAGAGGGAGGTCGCCTGATGGGCCTCGTGAGTTTCAGCCCGCGTGGCAGTCCGCTGCCGGCCTAGTTCAAAGCTCTCGTTTCCGAATTTCATTTCGATGCTCTCCAGTTCGTCCTGACACCCAGGATGAAAGCGCATCGCCACGCCAAAAGGACGGAAAAATTGTCCGCAAAAATGGAAAGTCCCGCAGAGGAACTTCAGCGTCTGTTTCGTGGCATCGCCGGCAAGGCTGAAGCTGGGGAGAAGGACAGCCAGCTTATGGCGCGCGCCATGCGCCGCATGAACGCGAAGCTTCCTTCAGATCGGCAGCTCACTGAGCGCCGCGCCCGTGGCTACTGGTACGGCGAGATGGAGGAGCCGCCGTCGCTGCACATGGATGTGGCCCGTTCTCTGGGTGATGCGCAACCGTTCGAGGAAATGATCGATGTTATCGCGGCCGTGGAAGAGCGTCTTGCTGGGCTTCAGCTTCGCCTTGCTGAACGGGGTCGCGCTCATCGCCGTGAGCTTGGCCAGGGCATGCGCGACCTCTTTTCGGTACGCGCTAACCGGCGCCATCTGGGTCGCAACCAGCATTCGCCGAAGGTAGCCGGCAGCGATCTCGAATTCGATCGATGACCCGAACCCGTCAGCCGAAAGGCGTGGCGGGTTTCTTCGCATCTGGAGGCAGGAATGACAGCTAAACCCAAGACATCGTTGAAGATCGTGGATACCGCGCAGATGGAGGCCGCTATGGCCTCGGCGCCGGAACCCGAAGTCGTGCCCACCGTGCCGGTGGTCGACGAGGCCCTGGTGTATCGCGCCGGTGAGCAACTGGTTCTCGACAAGGTCGGTCGCGACCTCTGGGTCGTGGAGTCCGAGATCAAGGCCGCTCATCAGCAGTTCCAGCACGAGCTGGCGATCCTGACTGGGAAGCGCGATGCGGCGCTGGATGCGCTTGGGCTGCGCGAGCGTCGGCTTCACCGCATCAAGGCGGGCTGCGAGGCGGCCCTTAAGGCATCGGAGGACTGAGCCCATGACCGACTTCAAGCGGAACGGCTATGACGACGAGGACGCCCTGCAGCTGATCCAGAGGATCGAGGAGCTGAAGGCCAAGAAGGCGTCCATCATGGCGGCGGCGCGCGGCGAGTGCGCTGGTGTCCAGAAGCAGATCAAGAACGCCATGGCCGAGGCCAAGGACATCAATCTCCCGGCGGCGTCTCTGCGAACCATCCTTAGGCGCCGTGAGCTCGAGTGGCAGATCGACAACCTGGGCGAGGGCGTGCCCGAGGATGAAGCCGAGATCTACGAGGACATGGCCGGCCAGTTCTGCATGTTCGCGCCGATCGAAGATGAGGCCACGGACGATGCCGATGGCGAGGCGGCCGACGAACCGCCTGCGTTCGATAACGACGCCGAGCAGGCCGCAGGTGCCGAAGCGCTCAGCCAGGTGAAGCACTGATGGCATGGTCCTTCGACATGTCCAAGGCTCCTCGCGGGAGGTATCGCGTCCTCGCCGCTGGGCGTGATGGGCAGGGTGCCCGCAAGGTGTTCGAGCGGCAGCAGATCATCGCGGCCAGTTCGTGCGGCGTCGTGACGATCTCCTATTGGATCGATGACCAGAAGCGCTGGTCCATGTTCACCCGCGAGAACCCGCCCATCGCCTGGGCGCCGTATGATGGCCCTCGGCTTGTTGTCGACGCCGGCAAGGCCCGCAAGGTTCACGACCTTCCCAGTCACCCCACGATGCAGGAAAGCTGGTTCCAGCGGCACCTGCGCGAGCGGAGGGCGGCAGCATGAAGGCGGCCATCACTGCGATCGATCCGGGTATGACTGGCGCCATCGCCTTCCTCGCCGCCGACGGCTCACTGATCGATGTGGTCGACATGCCGGTGTTTGCCGTCACCAAACGCGTCTCCGGCAAAGACCGGATGAAGAGCCACATCAACGTCCACGATCTTGGAAGCGTGATCGCGCAACACGGCGTGGGGGCGGCTGCCGTAGTGGAACAGGTGG
>Ga0182743_1001666_pt1 | contig 21102 bp, 23 predicted proteins | sample eDN3rd30CKraftOP_FD_128522 | JGI IMG/M metagenome (GOLD analysis project Ga0182743, IMG submission 128522) | Enriched Organic Plus compost microbial communities from Emeryville, California, USA - eDNA 3rd pass 30_C Kraft OP (version 2) (version 2) ... | reverse complement strand
GACGCCGGTCGGGCCCGAGAACAGGTAGGAGCCGATCGGCTTCTCGATGTCGCGCAGGCCGGCGCGCGCCAGCTTGATCGCCGCCGAGAGCGCGTCGATGGCCTTGTTCTGGCCGTAGACCACGCGCTTGAGGTTCTCCTCCAGATTGCGCAGCACCTCGGTGTCGTCCTTGGAGACGGACTTCGGCGGAATGCGCGCGATGCTGGCAACCGCCGCCTCGATCTCCTTGACGCCGATGGTCTTCTTCCGGCGCGATTCCGGCAGAAGCATCTGCGAGGCGCCGGTCTCATCGATCACGTCGATCGCCTTGTCCGGCAGCTTGCGGTCATGGATGTAGCGGGCCGACAGCTCCACCGCCGACTTGATGGCGTCGTTGGTGTAGCGGACGCGGTGGAAGCTCTCGTAATAGGGCTTCAGACCTTTGAGGATCTCGATCGCGTCCGGCACGCTCGGCTCCGCCACGTCGATCTTCTGGAAGCGCCGCACCAGAGCGCGGTCCTTCTCGAAGTGCTGGCGGTATTCCTTGTAGGTCGTCGAGCCGATGCAGCGCAGCGTGCCCGAAGCCAGGGCCGGCTTGAGCAGGTTGGAAGCATCCATCGCCCCGCCCGAAGTGGCGCCGGCGCCGATCACGGTGTGGATCTCGTCGATGAACAGGATCGCACCGTCGGTGTTCTCGAGCTCCTTGACGACCTGCTTCAGCCGCTCCTCGAAATCGCCGCGATAGCGCGTGCCCGCCAGGAGCGAGCCCATGTCCAGCGAGAAAACGGTGGCATCGCGCAGCACGTCCGGCACCTCGCCGCGCACGATGCGCCGCGCCAGGCCTTCGGCGATGGCGGTCTTGCCCACGCCCGGATCGCCGACGAAGAGCGGATTGTTCTTCTGCCGGCGGCAGAGCACCTGGATGGTGCGCTGGATCTCGGTGTCGCGGCCGATCAGCGGGTCGATCTTGCCGTCGCGCGCCTTCTTGTTGAGATTCACGCAATAGGCTTCGAGAGCGTCCTGCTTCTTCTTGCCGGCCTCCTCGGTCGGCGCCGCGGCCTCGTCCTCGGTCCCGGCGCTGCCGGTCGGGCGGCGCGTTTCGCCGGCCCCCGGCCGCTTGGCGATGCCGTGGCTGATGTAGTTGACGGCGTCGTAGCGCGTCATGTCCTGCTCCTGCAGGAAATAGGCGGCGTGGCTCTCGCGCTCGGCGAAAACCGCAACGAGCACATTGGCCCCAGTCACCTCTTCGCGACCGGAAGACTGGACGTGGATGACGGCGCGCTGGATGACGCGCTGGAACCCGGCCGTCGGCTTGGATTCCTCGTGGCCGTCGGTGGTCAGGTTGTCGAGCTCGTTGTCGACATATTCGGTCAGGTTGCGGCGCAGTTGGTCGAGATCGACGCTGCAGGCCCGCATGACCGCGGCGGCGTCGCTGTCGTCGATCAGGGACAGGAGAAGGTGTTCCAGCGTCGCATATTCGTGCGAGCGCTCGTTGGCCAGCGCCAGCGCGCGGTGAAGGGATTGCTCTAGGTTCTGTGAGAATGTCGGCAATGCTGTCTCACTTTTTTTCCATGACGCATTGAAGCGGGTGCTGGTGGCGCCGGGCAAAATCCATCACCTGCGTCACCTTGGTTTCGGCCACTTCGTAGGTAAACACGCCGCACTCTCCGACGCCGCTCTGATGCACATGAAGCATAATGCGGGTGGCGTCCTCCCGGTTCTTGTTGAAGAACCGTTCGAGCACATGAACGACGAATTCCATGGGCGTGTAGTCGTCGTTGAGCAGCAGGACGCGGTACATGCTGGGCCGCTTGATCCGGGTCCGCGTCCGCGGAATGACCGCGGTGCCCACCCCGGGCCCGTCCTGGTCAGACCCCTTTCGGGGGCCACTCGCGAGGCGCGTGCGCCAGACGTCCATCATGTGCCCTTCCAGCCGATGCGTGTGCCGGGCTTCAGCCCGGTCAGCCCATGGTCCTGGCCAATAATCTAGGCGCGGCCCGAGCCTTTCGCCAGACCGTCGGTCTCGCAGACCACCGGGAAAATCGAGGCGCCGCCGTCACTTTTCCCTGTGGGACAGGCTTTGGAGCGAGAGGCTCCGCCGAACCTCACGAGGTTGGCATGGGCCGCAAAAAGTGAAACTTTTGGCATTGGCTTAACCGTCCCGTAACCGCGTTTCGCGCAGTCTTTTTAACGCTTCGTTCGAGACGGAGTGTAACGGGTCGGCCGCAGAAGCGGCCTTTGCCGCGCAGGCTTCGAGAAAGTCCGCAAGGCAACCCGGAGGGTATTCAGGCGGGCTTTGCCCCAGGGGATTTGCTTCATGTTGGGTTGCGTCGCGAACAAGCGCAGAACTGTCGAACTCTGCGCCGCCGGCATCGCCGTTGCGATGGTCGTCTTCGCCGGACCCGCTTCCGCCAAGGGCTACAATCCTCCCTATTCCAGCCTCGTCGTCGACGCCAACACCGGCAAGGTGCTGCAGTCCGACAGCGCGGACGCCATCCGTCATCCCGCATCGCTGACCAAGGTGATGACGCTCTACATGCTGTTCGAGGCGCTCGATTCCGGCCGCGTCTCACTGTCCACGCCCTTCACCGTTTCGTCCCATTGCGCGGGCATGGCCCCGTCCAAGCTCGGCTTCCGGCCCGGCCAGACCATCCAGGCCGAAGACGCCATCAAGGCGGTCGTCACCAAGTCGGCCAACGACGTGGCCTGCGCCATCGCGGAGAACCTCGGCGGCAGCGAGAGCAACTTCGCCAGGCAGATGACGCGCCAGGCGCGCCGGCTCGGCATGACGAAGACGGTCTACGTCAACGCGTCCGGCCTCCCCGACAACAAGCAGATCACCACGGCGCGCGACCTCGTCATTCTCGGCCGCGCCATCCAGGACCGCTTCCCGAAATACTACCGCTATTTCAACACCCGCTCCTTCACCTGGCGCGGGCACACGATCGGCAACCACAACCGCCTGCTCGGCCGGGTCAAGGGCGTGGACGGCATCAAGACCGGCTTCATCCGGGCCTCCGGCTTCAACCTGCTGACTTCGATGCACGACGACGGCCGCTACATCGTGGCGGTGGTGCTCGGCGGCAAATCCGGCCGTTCGCGCGATGCCCAGATGCGCAAGCTGCTCGCCACCTATTCGCCCAAGGCATCCCGCTCGCGCAGCACCCCGCTGGTCGCCGATGCGCGTGACGATGTCCGCCATGCGGTGCCGCTGCCGAAGCCCGCTCCGGAAGAGAAGCTGCGTCCCGCGGTCGTAGCCGCCGCCGTTCCCGCGCCGGTTGCCGCCCCGCAGACGATCGCCGAGGCTGCCGGTGTCGATTCCGAGCCGGCGCAAACGGCCGAGAACACCGCCGCCAAGGGCCCGGCCGTCGCTCTGACGCCCAAGCAGATCGCCGCCCGGGTCGAAACCGCCATGGCCACGACCACGCCTTCCGCCAGGGGCTGGGTGGTTGGTCCGCAGCCGGTCGCCTCGGGCTCGGCAAGCGCCTATGCCGACGGCAGCACGCCCGGCACCGCTCCGGCGCTGCAGGCCGCCGAAGCCATCATGCGGCCCTCGCCGAAATCGCAATATGCCGCAGCCTCCATGGGTGACCTGCCGACCCCCGGCGCGGCCCTGCCGCGGAAGGCCGAGCCGGCGCAGGCCGCGCCTGTCCAGACCGCCTCGCTCGATCCCGAGCCCGCTCCGGCCCCGGTCGAGCGCAAGGGATGGCTGATCCAGATCGCCGCCACGGCCGACATCGACCAGGCCAAGACCCTGCTCGACCGCGCCCAGTCGAAGGCGCGGGTGCTGGCCAGGGCCGAGGCCTATACCGAGCCCTACGAGAAATCCGGCACGACGCTTTACCGCGCCCGCTTCGCCGGCCTGAACGAACGCAGCGCGACGGCTGCCTGCAAGGCGCTGAAGCGTTCCTCCATGGCCTGCTACACCATCAAGAACTGAGACAGATGGTGCATCAGCCGACCACCACCGCTTTTGCCAGATGGGGTCAGTTATGAGTCCTCATGAGCAGATCCTTGGCCTGGTTGACCCGACTGGCCAGATGGTTCGACCCTCCCTGGTCGGGGTGGACTTTCTTCATCAGCGCGCGATGCGCTCGGCGGATTTCGTCCGGCCCGGCCCGCGGATCAAGCCCCAGGATCTGATACGCCTCTTGCTCGGTCATCGCTCCCTGGCCCGCCGTGTTTCGGCGCCGCGCGTGACCGTTTCCCTGCAGGTGTTCACGCCAGCCGGGCGCCCGGCGGTCCAGATAGGGTTCGACGAGGCGTAAGGCCCGCGCATCGTTGGCCTGCAGTTCCTGCGCCAGCGCGAAGAGCTCTTCCCGCCGCAAGGCATCCAGCGTCATTCCCGCAAAGCGGCCGGCGCGCACCCGCGCCGAGACGACGCCCGTGCGCTCATCCCGCTCCAGGTCGAGATAAGCGCCGGAGGCGCCGCCGCTGGAGGACGCCTGCGCGCTCTGTCTGCGGGAGTTGCGCGGAGCGCCCTCCCCGAGCGTGCGGCGGCGCAGGAAGGGCAGGCACAGCACGATCAGCGGAATGCCGATGATGGCCTTGCCGGCGAGCGTCAGCGCCACGCCGGCAATCAGCCCCGCCAGAACACCCGCGAAACGGATCGTCCTGGCCATCCGGCGCGGATCCGCCCGCAGGAAAAGCCGTGCCGCCGCGAGAAGCGCCAGCAGGAACATCAGGCCGAAAAGAAACGCGGTCATCGACTTTTTCTGGTGCGTGGCCTGCGTCGCGCGGCCGTGTATGCGCCAAAATGGACAGGGCAGCCGGGCAAGGCAAATCAAAGTCTATCCATCTGGCCAAGGTCGTTGCCGCCCGCGCCGCCGCTCTGCTAGCTTCCGCCCACCGCAAGTCCCTCACGGAGATGCTGCCGATGCCGGAACGCGTTCACGGCCGCGAAGAATTGCGCGCCAGGACTGCGCGCTGGCGCGCGGCAGGCGAATCCATTGCCCTGGTGCCGACCATGGGTGCGCTGCACGAGGGCCATCTGGCTCTGGTCAGGCGCGCCGCCGAGCTGGCGGCGCATGTGGTGGTGTCGATCTTCGTCAACCCGACCCAGTTCGCCCCCAACGAGGACTTCGGCCGCTATCCGCGTACGCTGGAGGCCGATGTCGCAGCGCTGGAGGCGACTCCCGCCGAGCTGGTCTACGCGCCCGACGCGGAGACCATGTATCCGGAGGGCTTCTCCACCCGCGTGGTGCCGCAGGGCGGCCCGGCGGACGGGCTGGAAAGCATCACCCGCCCGCACTTCTTCGGGGGCGTGGCGACCGTCGTCACCAAGCTGTTCAACCAGGTGCAGCCCGACATCGCGCTGTTCGGCGAGAAGGACTACCAGCAGCTCCGCGTGGTCGAGCGCATGGCGCGCGACCTCGACCTGGGCGTGCGCGTCATCGGCATTCCCACCCTGCGCGAGAGCGACGGCCTCGCGCTGTCCTCGCGCAACCGCTACCTCTCCTATTCCGAACGCCAGCTTGCCCCGGTTCTGCACCGCGCCTTGGCCGATGCCGCTGCCGAGATTGCCGGAGGGGCTCCTATTGCGGCGGTCCTCTCCGAGGCAAGACGCGCCCTGGACCTGTCGGGCTTTGCGGTCGATTACGTCGAGGCCCGCCACGCCGAGACTTTGGCGCCGATCGCCAGCCCGGCGGAAGGGCCGATACGCCTGCTGGCCGCCGCGAAGCTCGGTTCGACGCGGCTGATCGACAACCTCGCCGTCCCCGCTCCCGCCCACTAAACTTTCACAAGGCGCAAACTCCGATGCCGCTGACGCTGGTGATCGCCAACAAGGCCTATTCGTCCTGGTCGCTGCGCCCCTGGCTGGCGATGAAGGTGACGGGCATTCCCTTCGAGGAAATCGTCATCCCGCTGCGGCAGGACGACACCAAGGCGCGCATCCTCGAGCACTCCCCGGCGGGCAAGGTGCCGGTGCTGAAGGACGGCTCGATCACCGTCTGGGAATCGCTGGCGATCCTCGACTACCTCGCCGAGCACTATCCGCATTGCGGGCTGTGGCCGAGCAATCCGGTGGCCCGCGCCAATGCGCGCTCCGTGGCGGCTGAGATGCACGGCGGCTTCCAGGGCGTGCGCAGCCATTATCCGATGAATGTGCGCCGCCGCTATCCCGGCTACGCACCGACCGAGGATTCCACGCGCGACGCTGCCCGCATCGAGGCGCTCTGGGCCGATGCACGCAGCCGTTTCGGCCAGGGTGGCCCCTTCCTCTACGGCGAGTTCACGGCGGCGGACGCCATGTATGCGCCGATCGTCACGCGCTTCGTCACCTATGACGTGACGGTCAGCGACGAGAGCCGTGCCTATATGCAGGCGATCCTTGACCTGCCAGCGATGCAGCAATGGTATCGCGAGGCGAAGGAAGAGGCGTGGGTGGTGCCTGCCTTCGAGTTCGAGTAATCAAAAGGCCGCATTTTGCTGAAAGAACCGCGTCCATGTTTCCCCGTTCCCTGCTCGCCGCCCTGCTGTGCGCCGCCCTCGCGGCGCCCGCTCTCGCCGCGTCCTACAAGCCCGGCGACCGCCAGTTCGCCTTCATCCAGGGCCATGACCCGGTCGGCTTCGAGCGCGCGGTGAAGACCGGCGCCGACCTCATCAAGGCGGGCGACGCCAAGCAATTCCGCGTCTACCTCATCGGCCGCGCGGTGCTGATGGCCATTCCCGGCGTGCCGACCGTCGTGCAGAAGGGCATCATCAAGACCCTTCGGACCACGCCCGGCCTGAAGCTCGTGGCCTGCAAGGAGACCGTGGACGCGATCGTCAAGCTCGCCCACCAGCGCCCGCCGCTCCTGCCCAACACCATTGTCGAGACCTGCAAGGACCAGCGGCAGAAACTCGAAAGCCAGGGCTGGCAGCTCGCCATCGGCTTCTGATACGGCCCGGGTGCCATGCCGCTTCACCTGCAGAAACTCTGCGTCGGCGTCGACACCGTCGAGGGACTGGCCGACTGGCTGGCCGCCGACCTCAAGGAACGAGAGCGCCTCGGCATGGTCGTCGAGGACATCCACACCACGCGCATGATGCCCAAGCGCATCGACGACCTACTCGACGGCGGCTCGCTCTACTGGGTGATCCGCGGCGTCATGCAGGTGCGCCAGCGCCTCCTCGATGTCCGCGCAATCCGCGACGCCGAGGGCGTCTCGCGCTGCGAACTGGTGCTTGAACCCAAGCTGGTGCGCGTCGAGCCGCTGCCGCGGCGGCCCTTCCAGGGCTGGCGCTATCTGGAGCCGGCATCCGCTCCGCGTGATCTCGGGGCCGGCGGCGACGGCGGCGCCCTGCCCACGCATCTGGTGCGCGAACTGCGCGAACTGGGCCTCATGTGAAAGCCATCGGGCCGCGGCATTAAGCCGGCGGAAACCATGATGGCGCAGTCTGGGCGCATCCTCATCACCGGTGCGCGCCGTGCCCAATTTCGTACTTCTCGACTATCTGGCGCTTGGCGTCTTCCTGCTCTCCTGGCTGTCCTACCACTTCTACCAGGAGGCCTCGCCGCAGGGCCGCACGAGCCTGAACGAGGTGATGAACCACAACCGCCATCTCTGGATGCTGCGGGCGCTGGAGCGTGACGGACGCATCGTCGACGCCAGCATCATGGGCAGCCTGCAGAACGGCGCGGCCTTCTTCGCCTCCACCGCTCTGATCGCCATCGGCGGCACGCTCTCCGCGCTCGGCGCCACCGACTCGGTCATGGGCCTTCTGGCCAGCATGCCCTGGACTCCCCCGACCGACCGCACCGTGTTCGAGCTGAAGATCCTCGGCCTGGCCGTCATCTTCGTGCACTCGTTCTTCAAGCTCCTGTGGTCGTACCGGCTGTTCAACTATGCGGCGATCCTGGTCGGCGCCATGCCGATCCTCGGCACCGGCACCAAGGCGGAGCGCACCGCCGCCGCCGAGCGGGCGGCGCGCATGAACATTTCCGCCGGCAAGCACTTCAACCGCGGCCTGCGCGCCTTCTTCTACGCGCTGGCCTATCTCGGCTGGTTCGCCGGGCCGCTGCCGCTGATCGTCACGTCGATCATCGTCACGGTGGTGATGTGGCGGCGGCAGTTCACGTCCGATTCCCTGGCCGCCGCGACCTGGACCGGCGAGAGCGCATGAGCCCGCGCTCCGAGGCCGTATCCTCCGCGATCCTGCGCCTGACCGCCGCGAGCGGCCCAGGCCGGAGCATTGCGCCGGAAGAAGCCGCGCGCGCCGCCGCGGACGCGCTCGGCGTGGAATGGCACGGCCTGCTGCAGGAGGTGCGCAACACGGCCGTTGCGCTGGCCCGCGAGGGCCGCGTCGTCATCCTGCGCAAGGGAAAGCCGGCCGACCCGGATAATTTCAAGGGCGTCTACCGGCTCGGCGCGCCCAACGAAGGCTGAGGGCTCTAGAGCACGACCTGGCTGCCAAGCTCGATCACGCGGCCGGCCGGGATGTGGAAGTACTCGATCAGGTCGTTCGCCTGCTTGGTCAGCATGATGTAGAGGCGATCCTGCCAGGAGGGCATCTCGCCCCCCTTCTCCGCCCGCCGCAGCGAGCGGCGGCCGATGAAGAACGACGTCGCCATGATGTCGAACTTCAATCCGCGCTTGGCCTTGGCCAGTGCCAGCGCCTTCGGCACGTTGGGCGTTTCCATGAAGCCGTAGGTGATCTCGAGCCGCGAGAAATCGTCCGACATCTTCTCGAAGGTCAGCCGCTCGGCCTCGTCCATATAGGGCTGCGACTCGGTGCGCACGGTGAGGATGATGTTCTTCTCGTGCAGCACCTTGTTGTGCTTGAGATTGTGCAGCAGGGCCGCCGGCGCGGTTTCGGGGTCGGAGCTCAGGAAGATGGCCGTGCCCGTGACGCGCTTGGCCGAGCTCTTCTCCAGCGAATGGATCAGGTCGTTCAGCGGCACGCTGGCACGGCGCACCTTCTCGGCGACGATGGCGGTGCCCCGCACCCAGGTCCACATGCCGATGGCGGCCATGGTCACGATGACGATCGGGATGTAGCCGCCGTCGAGCAGCTTGAGCAGGTTGGCGCCGAGGAAGGTCGTGTCGACGACCAGGAACGGCACCATCAGCATGATGGCGCGGGCATAGCCCCACCTCCACAGCCGCGCCACGACGATGATCGCCAGCAGGCTGGTGACGACCATCTCGCCGGTCACCGCGATGCCATAGGCCGCGGCCAGCGCGCCGGAGCTCTGGAACAGCACCACCAGCAGGATGGCGCCGGCCAGCATCAGCCAGTTGACCTTGGGCATGTAGACCTGGCCGAGATGCGTCTCGGAAGTGTGCAGGATGGCAAGCCGCGGCAGAAGGCCGAGCTGGATGGCCTGGCGCGTCACCGAATAGGCGCCCGAGATCACCGCCTGCCCGGCGATGGCCGTGGCCATGGTGGCGAGCAGGACCATCGGGAACTGCGCCCAGCTCGGGAAGGAGCTGAAGAACAGGTTGTCGACGGCGGTGGGATCGGCGATCGCCATCGCCCCCTGCCCGAGATAGTTGATGACCAGCGCCGGAAAGACCACGCAGAGCCAGGCCGTGCGGATCGGCTGGCGGCCGAAATGGCCCATGTCGCCATAGAGAGCCTCGGCGCCCGTCACGGCCAGGAAGACCGAGCCGAGAACGCCCAGGCCGAGCACGCCATGCGTCAGCAGGAAGTAGATCGCGTGGTAGGGGTTCAGCGCGTGGATGACGCCCGGCGCGTCCCAGATATGCGAGAGACCGAGCACGGTCAGCGTCGCGAACCACAGCAGCATGATCGGCCCGAACAGCGCGGCCACGCGACCCGTGCCGAAGGACTGCACCACATACAGCCCGACCAGCAGCAGGAGCGTGATCGGGATGACATATTCATGCAGCGTCGGCGAGACGACCTTGAGGCCCTCCACCGCCGACAGCATCGAGATCGCCGGCGTCAGGATGGCGTCGCCGTAGAACAGCGCCGCGCCGAGGATGCCCAGCGTCAGCACATAAGGCCGGCCCCATCCGCTCGCGAAGGATTTGGCCAGCGCCATCAGCGCCAGGGTGCCGCCCTCGCCGCGGTTGTCGGCACGCAGCAGCAGGAAGACGTATTTGATCGTCACCACCACGATCAGCGACCAGATCAACAGCGAGACTATGCCGATAACCTCTTCCCGGCTCGGCGCGCCGGCATGCAGCAGGGATTCGCGAAGGGCGTAGAGGGGGCTGGTGCCGATGTCGCCATAGACGACGCCAAGGCTGCCCAGCGCCAGCAGCCAGCCGGTTCGGGAACCGTGGCCGTGGGGTTCGGGCGGAGCTTCAGCCGCGGCAGCGAGAATTTCGGTGCCCGGGGTCACTTGCGTCTGTGTCGGGGTGTCGGTCATCAAAAGGCGCGTTCGCTCCGACGTGCCGTCCCGGCACACTCCGTCAGAACACGGGTGAAGGCGGAAAGTCCCACCGCCTGATGAAAAGCCGCGCTCGTATAGGCCCATGCGCCCCTGGCCGCAACCCCCGGAATGGTGGCGGGCGGGATCACGAAATGCCAAACCACCAAGTCGCAAGCCCGAGAAACGCAAAGAATCCCGTGACATCGGTGACGGTTGTGAGGAACACGCCGGATGCCACCGCGGGGTCCAGCTTGAGCTTGTGGATAGTGAGCGGAATGAGCGAACCGAACAGGCCGGCCACGATCATGTTCACCACCAGGGCCGTGCCGATGACCGCGCCAAGCTGCGCATTCTCGAACCACAGCCCGGCAATGGTGCCGAGCACAGTCGCCAGCACCACGCCGTTGACGAAGCCGACCAGCCCTTCGCGCAGGATGATCCGCACCACATTACGCCGCTGCAGGTCGCCGGTGGCCAGCGCGCGCACCGTGACCGTCATGGTCTGGGTGCCGGCATTGCCGCCCATCGAGGCGCAGATCGGCATCAGCACCGCCAGCGCCACCATGTGGCTGATGGTGCCCTCGAACAGGCCGATCACGCTGGCCGCGAGGAAGGCCGTCGCCAGGTTGACGATGAGCCAGACGAAGCGGCTGCGCGCCGTGTAGAGCACGTTGTCGGAGAGTTCCTCGTCGCCGAAGACGCCGCCCATGGCGCGCAGATCCTCGTCGGCCTCTTCCTGGATGACGTCGAGGATGTCGTCGACGGTGAGCACGCCGACCAGCCGCTCGCTCTCGTCCAGCACCGCCGCGGAGACGAGATTGTAGCGCTCGAAGATGCGCGCCACCTCCTCCTGGTCCTGCGTGGCGCGCACGCGGCGCGGATCGTCGTTGAGGATGGCGGAAAGCTGCTCCTGCCGCCGCGCCCTTAGCAGCGCGTGCAGAGGCACCGCACCGATCAGCTTGAAAGCCGGGTCGATGACATAGATTTCGTAGAAGGTGTCCGGGACTTCGCGAGTCTCGCGCAGATAGTCGATCGTGTGCCCCACCGTCCAGAACGGCGGCAGCGCCACGAAATCGGTCTGCATCAGGCGGCCGGCCGAATCCTCGGGGAAGTCGAGGCCGCGCTTCAGCGCCACCTGGTCGGGCAGCGGCAGGTGCTGCAGGATTTCGGCGCGCTCGTGGTCCTCGAGGTCCTCGAGAATATAGACCGCGTCGTCCGAATCGAGTTCGCGCAGGCCCTCGACAATGGTTTCGGTGGGCAGTTCCTCGAGGATTTCGAGGCGCACCGTATCGTCGAGCTCGGTCAGCGCGGCGAAGTCGAAATCCGGCCCGAGAAGGCCGATCAGCTTCGGCCGCTCCTCGGCGGTGAGCTCGTGGATCAGGTCGCCGAGATCGGCCTCGTGCAGGTCGCCGACGAGCGCGCGCAGGCGCTCGGAATCGTCGGCGGCGATGGCCGCGCGGACCTCTTCGACGGGCAGAACGGGGCGGCCGCTCTCCGCTTCACGCGGAGCAGCATCCAGCTCGGATTCGGGCGTCTCGATATTGTCGAGCTCGGCCATCGGAAAGGCTCCGGCTGCACGCTGAAACGCAGTGAATGTCCTTCTCGCTCAATCGCGTGACAGGACGATGGAATATCGTTTGTTCGCCCAGATGGCTTGAAAAACAATAGCGGCCACCAGGGCCGCCATATTCTTGATTAAAGACCACTCGCTTCGAGTGGTGCGGTCGAGAAGACTCGAACTTCCACGGGTTGCCCCACAGCGACCTCAACGCTGCGCGTCTACCAATTCCGCCACGACCGCAAACCGGGCACGCCCGGCGCGGCGCTCATGTACCAAACTGTTGTGGGGGCCACAAGCGCTGATCAGTGCCGATGGTGCGGAGAACGCGGCAAAATGTGCTTGACCTCGACCGCGATACGGTTGCCGATCACGACAATGGCTCCGCGCGCCACCGGAAGATCGTTGGCGAGAATCAGAACCTCGTCGTCTTCGGTGGCGTCGAGTTCGATCACCGCGCCGCGGCCCATGCGCAGGAGCTGGTGCACCGGCATGGTCGTCGACCCGAGCATCACGGAAATTTCGACCTTGATATCGTCGAGAACAGTCATGGATCAGCCCCGCGGCGGTTGCGCCGCTTGGGGCAACGACACCATGTTTATGGTTACGCGATGGTTAAGATGACCCCTCAGCCCGCCTCGATCCAGGGCTTCCCTCCTCCCGAATGGCGCGTGACCGAAGGCCCGGTGCCCTATCCTGCGGCGCTGGAGGTGATGGACGCGCGCGTGGAAGCGATTCTCTCCGGGAAAGCACGCGAGCTGGTCTGGCTGGTCGAGCATCCGCCGCTCTACACCGCGGGCTCCAGCGCGCGGGATGGCGACCTGATCGACCCCGACCGGTTCCCCGTCTTCCGCTCCGGGCGCGGCGGGCAGTTCACCTATCACGGGCCGGGCCAGCGGGTGGTCTATCTGATGCTCGACCTGAAGCGCCGCGAGCCCGACGTGCGCGCCTTCGTGGCCGACCTGGAGCGCTGGATCGTCGGGGCGCTGGCGGAGTTCAACATCCGCGGCGAAGCCCGCCCCGCCCCGCGCGTCGGCGTCTGGGTGAAGCGGCCGGACAAGGGTGCGGAGGCCGAGGATAAGATCGCCGCCATCGGCGTGCGCGTGCGGCGCTGGGTGACGCTGCACGGCATCAGCCTGAACGTGGAGCCCGACCTCGACCATTATGCCGGCATTGTCCCGTGCGGCGTGCGCGGCCCGGGCGTCACCAGCCTTGTCGATCTCGGCCGTCCCGTCGGCCTGGCGGAGACCGACGCGGCGCTGCTGCAGGCCTTTCCCACGGTGTTCGGGCCGGTCGAACCTCTCCCCGGCGATCCGCCGGAACTTGCCGCCGCGCTCAACCCGTCCGTGGCGGAAGCGACTCTTTAGGCGTCGGGCAGGATCACGAAGCCGGACTCCGCACCGCGCAGCGCCAGTTCCTCGGGTTCGGCGGGACGCACCGCGAAATCCTCCACGCGCGAGCCCGGCGGGCCGTTGCGCAGCATGGCGATGAGCGCACCAAGACCGTTCTCGTCGCCATCCAGCACGGCCTCGACCCAGCCGTCGTGACGATTGCGGACCCAGCCGCCGACCCCGAACATGGCCGAGATCTGCTCCAGCCAGGCGCGGAAACCGACGCCCTGAACACGGCCGGTTATTATGACGTGGACTGTGGTCATCTTTGCCTTTCCTGCTGATTCGGCCCGTGTTTCTTCGATTGTGTAAAGCTTGCCTTAAAAAATCCCGGTCATTGTGCCCGCCGTTCTCCTGGGGAGGAAGAACGCGTGGCGAACGAAAAGGGCTTGAAAGTCCTCGTCGCCGACGACTCCGTGGTCGCACGCCATATGTTCGGCCCGATCGCGAAGCGCTGGCCTGGGGGCATCGAAATAATCGAAGCGGAATGCGGCGAATCCTGTCTGCGACACCTCGCGGAGAGCTCATTCGACCTGGCGTTCCTCGACGTCCACATGCCGGGCATGACGGGGCTCGAAGCGCTCTGCCATGCCCGCCAGAACGGCACCAGCACCTTCACCGTGCTGATGTCGTCGCGTCCGTGCAAGGAGCTTGTCTCCATCGCACAGGCGCTGAACGCCTATGACTTCATCGCCAAGCCCTTCGAGCAGAAGGACATCATGGCGATCCTGCTGACCTATGAACGCATCCGCAGGCCGATGCGGGCGCTGCTGGTGGACGATTCCGCCACCATGCGCAAGCTGATCCTGCGCATCATCGAGCGCTCGGTCTTCCAGATCGAGGTCGACGAAGCCGGCGATGGCCTGGATGCGGTCGAAAAATGCCGTTCGACGCCCTACGACATGGTCATCCTCGACATGAACATGCCGGGCGTGGACGGGCCGCAGACGCTGGCGCGGATGCGCACGCGCAATCCCAATGTGCGCGTGGCCATCACCTCCAGCGAGGACGAGGAGGACGTACGGCGCCGCTTCGGCAATGTGCCCATTCAGTCCTTCTTGAAGAAGCCCTTCCACGCCTGCGACGTGGACACCGCGGTGCGCCAGCTCTTCGGGCTGGTGACGCCTTTCGAGAAGGTGACGGCCGACCCCACTCCCCGAAGCACCGTCTTGGTGTAGAACCAAGGCGGTTTCTTTTTTCGAGTGCGGGAGAATTAGGCATGGACGTGCGCGCAGCGGTCGCCTTCGAGGCGGGCAAGCCCCTCGAGATCACCACGGTGCAGCTGGAGGGCCCGCGCGCGGGCGAGGTGCTGGTGGAGATCAAGGCTACCGGCCTCTGCCACACCGACGCCTACACCCTCTCCGGCGCCGATCCGGAGGGGCTTTTCCCGGCGATTCTCGGCCATGAGGGCGCGGGCGTGGTGGTCGATGTCGGCCCCGGCGTCACCTCGCTGAAGCCCGGCGACCACGTCATCCCGCTCTACACGCCTGAATGCCGCGAGTGCGAATACTGCCTCTCGCGCAAGACCAATCTCTGCCAGAAGATACGCACCACCCAGGGCCAGGGCCTGATGCCGGACGGCACCTCGCGCTTCTCCTGCGAGGGCAAGCCGCTGCACCATTACATGGGCACCTCGACCTTCGCGAACTTCACCGTCCTGCCCGAGATCGCAGTGGCGAAGATCCGCGAGGATGCGCCCTTCGACAAGGTCTGCTACATCGGCTGCGGCGTCACCACCGGCATCGGCGCGGTCATCAACACCGCCAAGGTCGAGCCGGGCGCGAACTGCGTGGTGTTCGGGCTCGGCGGCATCGGGCTCAACGTCATCCAGGGCCTGCGCATGGTCGGCGCCAACATGATCGTCGGCGTCGACATCAACAACGACAAGAAGGCCTGGGGCGAGCGCTTCGGCATGACCCATTTCGTCAACCCGGCGGAAGTCGGCGGCGACCTCGTGCCCCATCTCGTCGACCTCACCAAGGGCGGCGCGGACTACACCTTCGACTGCACCGGCAATGTCACGGTGATGCGCCAGGCGCTGGAGGCCTGCCACAAGGGCTGGGGCGAGAGCGTCATCATCGGCGTGGCCCCGGCCGGCGCCGAGATCGCCACCCGCCCCTTCCAGCTCGTCACCGGCCGCGTCTGGCGCGGCTCGGCCTTCGGCGGCGCGCGCGGCCGCACCGACGTGCCCAAGATCGTCGACTGGTACATGGAGGGGAAGATCGAGATCGACCCGATGATCACCCACCTCATGCCGCTGGAAGACATCAACCACGGCTTCGACCTGATGCACCACGGCGAGTCGGTGCGCGGCGTGGTAGTGTACTAGGCAGCCATGGCGGGGAAGCCATCCCCGGCAATCGCATTCCGGACTCCGCAGGAGCTCGGGGAGTGGCTGGCCGGGCATCACCGCGACAGCGACGAAGTCTGGGTCCGAATCTTCAAGGCCGGATCCGGAAAGCCGTCGGTGACGTGGGCCGATTGCGTCGTCGAGGCGATCCGGTTCGGCTGGATCGACGCCCGCAAGCAGCCGCTCGACGACGAATCCTACCTGCAGCGCCTCACGCCGAGGAAGCCGGGGTCGAACTGGTCAGCGAGGAATCGGGAGCACGCGACAAGGTTGATCGCGGAGGGGCGGATGACGTCCGCCGGCCTGGCGCATGTCGAGGCGGCAAAGGCGGATGGCCGCTGGGACAGCGCCTATTCCGGATCGGCGGCCATGGCGATCCCCCGGGACTTTCTCGACGCGCTGGAGACAAGGCCGGCCGCGAAGGCCTTCTTCGCGTCGCTTGATCGCAGGAACCTCTACTCGATCTACTATCGGCTCCACACAGCGAAGCGGCCCGAAACGCGAGCCAAAAGGATGGACCAGATCCTGGCGCAGCTCGACCGAGGCGAGCGGTTCCACTGATCCCGCTCTAGCCGCGGATAGCCCCGATCACGGTTACGGCCGCCTGCATCTCGGCACGGCGGTTGGCGCGGCGCTGCTGCGCCTCCTCGTCCTGGCCCCACAGCTCGATGTTCCAGTCCTCGTCGACATGCGCCGCCGCCCAGGCGGCGTCGAGGTCGAGGCGGCCGTGCAGCACGGCCAGCGCCAGCAGGGCGGAGCCGGTCAAGGTGGTCATGGTCGAGAGCGCGGCAAGTTCGAACGTATCGAGCCCGGCGATGGCGTCGGCAATGGCGGTCGTGGCCTTTTCCGGCTGCTCGACGAACATCACCCCTTCCGCCAGCACGAAGTGCGCGCCGAAGGTCTGGTGCACCCAGCCGAGCACCGGGTCCCAATGGCGGGACTGGATCTCGACCAGGCGCGGTGGCCCCTCGGCGCGGTAGCAGAGCAGGTCCGAGCCGGCATATTTCACCACCTCGGCGCGCACCGCCTCGGCCTGGCCCGCGACGCCGTCCACGGCCGAGTTGACGAGGCGGTTAAGCGGCATGGTCGCCGGGTCAATGCGCTCGCCCTGCGCGGCCCATTCGGCCGCCAGTGCCTCCGCCAGCGCCCGCGAGGGCACGGCAAGCGTGTTCCGCGCCGGGGTCTTCACCGGGCGGCCGTCGAGCAGCACGGCAAAGCCGTCCTCGGTCTCGCCGATGCCGGCCTGGGCATAGAAGCGCTTGGGCAGCTCCGGCTTCGCCGCCGCGCCGGGGCTGCGGCGCGGAGGATTGTCGTTGGTGCTCATGCACTCTCCTTTTCGACGAGGATACGCTCGAGGGCACCGGGAAGTTCGTCGAAACGGTCCAGCAGCACCGTGGCGCCGGCCGCCTGCAGCGCGGCGGCTTCGTGATAGCCCCAGCGCACGCCGACGCCGTGCGCACCCGCGGCGCCGGCCATTTCCATGTCGTAGGTGGTGTCGCCGATCATGATGACCTGCTGCGGCAGCACTCCCGCCTCCGCCGCCGCGGCCTGGATCATGCCGGGATGCGGCTTGGAGGGGTTGGTGTCGGCGGTCTGGATGGTGACGAAGCGGCCGTGGAGGTCGTGCAGGTCGAGCACCGCACGCACACCGCGCTGCGACTTGCCCGTGGCCAGGCCGAGGATCAGGTCGTCGCGCGCGCCAAGCGCATCGAGCACGTCCAGCGCGCCCTCGAACAGCGGCTCGTGGTGCTCCGGGCTCGCGCGCAATTGCTGGAAGGCGGCCTTGTAGGCGTCCGCCAGCGGCCCTGCCAGTTCGTGCGGCTCCTCGGGCAGTAGCGCCCGCATCGCGGTCTCCAGCGACAGCCCCACGATGGACAGGACACGCTCCCGCGGCGGCGCCACGCGGCCATGCGCGGCAAAGGCGGCGCTCATGGCCGCCACGATCATGGCCTGGCTGTCGACGAGCGTTCCGTCGACATCGAACAAAACGAGGTGCACGGCAAAATCCACTTGCGAAGCGCCCGATGTAGCGCGGCAACGCCCGGCAGCCAATGCCACGCGAGCGGGAACGGTGCTCAGGAGCCGGCGTTTTTCCTTGAAAGGAGGATCGTTATGGTCATGGGCGGCCGACATGGAGATACCACAGCCTCGCAGCTCCGCGCGGAGATCGACCGCGGGCACACCGGCGACAAAGTACCGGTGTCCGATCCCGCCGCGGCACCGCTCGGCACGGACGACGAGGCGGCCGGCTACCCGCCGAGCGCAAATGCCGTGAGGGAAGCCAGTCGCGAAGAGAAAGCCGGACCGACCACGCCCAAGGAAGGCGTACGCAGCCGCTTCCACAGGGGAACGTGGATGTGGGTGCTCTGCGGCCTGTTCGTGCTGGCCGCGATTGTCGTCACCATTTTCAGCCGCTGATTCCCCTCACCCCTAGTCCGGTGCGTCGAGGATCGGGTCTTCCGACCCCGCCGAAAACCCGAACAGGTCGAACGCGCTGCGGAAATGCTCGGGCAGCGGCGCGGTGACGTCGATCAGCGTGCCGCGCGGCCCCGGCAGCGTTATGCGGCGCGCCAGCAGCATCAGCTTGCGCGGAAAGCCTTCCGGCAATCCCTCGACCATGCCGCCATATTTGGGATCGCCAAGGATCGGGTGGCCGATATGCGCGAGGTGCGCGCGCAGCTGGTGGGTACGCCCGGTGACCGGCTTCAGCGACAGCCAGGCGGCCTGCTTCGCCGCCTTGTCGACCACCGCGTAATAGGTAATGGCATGGCTGGCCTCGTCCTCGCCATGGCGGGCGACGCGCATCTTCTCGTTGCCGGGCGCGCCGCCGCGATCCTTGGCGAGATAGGTCGATATGCGGCCCTGGCGCGGATTGGGAATGCCCGGGACCAATGCCCAGTAGATCTTGCGCGCCGAGCGCGAGCGGAAGGTGCGGCCGAGCTCCGCCGCCGCCTTGCGGCTCTTGGCGACGACGAGACAGCCGGCGGTGTCGCGGTCGAGCCGGTGGACGAGGCGCGGACGCTCGCCGTCCGGCCCGGCCAGCGCCTCCAGCATGCCGTCGATATGGCGCGACGTACCCGAGCCGCCCTGCACCGCCAGGCCGTGCGGCTTGTTGAGCACCATCACGTCGCGATCCTCATAGAGGACGAGACCGCGGATGAAATCGAGGTCCGCGTCGTTGCGCGGCTTCTTGGGCTTGGCCTCCGGCGCACGGCCGGCCACCTCGCCAAGCGGCGGCACGCGCACGCTCTGCCCCGCCTCCAGGCGCGTCTGCGCCTTGGCGCGCGCGCCCTCCACCCGCACCTGTCCGGTGCGGAGGATCTTCTGCAGGTGCGCGAAGCCGAGCGCCGGATAGCGCTCGCGCAGGAAACGGTCGAGCCGCAGCCCGTCCTCGCTCTCCTTCACCGTGACGATTTCGACCGCCATGAAATTCCTACTGTTCTCTCAGCCGAGCGCGCGGCCGAGCATGAGGCCTGCCCCGAGCGCTGCGAGCCCGACCACGACCGATATCAGGACATAGGCCACCGCAGTCCCGTGCGCCCCCCGCTCCCACAATGCATACGCATCGAGCGAGAACGAGGAGAAGGTGGTGAAGCCGCCGAGCACGCCCGTGGCCAGGAAGAGCCGCACATGCTGCCCGCCCTCGCTGAAGCGCAGCGCGAGCCACGCCACCAGCAGCCCCATGACGAAGCTGCCGACGATGTTCACCGTCATGGTGCCGGCGGGAAAGCCGGTGCCGGCCAGCCGCGCCGCGGCAAGATTGACGAGATGGCGCAGCCCCGCGCCGACGCCGCCTCCCACCATCACCAGAACGAGTGCGTGCATCGGATGCCCGGAAAAATTCCGCTTCTGAAGCCCCGCTTGTCGCAAATGCAAAAAGGGCCCGCAAGCGGGCCCTTTCGCCAAAGCGCATTCTGCGCGCCTCGTTACTTCACAACCGTGATCACCTTGCGGGTGCCGGGATCCACGATCACGCGCTGGTCGTTGATCACCGCATAGCTGTACTTCTGGTACTTCGGCACCGTGTGCAGCTCGACGGTCTCGGGCACGACATAGCCGGTGGCCACGTCACCCTGAACCGTCACAGACGGCGTGTCTTCCTGGATGACGTAGGAACGCACCTCCGGCGGCGGCGGATCGATCGCCGTGCCGACAACAGCGCCAGCGGCGCCGCCCACTACGGCACCGACCGGGCCGCCGACCACCGCGCCCGTGGCAGCACCGCCGGCCATGCCGGCAGCCGTGCCGGACTGGGCCAGGGCCATCGAAGGGATGGCCATGAAGCCAAGGGCAATTACAGCAACAGTGCTCTTCATAATCTATCTCCCCTTGCTGTGTGGGGAGAAAACGTGGGGGGTATGCTGATGTTCCCCAAAAACAAACAAAGGATAGAAGTGGCATAATCGCGGCATATTCCTACCGCAATTTCGCCCTCGTTTCCCTGAGCCTGTTCCAGTATTCGATCCTTTTGCGCAACTCTCGCTCAAACCCCCGCTCGACAGGATCGTAGAACCTCTGCCGCCCCAGATCCTCCGGGAAATAGTCCTGCCCCGAGAAGGCATCCGGGGCGTCGTGGTCGTATTCGTAGCCAGCGCCGAAGCCCTCATCCTGCATGAATTTGGTCGGCGCGTTGAGGATGTGCTTGGGCGGCAGCAGTGAGCCGTGCTCCTTCGCCGCCGAGCGCGCCCGCTTGTAGGCGACATAGAGCGCGTTCGATTTCGGCGCGGTGGCGAGGTAGACGCAGGCCTCCGCCAGCGCCAGTTCGCCCTCCGGCGTGCCGAGATGCTCATAGGCCTGCTGCGCCGCCATGCACAGCGGCAGCGCCTGCGGGTCGGCCAGGCCGATGTCTTCGGAGGCCATGCGGATCAAGCGGCGCGTCAGGTAGAGCGGGTCCTCGCCGGCATCGAGCATGCGGCAGAGATAATAGAGCGCGGCGTCGGGGTCGGAGCCGCGCACCGATTTGTGCAGGGCCGAGATCAGGTTGTAGTGGCCGTCCTGGCTCTTGTCGTAGATCGGCGCGCGCCGCTGCACGACCTCCTGCACCTGCTCGACGTCAAAGACCTCGCCCGGCCGCGCCGCGCGCCACAGCTCTTCCGACAAGGTCAGCACCGCACGGCCGTCTCCATCCGCCATGCGCACGAGGGAGGCGCGGGCCTCCTCGTCCAGCGGCAGCGCCTTGCCTTCCATCTCTTCGGCGCGGGCGAGAAGCGCCGAGATGGCGGCATCGTCCAGCGAGCGGAAGGTCATCACCCGCGCCCGCGACAGCAGCGCGGCGTTGAGCGCGAAGCTCGGATTTTCGGTGGTGGCGCCGACAAGGGTGACGGTGCCGTCCTCCATATGCGGCAGGAAGGCATCCTGCTGGGCACGGTTGAAGCGGTGGATCTCGTCGACGAAGAGCAGCGTGCCCTGCCCGGCCATGCGCCGAGCCCGCGCCCCCTCGAAGATCTTCCTCAGGTCGGCAACGCCGGAGAAGATCGCCGAGATCGGCTCGAAATGCAGG
>Ga0182743_1001665_pt1 | contig 21116 bp, 19 predicted proteins | sample eDN3rd30CKraftOP_FD_128522 | JGI IMG/M metagenome (GOLD analysis project Ga0182743, IMG submission 128522) | Enriched Organic Plus compost microbial communities from Emeryville, California, USA - eDNA 3rd pass 30_C Kraft OP (version 2) (version 2) ... | reverse complement strand
GTGCCGTCGGCCAGGTTCTTGGTGAAATAAGGCGCCTGCCCCACGATCACGCCCATGCGCAATATCCCCGTCTTGCGGACGCGATCCAACGTAGATTCATTACCTGACGCCGCCTGTGCCGAAGCACGCGCGGGTACCCCGACACTGGCAATGGCGGCAGCGCCAATGAGGGCGGAATGACTCAACAACTCTCTGCGCTTCATCTGTTAACCCCTTGTATATGCGTTGAAATACGCCGGATCGGCTTGGCAGGCATGATGCTTTTTGTACACCAGACTGTGGACATATATTGAATATTGTTTTGTATACAGTCAAGTGTTATGCTTTTTTCCACCTCTGGGCGAGGCCTCATGCCGCCCTTTATCAACCGGTATCTCAATGAGCACAGATCAACACATCGTCATCATTGGCGCCGGCGCGGTCGGCGCAGCAACCGCCGTTCAAGCGCTGAACGCGGGAATGCGCGTCACCTTGGTCGAGTCCGGCACGCCCGGCGGCCCGCAGGCATCCAGTTATGGCAATGCGGGCTGGCTATCGTCGCACTCCATTCTTCCCCCTGCCGCCCCTGGCGTCTGGAAACAGGTTCCCACCTGGCTGAAAGACCCGTTGGGCCCATTGGCGATACGCTGGAACTATCTGCCGCGCGCCATCCCATGGCTGACTCGTTATCTGACCTCGGCCTGGACGTGGCCGCGCGTCGAGCGCACCGCTCATGCTCTGCGCTCGCTCTTGGCAGGCGCGCCCGCCCTGCATCAAGCATTAGCCGAGCAGGCCGGTGTATCTCATCTCATCGAGCAGCGAGGCCTGTTGCATGCGTATTTGTCGGAACAGCATTTCCGCGCCGATCGCCGGGCATGGGACATACGCCGCAACGAAGGTATCCAATGGCAGGAGCTGAATACCGAGGCCTTGCGCGCGCTGGAGCCCGATCTGCATCCGCGCTACACCTTTGGCGTACTGGTTCCTGAAACCGGCCATTGCCGCAATCCTGGCGCCTACGTCGCGGCTCTGGTGCAGCTCGCCCAACATCTCGGCGCCGATCTGCGTCAAACACGCGCCACCGGCTTTGACATTCGAGCTGGAAAATTGCGGGCCGTGCGCACCGACAACGGCGACATCCCCTGCGACAAAGCCGTCATCGCGACCGGCATACGCTCACGCGAACTCGCACGCCTGGCAGGGGACCGCGTGCCGCTTGCGGCCGAACGCGGCTACCACGCCGTCATCAAACAACCAGAGGGTGCCCCGCGCGTATCCACGATGTTTGCCGACTGCAAAGTCGTCATCAACAACATGGAAAGCGGCCTGCGAGTCGCGGGGCAAGTCGAAATCGCCGATATCGACGCACCGCCCGACTGGCGGCGCGCTCACATCCTGCGCGACCTGCTGTTGTCCATTTATCCCGCGCTGCCCGCCAAACCCGCCGACGAACGCGTTGACTACTGGCAAGGATGCCGCCCGAGCATGCCCGACGGCCTGCCTTGCATAGGTACGGCCTCGGCGAGCCCTGATATCGTGCATGCGTACGGACACGGCCACGTCGGCCTGGTCGGTTCGGCACGCACGGGGGAACTCGTCGTGCAATTGCTGCAAGGCCTAGCCACAACGATTCCTCTAGAGCCATTCAGTCCGCGTCGTTTCGCGTGACTACATCTCCTTCCCTCAAGGAACCCGTCATGTCCACGCTTTCCTCACCCGGCCGCATTGCCCGCGGCGGCAAATCACTATACGGCGCCCCGCTCGGCATCTTGATGCTGGATGCGCGTTTTCCCCGCATTCTCGGCGACATGGGCAATGGCCAGACCTGGCCATTCCCCGTTCTATACCGAGTTGTACGCGGCGCCAGTCCGGAAAAAGTCGTTTTACAAGGCGCGCGCGGCACCTTGGACGCCTTCATCGAGGCTGGCCGGGAGCTGGTCGATCTGGGCGCAGAGGCCATCACCACGAACTGCGGCTTCCTCGCCCTCTTCCAACAAGAATTCTCACAAGCGTTGGGCGTTCCCGTCGCCACGTCCTCAATGATGCAAGTGCCATGGGTGCAAGCCACCCTGCCTCCCGGTAAGCGCGTAGGACTGGTCACTGTCAGCGGATCCACTCTGTCCCCTGCACACTTGGCGGCAGTCAACGTCCCGGCTGACATCCCAGTCGCCGGCACCGAAAACGGCAAAGAGTTTTTCCGTGTCCTCATCAAGGCCGAGAAAGAAGACATGGACATCGATCTCGCGCAGCAAGACATTCTGGAGGCTGGAAGGGACCTGGTACGCCGCCATCCTGAAGTCGGCGCGATCGTGCTGGAATGCACCAACATGCCGCCGTATGCCGCAGCACTGCAGGCCGAACTCGGATTGCCGGTCTACGACATCTACTCAATGATTACCTGGTTCCATGCAGGGCTGCGCCCCCGAGCGTTTGCCTAAGACCGCATCGACCATGCCGCTGCGTGCAGACGGCTGACCTACGCAGGCTTGCGCTCCATCATCGCAGGCCTGCTTTACCCGCTATCGGAACGGTTCGCATGCCGCTTGCCTGCGGCTCAATAGTCATAATCCCTGTCAAAGAAACAAAAAGACACAAATCTCCGCTTGCTTCACCTACCTACTAGTAGATAACATACGTCTCATGGTTGGGCAGCAAACAAATCGGCCCAACCACCGCGCGATAGAGCAGTCACTAAGCGCGTTTTTATTTCCCTCGTCATCTACCTATAAGTAGATAGTTTTAAAGACACTTTACTTTAAAGAGAACCATCATGAAAACCCTCGCTTCCGTACTGCTGATTTCCGCTTCCCTGGCTGGCACCGCTGCCTACGCTGCCGAACCCTCCGGTGAACTGGACTATCCGCCCACCATCACCCAGACCAGCCAACTGACCCGCGCTCAAGTCATCGCTGAACTGCAACAAGCCCGTGCCGCTGGCCAAGTCACCTTTGGCGACATCGACGAACCCGCCCCGCAAGTTGCCGCCAGCACCGTTACCCGCGCCCAAGTCCACGCCGAAGCCGTCCAAGCCAACGCCCACGGCCCTGTGGCATTCGACGGCGAAGGCTACCCCAACACCGGCGCTTGATCGATTTTTTATTTAACTGCAAACCTACCTATACATAGATAAAGAGAACCATCATGAAAACCATTGCTTCCGTACTGCTGATTTCTGCTTCCCTGGCTGGCACCGCTGCCTATGCAGCCGAGCCCTCTGGTGAATTGGATTACCCGCCCGCCATCACCCAGACCAGCCAATTGACCCGTGCCCAAGTCGTCGCCGAGCTGCAACAAGCCCGTGCCGCCGGCCAGATCACCTTCGGCGAAAACGACGAACCCGTGACGCAAGTTGCCGACAGCAATCTCACGCGTGCCCAGGTCCATGCCGAAGCCGTTCAAGCCAACGCCCACGGCCCTGTCGCATTCGGCGGCGAAGGCTACCCCAACACCGGCGCTTGATCGCTTGTCCCTCTGACCGAACCTCTAGCGATAAAAAACTTTTTAAAAAGAGAATGATCATGAAAACCCTCGTATCCGCAGTGATGTTGTCGATGACCATGATGGGCGCTGCCTATGCTGGCGAACCCTCGGGAGAGTTGGACTATCCGCCCGTCCAAAGCAGCATCGGGACGGTCAGCCGCGCTCAGATCCAGGCTGAATTGCAGGCCGCGACGGCAGCCGGTCAAGTTACGTTCGGCGAATTGGAACAACCTGCCGCCTACAACGCCGGCCCGGTTCCGACGCGCGCCGAAGTGCAAGCCGAAGCCCACGCCGCACGCGATAACGGTAGCGATGCGTTTGGCGAACTCGACTATCAAGCCAGCAATGGCGTGAGCTCCTCGTCCCGCAGCTAAGGACAGCACATGTTGTGTTCTGCGGCGCCGCCCTGCTTTCATACGGCGGCCCGCGTTTACTCCGTTACTTGAGGAGCCTATCCGCCCCTTTTTTATCAACCCTGCATTCACCCGGTAGCGTCATGACCATGAAACCCGAAAACACCCGCGAACAAATCGTGCAACATGCCCAGCGTTTGATCCAAGAACGCGGCTACAACGGTTTCAGCTACCGCGATTTGGCCGACCTGATCGGCATCAAGACATCCAGCATCCACTATTACTTCCCGCAGAAAGAAGACCTGCTGCAGGCCGTCATACAGCAATACCAATCGCGCTGGAATGAGGCCATGCAAGGAATCGACCCGGCGCTGAGAGCCGACGCGAAACTGCGCGCCTATGTCGATGCGCACCGTCGCGCGTTCTGCGGCACCGAACGTATATGCCTGGGCGCGGCGTTGGCAGCAGAACTCGGCGCCCTGCCCGACTGCGCACGGCAAGGATTGCAGAACTTCTATGCGGCGAACGAAGCCTGGCTCGTCAAACTATTGGAACAAGGCGCCCGCGAGGGTAGCCTGCGTGTTCCAGGCGATCTGCGTGCCTCGGCCCGCGCACTCTACGCCGCCCTGCAAGGCAGTCTGGTCAGCGCTCGCCTGTTTAAGAACGCAGAGCGCGTAGACGACCTCTTGCCCGCAGTGATGGCGTAACGCAGAACATCGAATCAAGGCCTGTGCACGCGCGCAGGCCCTTTTGCATGGTGCAAGCTAATGCCTCGTAACGATGGCGGAATATCGAACGCCCATAGGCACGGCCGTTTACCGTGCGATGCGGGGCTGTGGCCGAGTCAACAGAATCAGCTAGGCAGTCACGCCGTGCTTGCAGCACACGGCGGTAATCACATCATCCAGGCGTTGCTGGTCCTGGAACAGACGCGATCCCATCAGCGCGCCCTGGAACGCGGCAAACAGCCAACGGCCATCAGCCGCCGTATCGCCGCAAGATTTCAGCGAGCCGTCCGCGACTCCGGCAGCGACGACCTCGGCCAGCCAGGTCTCGTGCATGCGGAAAAACGCCTGCACCGACTGCCGCGCCCGATCCGACAGCGAGGCAAAATCCGCGGCCAACATGCCGCACAGGCAAATCTGATCGGAGGGTCCACCTCGGAACAGCGCGGCATAACGTGCCAGCCGCTCGTTGGCGGGCAAGGACTCATCGATGCCGTGCAGCATCGCATAGACCTGCGCCGCATACTTGTCGATCACGGCGATCAACAGGTCGTCCTTGGCGGGGAAATAATAGTGAATACTGGCGGTTTTCACCCCCACGTGATCGGCCAGATCCCGGTAGCTAAAGCCGTTGTAGCCCCGCCGCCTGATCAGGCACTGGGCATGTTCCAGAAGTTGGTCGCGGGTGGTAGCAGTATTCATAGTGCGGATATTGTTACCTACTAGTAGATCGGGGGTCAAGGCAAGCGAGTATCCTAGACTTTATTGTCGTCTTCTCCGCCACAAAGCGGCCGATTATTTACATTCATCCCTCTGATGTCCGACACTCTAGCCGCCTGGATTCCCCGTTTAACCGCCATTGCCGTCTCAGACAACCAAGACGACGGCGCGCATGACCTGAATCATCTGCAACGCGTCTGGCGTGTCGCCCGGACCTTGCTGGAAAGCCATCCCGAGGCTGACGCACTCGTCGTGCTGACTGCGTGTTACCTGCACGACTTGGTCAACCTGCCTAAAAATCACCCCGAACGCGCCCAGGCCTCGCGTCAGGCCGCGCTCGAAGCCCGGCACCGCCTGGCCCAGACCGATTTTCCGGCTGACAAGCTCGATGCTGTCGCCCACGCCATCGAAGCGCACAGTTTCTCCGCTGGCATTACGCCCACGACCCTGGAGGCAAAGATCGTGCAGGACGCCGATCGTCTCGATGCCTTGGGTGCCGTCGGCCTGGCCCGGCTGTTCTATACCGCGGGCCGCATGGGCTCGGCGTTTGCGCACCCCGACGATCCACTGGCGCTCGATCGCCCCCTGGACGATCGCGCCTATGCGTTGGATCACATCGAAGCCAAGCTCGCAACATTGCCGCCGACCATGCATACCGCAGCTGCGCGCGCGATGGCGGAGGCTCGGCTGGCGTGGCTGAGGGGCTTTCGCGATACGTTCGTGCACGAGTGGAAGCCGGCGGAGTAACTCGCCTTTGAGCGCCGTTGCTCAGCCAGCAACGGCCGCACGTTCGTCCAGTCGGGAAAGGTTTCTTGAACTCGGTCCCTTTGGATAACTGCCATTATTTGGGCTCGGCAACCACATCCCCGGACAGCTGCACTTTCTTGACCTCCGAGATATACATCACGATCAACGACACCCAGACGATGCCGTAGAGCAGCATGAAACAACTGGAGCGGATCGGCACGAGTTCAGCCAGCACGCCGAACATCAGCGGCAATAGAAAACCGCCCAATCCGCCGGCCAACCCCACGATCCCGGTGACGACGCCCATGTTCTCGGGAAAATCATCGGCCACGTACTTGAACGTCGAGGCCATGCCAAAGGCGAACATCGCGCCCAGCACAAACAGCAGCAACGTGAACAGCCACACGGGCAAATAAAGATGAAACGACGCAGGACCGCTCAGGGTCTTGATCGTCAATGTCGTATCCGGGTAAGACAGGATAAACAGAGCCATCCACGCCACCCACAGGCACCACCACGTCATCTTGTGCGCACCGAAACGATCGGCCAGGCCGCCGCCCACCGCGCGCAGCACCGCGCCAGGTAGCGAAAAGCCCGCGGCCAGCGCGGACGCCGCCACCAATGTCAGTCCGTACTCGCCCTGAAAATATTGCGGGATCCACAACGACAGCGCGGTAAAACCGCCAAAGGTGATCGAATAGTATTGGCAGTAACGCCACACTCTTGGGTTCTTCAGAATCTTGAACTGTTCGAGCAGTTTGCCGCCGGTTTTCCCAGCGCCGGGATCAGGCGCTGCGACGAACCAGAACATCAGTGCAGTCGCCAGCAAAGCAACCGCATAGATCTTGGGCACCATGCGCCATCCGTATGCCTCCAGCAACACCGGCGTCACGAACAGATTAACCGCAGCCCCAACAGTGCCCGCGCCAAAAAACCCCATGGCAAAGCCCTTGCGCTCTGCCGAGAAAAAGCGCGAAACGTAGGGCGTCCCTACCGCGAACGATGCCCCGACCAATCCCAGAAACAAGCCGATCACCAAAAACTGCCACAACGCCTGCGCGTAACTGACCAGATAGACCGGAATCGCACAGCCCAGCAACAACACCGTCATCACAATGCGGCCGCCAAATCGATCCGTCCACATACCTAGCGGCAAACGGAAGAGGGCGCCGGTCAATACAGGTGTAGAAGTGAGCAGCCCGAACTCGAACGCATTCAGCCCCAATTCCTCGCGAATGCGGATGCCCAATACACCGAACATCATCCACACCACAAAGCACACCATGAACGCAAACGTACTGCTGTACAACACCGGATAGGCACGAGGATGGTTGCTCATCGCGTTATTCCTGTTCGATAGGTTTCACATCACGATCGATTGGTTTGGGCCTACTGCAACAGCGGAGAATCAGCACCGGCGATATCTACGCCCTCGATGTGGGCCTGCCCTACCAGCCACCGCAAATACTGGTGTGTTGCACGGCGCTCGGAGGCCTGTGCCAACCAGGCGGCAATACGCTCGTGGACGGCTTCAAAAGTCATGAGCGAACCGTCGACCTTGCGCCCGGTACGCACGATATGAAAACCATGGCGCGTCTGCACCAGACGACTCAACAAGGTATGCGCCGGCATGGTGAAGACCGTCTCTTCGAATTCGGGCAAGGTCTCGCCGCGTCCGATATCCCCCAACCGCCCTCCTTCTTGAGCGGACAGGCAATTCGAATACTGCCGGGCGTAATCTGCGAAGGCGTCTGGCGGCGCTCGATGCAACTCCTGCAACACCTCGCCCGCGCGGGCGCGCAAGCGCTGTGGATCCACGCGCGGCGTGAGCTGGAACAAGATATGCCACACCTCCACCAGCGCGCCGCTGATGAAGCGATCCGCATTCTGCTCATAGTAGCGACGGCAACTGGCTTCGTCGGCGACCGGCGTTTTCACCTCGGCGGCCAAGACTGCCTGTATCGCGGCGTCGTCACCGTCCCGCGCCAATCCCAATTCACGAGCGCGCTGCAACAGCAACTCGCGCAACACTAGCTCATGGCCTGCGCGATGTACCGGATCGGCGTCGTGCTGATGCCGCGCCATTTCTGCCTGTACCTGGGCATCGCTGATAGAAACACCGTTCACGACGATCATGTTTTCTTCCTCTTAACGCGAACGCACGAGCTGCCATGCGCGGGTCAGATATCCGACTGATGCAAAACCGCTCCAGACGTGCACCAAACGTGTGAACGGAAAGATCAGAAACAAGGTCATGCCCAGCACCATATGCGCCTGATACACCCACGGCACGCCCACCATCACCTCGGCAGCCCCGGCACGAAAGGTCACGATCCGCTGCGCCCAATCGCCGAGCAACAGCATCAATGACCCATCCTTGTGCTCGGCTGAGGTCAAGATGGACAACAGTCCCAGCGACAGTACGATCAAGATCCAGATGAGCGTCACCCAATCTGAAACGCGCGAGGTCGCTCTCAAGCGCGGCTCGGACATCCGTCTATAGATCAAAATCAACAGGCCAGCCAGACAGATCAGTCCCAGGATGGCCCCGACCACGACGGCCATGAGTTGTTTTGCTTCGGTGGACAAGCCCAATGCGTGATATACCGCGGGCGGGGTCAACAAGCCGAACAGATGCGTAAAGAACAAGGACAGGATGCCGATGTGAAACAAGTTGCTGCCCCAACGCAACGCGCCTCGTTTCAACAACTGGCTGGAGTCGCTTTTCCAGGTGTACTGGTCACGTTCGAAACGCGCCAGGCTGCCAAACAGAAAAATGGCCAGGGCAATATAGGGGTACACCGCAAAAAAGAAATGATGCAGATAGGCAGACATGCGGGTCTCCTTATGACGAAGCAGAACCGGACACAGCCCGTGCGCGCCGAGGGTCCGTTTCGTAAAAATGCACGGGCTGCGCCGTTTGCGTACGTGCCCGCAGCGCGGGCTCGGACCCGTCTGCGTCTGGGCCGAACGTGATCATGGATTCATCCAGTTCCTCTGGCGCGGGGTCTGGCAAGGGCTGCGGCACAGCAGAGGTCAGCGCGCGCAATACGGTGAACACCGCTGCATAGGGGCTGCCGTATTCGGTCAGCTTCTCGCCGATGCGCGCCAGCACATGAATCGCATCCCCCAGCAATGCGGAGGCCTTCTCGCCAGGAATCTGCCCGAGGAACTCCAGAAACAGCGGCACATAATCCGGCAGCTCCGAGGTATCCAATATCAACCCATGGCGTAAATACTCATCACGCAAATCGACCATCGCCTGACCACGATCGCGCGATTGGCCATGAATGTGTTCAAACAAATGCAGGGAATGGGCGGGCCGCCGGTCGAACGTCGACACGTATTGTTCCTGCACATCGATCAAATCGTCCGCGCTGCTCAACATATCAAACAAAGGCGTCAACTGCTGGCGCTGCGACGCCGTCACACTGGCCTGCAGTTCAGGCACGGCAGCCAACAAGGCCTGATCGGGATACGTCAACAGCGCCGACAGTACGCGATACACCGATACTGGCGGCGTGGATGATTCGCCCTCCTGGATATGCTCGATGGTCATGACGGCTCCTATCCCGATACCTTGTCGCGCTGCACTTCCATGAACACCATCTTCTGTGCATCACCGCGCGGTTTACTGCCAAACAGACTGCCCTCGGACACGCCGTCCGAACAGCCATTGCCGAACGAAAATCCGCAACCGCCCCGCATGTCAAAGGCGTTTTCTGCATACTCGCGATGCGAGGTGGGAATCACGAACCGGTCTTCATAATTGGCAATGGCCAGATAGCGATACATCTCTTCGATCTCGTGCGTACTGAGGCCTACCTGCTGCAAGATATCGATACGCTCCTGGCCATCGACCGTACGCGCTCGCATGAAAGCCCGCATCGCCAGCAGACGCTCCAGTGCAAGGGCCACCGGCACCTCGTCCCCCGCGGTCAACATATTGGCCAGATAACGCAGCGGGATACGCAGCGACTTCACATCGGGAATATCGCCGAATGCGCCGATGTGTCCGCTATTGGCAGCAGCCTGGATTGGCGACAAAGGCGGCACGTACCACACCATCGGCAGCGTGCGGTATTCCGGATGCAGAGGGAATGCGATGCGCCATTGCACCGCCATTTTGTAGGTGGGCGAATGCCGTGCTGCATCCAGCCATCCCTGAGGCACGCCATCGGCCAGGGCTTGCGCAATCACTGCGGGATCTTCGGGATCCAAAAACACGCTGAGTTGAGCCTCGTAGAGGTCTTTCTCGTCTTCGGTGGCAGCCGCTTGCTCGATACGATCGGCGTCATACAGCAACACGCCCAGATAGCGTATGCGCCCCACACAGGTCTCCGAACAGACTGTAGGCTGGCCTGCCTCGATGCGCGGATAGCAGAAGATGCACTTCTCGGCCTTGCCGCTTTGCCAGTTGTAGTAGATCTTTTTGTAAGGACAGCCCGACACACACATACGCCAGCCACGGCATTTGTCCTGATCGACCAGAACGATGCCGTCCTCTTCGCGTTTGTAGATCGACCCCGATGGACAGCTGGCCACACAACTCGGATTCAGGCAGTGCTCGCACAGGCGAGGCAAATACATCATGAAGGTATTTTCAAACTGGCCGTAAATATCCTTCTGCACGTCTTCAAAATTGACGTCCTGCGATCGTTTGGAAAACTCACCGCCCAGGATCTCCTCCCAGTTCGGCCCCCATTCGATCTTTTCCATGCGCTGCCCGGTGATCAACGATCGAGGGCGCGCGGTGGGCGCCGCCCGCAGCTCGGGAGCAGTCTGCAGATGATCGTAGTCAAAAGTAAAAGGTTCGTAGTAGTCGTCGATCTCGGGCAAATTGGGGTTCGCAAAAATATGCGACAGCAGACGCAGCTTGCCTCCCTGGCGCGGCTCGATTTTTCCTGACGCCGTCCGTTTCCATCCGCCATTCCAGCGCTTCTGGTTTTCCCAATCCTTGGGGTAGCCTATGCCAGGCTTGGTCTCGACGTTGTTGAACCAGGCGTATTCCATGCCTTCGCGTGAGGTCCACACGTTCTTGCATGTCACCGAACAGGTATGGCAGCCAATGCACTTGTCCAGATTCAGCACCATGGCGATTTGCGCGCGTACTTTCATCAGTCTGCTCCAGTGCTCAGGCTTGAGAAGTTTCGGCACGGTCGGCACGCTCGCCTTCCAGCCAGTCGATCTTGCGCATCTTGCGCACAATCACAAACTCATCGCGGTTCGATCCCACCGTGCCGTAGTAATTCAAGCCGTACGACTGCTGTGCATAGCCGCCGATCATGTGGGTGGGCTTGAGCACAATGCGCGTCACCGAGTTGTGAATACCGCCGCGTGCACCGGTGATTTCCGAACCCGGCATGTTCACGATTTTTTCCTGGGCGTGGTACATCATGGTCATGCCCTCGGGCACCCGCTGGCTCACCACCACCCGGGCTACTAGCGCCCCGTTTTCGTTGTAGGCCTCGATCCAGTCGTTATCGACCAGCCCGGCCTTGGCGGCGTCTTTCTCTGACATCCACAGGATCGGGCCGCCACGCGACAGCGTCAACATGATCAAGTTGTCGGTGTAGGTCGAGTGGATGCCCCATTTCTGGTGCGGGGTGATGAAGTTCAGCACCACCTGTGGATGGCCATTGTCGTGACGGCCGTCCAGCATGGACGATAGGGATTTTGTATCCACCGGCGGCCGATATACGCACAAGGCCTCGCCAAATGCGCGCATCCAGAGATGATCCTGATACAGCTGCTGGCGGCCTGTGAGCGTACGCCACGGAATCAACTCGTGCACATTGGTATAGCCCGCGGTGTAGCTGACGTGATCCGACTCTACGCCTGACCAGGTCGGCGACGAGATGATCTTGCGAGGCTGCGCTTGCAGATCGCGATAGCGTATTTTTTCATGCTCGCGAGGCAAAGCCAGATGCGTATGATCGTGGCCGGTCATCACCGACAGGGCCTTCCATGCCTTGACCGCGACCTCACCGTTGGTTTCGGGCGCCAAGGCCAGGATCGTCTCGACCGCGTCGATATCGGTATCCAGACGCGGCAGGCCTTGACTGACGCCTGCTTCTTCCACCGCATAGTTCAGCTTTGCCAGCAGATCGCATTCGTCGCCAGCAGGCCAATTGATGCCCTTGCCCCCGACACCCAGCTTGCGCGTCAGAGGTCCCAGCGACGTAAATTGTTTATAGAGTTCGGGATAGTTACGCTCGACGACCGAGATCGACGGCATCGTCTTGCCAGGAATCATCTCGGCCTGGCCTTGTTTCCAGTCCTTGACGCCAAAGGGATCGCCCAGCTCCGCCGGGCTATCGTGCTGCATGGGCGTCAAGACCACGTCCTGCGAGGCCGGCAATTCCGTCTGCGCAATCTGCGAAAAAGCGCGTGCAATGCCCTTGTAGATCTCCCAATCGCTACGGGATTCCCAGACAGGATCCACGGCTGCGGAGAACGGATGGATGAACGGGTGCATGTCCGAGGTGTTGAGATCGTTTTTCTCATACCAGGTGGCCGTAGGCAGCACCACATCGGAATATACACAGGTCGTGGACATACGAAAATCCAGCGTCACCAGCAGATCCAGTTTGCCGCGCGGCGCCTCGTCATGCCAGGCGACCTCTTGCGGCTTGTCGCCGCCGGTCTCGCCCAGGTCCTTGCCTTGCACGCCATGCTCTGTGCCGAGCAGGTGCTTGAGAAAATACTCATGACCCTTGCCTGACGAGCCCAGCAAATTGGATCGCCACAAGAACATATTGCGCGGATAGTTATCGGGATGATCAGGATCCTCGCAAGACAGCTTTAAACGTCCATCGCGCAATGCCTGCACGACGTAATCAGCAGGCGATTGCCCCGCCTCTTGCGCATCGCGCGCCACCTGCAGCGGATTGGTCTGCAACTGCGGCGCCGATGGCAGCCATCCCATGCGTTCGGCGCGCACATTGAAGTCGATCAGCTCGCCCTGAAAGGCATCGGTCTCGGCCAATGGCGACAGAATCTCAGAGACCTTCAGTTTTTCATAGCGCCATTGATCCGTGTGCGCATAGAAAAACGATGTGCCATTCATATGACGCGGCGGACGGCACCAGTCCAGGCCAAAGGCCAAGGTCGTCCAGCCCGTCTGCGGCCGCAGCTTTTCCTGGCCCACATAATGGCACCATCCGCCGCCCGACTTGCCGACACAGCCGCACATGACCACCAGATTGATGATGCCGCGATACGCCATATCCATGTGATACCAGTGATTCAGGCCCGCGCCCAGAATCACCATCGACTTGCCCTGCGTCTTGTCCGCCGTCTCGGCAAACTGCCGCGCCACCGTAATGACATCGTCACGTTTGACGCCGGTGATACGCTCTTGCCACGCAGGGGTATACGGCACATCATCGTCGTACGAGGCCGCGACGTTCGCGCCCCCCAGCCCTCGATCCAGTCCGTAATTAGCCATCAGCAGGTCGTACACCGTCACAGCCAACACCTCGCCCTCGACGGTCTGCACTCGCCGTACGGCCATGTTGCGTTCCAGCACCTCGGGATGATCCGTGCCCTGGAAATAGTCGTGCTGACGCCCGCCAAAATACGGAAACGCCACCGGCACCACCTCGTCATGGCAGCCCACCAGCGACAGGCGCAGCGATAGAGGATTCCCGTCCGCGTCCTTGGCGTCCAGATTCCATTTACCGAGATCGCCGCCTTCTTTCTGTCCCCAACGAAAACCTATCGATCCATTCGGCGCGACCAGATCACCCGTTGCGTCGTCGCAGGCCACGGTTTTCCATTCGGGATTATTGGTCTGCCCCAGACCATCGGCAAAATCGGAAGCACGCAACATACGCTCAGGCACATAGCGCGTGCCCTGGCGCACCAATCGCACCAGGAATGGCATGTCCGAATACTGGCGGCAGTACTCGCGGAAATACTCGCTCTTTCCCTCCAGGTGAAACTCTTTGAGGATCACATGCCCCATCGACAGCGCCAGCGCGGCGTCAGTCCCCTGTTTGGGATGCAGCCACACATCGCCGAATTTCGCGCCCTCGGCATAGTCGGGGAAAATCGACACGATCTTTGCGCCGCGGTATCGCGCCTCGACCATGAAATGCGCATCCGGCGTGCGAGTCTGGGGCACATTCGAACCCCACATCATGATGAAGCTCGAGTTATACCAATCCGCGGATTCGGCCACGTCCGTTTGCTCGCCCCAGGTCTGGGGACTGGCGGGCGGCAGATCGCAATACCAATCGTAGAAGCTCAGAATCGTGCCGCCCAGCATCGACAGATATCGGCTGCCGGCAGAAAACGACACCATCGACATCGCGGGGATAGGCGAAAAACCGATGATGCGATCCGGGCCATAACGCTTGATCGTGTAGACGTTGGCCGCCGCAACCAACTCGTTGACCTCGTCCCAGGTGGCCCGGACAAAGCCTCCCAACCCGCGCACACGCTTGTAATCATCCGCGAGTCCGGGGGACGTACAGATATGCTCCCACGCCGCCAAGGGCGCCATCGTCTTGCGGGCCTCGCGCCACAGCCGGGCCAGACGCCCGCGCAGCATGGGGTATTTGATGCGGTTCGCGCTATACAGATACCAGGAATATGACGCGCCGCGAGAACAGCCGCGCGGTTCATGATTCGGCATATCGGCACGGGTACGCGGATAGTCCGTCTGCTGCGTTTCCCACGTCACGATGCCGCCTTTGACGTAGATTTTCCACGAACAGGAGCCCGTGCAGTTCACGCCATGCGTCGAGCGTACGATCTTGTCATGCTGCCAGCGATCCCGATAGGCTTTTTCCCAGCCGCGGTCTTCGTGAACGACGGCGCCGTGGCCGTCCGAAAAGGACTCTTTGGCGCGCGTAAAGTATTTGAGGCGATCGACGAAATAGCTCACTGTCAGGCTCCTGGCGTTATTGGGAAAGCAACAACATGCTCAGAAGCTAGGGTGGCGGCCGAACGCGTCTGCACGAGAGAAACACCATCGAAATTTCCTTATCGACGATCAAGCTGCATGCAAAACGTTACTACCGTACTGTTTACGATAAATGACGTCAAGATTCGCAATATTTAAATAAGAATCATCATTATTGGTAGAAATACCGATGCCTGAGCAACAGCACGACGATAAAGCCCATGCCGACCGGGTCCGGGCGCCGCCCCATTGAAAGGTTGATAAAGATCAAGCGCGCAGCATTTAGTCTCGCGCCGGCCCTAACATTCCGATCAAAAAAGATACAGTTTTGCGCAGTGAGGGCTTGCTAAGCTTGCCGGCTTCACAGAGAGGAACCAGCATGCAAGGGATCACCGCACCGTTTGCACTGACCTTTCGCCTATGGCGGCGCTTTTGGCCGCAATTGGTCGCCCTGGTACTGATTGGCAGTCTGGCCCACGCGCTCCTGCTGCGCTTGGCGGTCCATACCGGATTCGCAAACCATATGGCCGGCCTGGCGGTGTTGACGCTCGTGGCCCTGGCCCAATTGGTGGTCACCGTGACGATGTTTCAGGTGTTGCTGCCTGGCCTGCCTGCGATACGTGCTGCCCAGGAGGCCGCGCGCGGCGATGCCGCACCAGACTCGAACTCACGCCGCTTTCTGTCCGCAGTGTCTGTGGCTCTGCTGCCCTTTTTTGCCTATTACGCTGCCTGGGGATTCCTGGGCGACACCGTGAGGCAATACTCTCGTCTTGCGCTCAGCCTGGACCCGATGGGACAACATGGCATGATCCTGGATGCGCTGGATTCGCGCTGGCTATTGATTTCGGTCGCCATCTCCTGGCTCGTGCGCAAGCTGGCGCTGCGATGTCAGAAAGCGACAGGACGTCCCTTCTGGCAGATCGTCGTGGTGATCTGTGAGACGAACTGGATCCTGATCGGTCTGTATGTCATCAGCCGCTGGAAAGACCAGCTCTGGATCTGGATCGCAAACCATTCCGTGTGGGAAAACCTGCTGTCATTCCTGAACGTGGTGCTCACGCCGATTGCCACCGCCTGGGCGGCAGCCGCAGATAACGGCCCGCCCATTCCTGTCGAAGAACTGGGCAATACCCCAGGAAAAATGCTGGTGAGCTTGTTTTTCTATGCCTTGCTACCGGTGGTCTGGTTAGTGATGACCGCCTTGGTTTACGGCTATGACGTGCGCAATGATCAAGCGCTGCTGCGATCCCATCGCCGTATCGAGCGTTTTGGCGAACGCTACCAAGCCATTCCTAAATTTTTGCGCGACTTCCTCGCGCACTTCATCGGCGGGTACCGGTCGCGTTATCTTCCGGTCGCCAATAGCGTGCGACTGACATTGAATGCCGGCGTACTGCTGTTGATCACCTTGATTGTGGGCTATCGCCTGATTGACTGGTGCAGCGCTCAGTTATGGATCATCGGCGGCCGCCTGATCGGGCCGCTGGATATCGACTCGGCGCAGGTCGCTGCCCAGGGCTTGTCCTTGTTGCTTGGCAGCCCGTTTCGGGATTCGTCCACAGGCATTTTGATCGAACCGTTGCGGATATGTTTTCTGGTGGCGATTCTGGAAACAGCGTTTGCCCAACCTCTGCGACGCAACGCATCCCCTGCATCGCCTGCCGGACAAGCTGCCTGATCGCGCTTTCGGCGATTCCCTGACGGCCTGTCGGCAGGACCCTCCTCTTGTCTCGAAAACAACAACGCGAAAAAACAATAATGGAAATGAGAATCATAATTAGATAACATCCAAGCCGATCACCTATCTAAGAAGAATTCTCATGTGCCACACCGGTCCTCGAAAGCTGCCCCTCTTTGTCCTCTGCGCCAGTACGTTGACCCACCTGCCGCTCGCTGCGCAAGACACTGACACCACGACATTGGCGCCCGTCATCGTCCAGGGCGCCGATGACGGCGAGAACGGTCTGGCCACCGCGCCCGTATCCAACGGCGCATTGGGGACCCGCAATGCGCTGAATACCCCTTTTTCCATCACCTCGGTCGGCGAAGAGGCGTTGGCCGACCGCCAGGTGGCGTCGTTAGGCCAGGTGTTCGCGCGCGACGCCAGTGTGATTGCGGTGGGCAACAGCTATAACAGCCGGCCCTCCACTCTGGTGGTGCGCGGCCTGCAGCTGGATGCGTTCAACAGCTACAAAATCGACGGCATGTCCATCGTCAACTATGGCGTGGAGCTCCCGCTGGAACAGTTCGAACGCGTGGACCTATTGAAAGGTCCCGGCGGCTTTATGTACGGATTCGGATCACCGGGAGGCATCGTCAACTACGTCACGAAAAAGCCGACCGAAGATTTTCTGGCCAGCGTCGATGTGGGCTATCGGTCAGACAGCATTTTTCAAGAACATGTGGATCTGGGCGGACGCGTGGGGCCGGACAAGCGCCTGGGCTACCGCCTGAACTACACGCACGAACAAGGCGACACCTATAACGATGGCAGTATCAACCGCGACTCGTTCTCGCTGGCGCTGGACTTGCGGCTGACGCCGGATCTGCTATGGACGTTCGAAGGCCTGTATCAAGACCGCGAGACCGACGGCACCGTGCAGGCGGTCGCGCTGCCGGCTGCGCGATATACCGGCAACGGCCTGCCGGACACCATCAGCGGCCGTACGCAATTGTCGACCGATGGCAGCGGCTATCACGCAGTCAGCAAGTTCGCCAAAACGGGACTGCAGTGGAAGTTTGCGCCAACGTGGACAGCGTCGGTGGACTACAGTTTCAGTCAGGCGATTCGTACCTACAAAGAAGAAACGCTGAATCTGCTGAACGAGGCAGGCGACTATGATGACTATATGTACGATCAGAAAAATGCGTACCGATTTAATCAGTTGCAAGCCATGGTCCAAGGCCAATTCGCTACCGGTTTTCTGATGCATGAGGTAGTGCTGGGCGCAGCGACCCAGACGCAGGCCAACGATTTCAATTCAAATAGCTTTTACGGGTCGATCGGCTACGGCAATCTCTATGACGGTACACGTCCGTCGCCCTACACCGGATCGCGGACACCCCAAATGTACCGGGGCGCGGAATACGAACAGGATGCCTTGTTTGCCAGCGATACGATCAGCATAGGCGAGCATTGGTCGCTATTGGCCGGCGCACGTTATATCTCGTACCGCCAGCACAGTACGAATGCAGCAGGCGTCGCAGGCGAAGCCTACAAGAAACATCCTCTCACACCGACCTTCGCGTTGATGTACAAGCCCGCTGCGGGCACCACGGTGTACGCCAGCTATGTCGAGTCCTTGGAACAGGGCAGCACCGTGGGCAGTCAGTATGCGAATGCGGGCGCCACCCTGGCACCGCTCAAGAGCAAGCAGTACGAAATCGGTATCAAGACGGCGCAAAGCGACTGGGGCGCCTCCGCCGCACTGTTTCGCATCGAACGCGGGACCGGCTACGTGAACAGCGCCAACGAATATGTGCAGGATGGCGAGGGACGTATTCAGGGGCTGGAACTGGCCGGCAATGTCCGCGTGGCGCGCGATTGGGATCTGCAGGCCAATGCCATGTGGCTGAGCGCGAAATATCAGACCGGCAATGCCGCCCTGGAGGGCAATCGTTTGCCGGGCTCCGCGCGCTTTATCGCATCGGGTCAAGTCACCTATGCTCTGCCCGCCATGCCGGGGCTCAGCGTCGCTGCCGGCATGAAATACGTGGGATCGTCCAATCTCGATTCGGCCAATAATCTGACCGTGCCCAGCTATTACACCGTGGATCTGGGCGCGGTATACCGTACGCGAATCGCCACCAAAAACGTGGTGCTGCGCGCTGCCATCGATAACCTGACCAATCGCCGCTACTGGTATTACGTGGGAGAAAACAGCATCCTGCCCTCGCCGTCGCGCACGGTCAGCCTGAATGCCCAGGTCTATTTCTGATTATCCGGCGGTTTGACCTGCATCAACTGTGGCGGTTGCGCGAAGCGTAGATAGCGCGGTTGCTGCGGCTGCAGCGTCACCACGACTCGGAGCGTGTCGGCCACATCGCGCGGCGCGAGAAACGCCTCGCGCACACGCACGATAGAGCCGGTCTTTGCGCCCGACATATAGATCGTCGTCGTGCAAGGCCGCGCTTCCGAGCGAGGCAGGCGCATGGCTTCTGTCGGAGCCCAACGCCGGCCATCGGGACTTTCGAGCGAAATCATGCATCCGCGCCAGTTCTTGGCCAGATCCGCGTCTTGCACTTGTACTTCGAATTCGGCCAACATCCCCATGGCCCCCTCGGGAATGTCTTTACCGGCGGGCACCGGCACCATACGGAATTTGCTCAGTTTCCATTGCGAGCCACCGAAATCACCGCTGCCGTTGACAGCGACATCTTGTGCCAGACGATCCCGGCTCACCCACCATGCACTGATCGACTCATAGGCGGACACGCCGATAAGCAGGGGCAACAGCACGATCAACGCATAAAGACTGCGGCGGCGCCAGCGTTTTTCTTCGGCATCCATCGGACTGTCGCTGCGCCCGTTCATGGTTGGGCTCCGTCCAGTCGATTGAGAGAAACGAGATCCGCGACTTCCAACGCACCATCGGCCGCCCGAGGCAAGTCGTCCAATGCGATATGGGCCTCGGCATCCAGGCGTGGCGGCAGCCCTGACGGCCATACGACCAAGGTCGCATCGCCCACCTGATCCGGCCGAACCTCAAACAGAAAACGCCCCAATGTGGATAGGCCCGGATCCAACCGGATGGGCGTCATGTGCGGCGGATTCACGGCGCGATCGGATTGTTCGTAGCGCAGCCCCTGCGGTCCGTCCCAAAAGCCTCTCGTGATAGACATCGACTCGGAACGTGCCGTCAGGCTGGCGGTCACGATCGCCCACAAACCCGAGGTCGTGAGCACCACGTCTTTGCCGATATACCGATACGCGATTTTCCGGGCAAATTGCACGCGCTGCACCTCGATATCGAATAGCCGCGTCGATGCGGTCTCGTGCATGCCGGCACGCACCGGGATCGCCCCCGTCAATTCGTCATAGCGCGGCGTGGTGCGCTGCATCGCGAACAATACGGCAGCGGCGATCAAGATCAGCGCCAATGTCGCCAAGCGCCGCTTCACGAAACTCGCTCCGTCGAGCCGGCAGCGGACGATGCGGCAGGGAGTGTGCCCGTGGCCGGTGCTGTGGCGATATCCAACGGCAGGGTGAATTGCCCAATCACTTTAGGATTCGTCCACAAGGGCGTGCCATACAGGTTGTCGACAGGTTTATAGGTCTGGGCGATAACCTCTATCGGCATTTTTTCCGGCAACGACACCGAGCCGGACAACACCCAGACATAGGCCACGCGTTCAGGCATGCCGGGATGCAGCAAAGGAATCATTTTCGAATCGCGCAATAGCGCCACATCGGGATTTTCGGGTTTGGCGTCCGCGGGCCATTTGGGCTTGAGCGTGTCGTTATACGCGCGGCTCGAAGACGCCGAGCGATTATTCAAATCGACTTCCACCACCAAGGCCTGCTGCCCCGGCTGCACCCTCACCCCATAGACTCGCTCTGCTTTGCTGATCCAGGCGCGATGCGGCACCACCTGCCAGCGGCCCGCATCGATCTGCGCGCCGGGTTGATACTGCGTCACGGGCGCAACGGTCCCCGCACCCATGATGGTGTAGACCGTTGCCGTGCAGACCGCCACGGTAGAACCCACCCCAGTGGCAATCCGGGTTTTGAGCTTTCCGAGTGCTGGACGCATCCGCGCTCCCGTATCAACGTGCGTAGATTGGGTGTTGCCGAAAGTCCGAAATCGTAGCCGCCCGCGGCGCAGGAGAATCTTGCAGTTTTGTTTCTATACGTACAGCATTATTTCCGCATCACGAGCGTGCAGTAGTGTCCTCGGCGAACACCGCACCTCGATCAGCGAGCAGCTGGCGCAACACACTGCGATGGCAGCGATTTTCGTGCTCGCAATAGCACCCGACGGAGAAATCCGTCGTCGCCGACAGCGCCGCCAACACATCAAGCACCTTGGCCGCATCGCCATGATCCAGCTCGGCGTGCATCTTGCGGGCGACCGTGCGCCATTGCGCGTCCGTTGTGACGGCTAGGGCTTGCGTGACCAGCTCTGGACTGGGCGACAGCGTAGGCAACCAGACATCGTAATAATTACGGCTGGCGAACTCGGCCTTGGGCACGCCGCGCGG
>Ga0182743_1001664_pt1 | contig 21123 bp, 23 predicted proteins | sample eDN3rd30CKraftOP_FD_128522 | JGI IMG/M metagenome (GOLD analysis project Ga0182743, IMG submission 128522) | Enriched Organic Plus compost microbial communities from Emeryville, California, USA - eDNA 3rd pass 30_C Kraft OP (version 2) (version 2) ... | reverse complement strand
GGCCGACTGCCGTTAGGGCTTGGAAAGGCACCATGGTTTCGTAGTCTTCGCCGAAGTCGCCGCAGATCATGAGTAAGCGCTTGCCGCTCATCGTATCCTCCTCGTTGTGGCGGTTTTGCCTTGACCGGTACTATGTCACGCACGAGGAGGGGGTGGGTGTTAGCGGGATACTGCACTTGACGGCCGTGTATATGCACGGCACCATTTGCGCATGGAAGACGACTTTTCCCAGTGCCTGGTGCTCAATACGCGAATGGCGGCTCGGGCCGTCACGCGGCGGGCGAACCGCAAGCTGCGCGGGTTCGGCGTAACGGCCACGCAGTTCTCGATCCTGACCGCAGCGCGGCAGAAACCCGGGCGTTCGATCACCGAGATCGCCGAGAGCATCGCCATGGAGCGCACGACCCTGTCGCGCAATCTCGACCTGATGGCTCGCAAGGGCCTGGTCCGGCTCGAGGGGGCGGAGAAGGGAAACGGGCGGCTGTGCTCGCTCAGCGAGGAGGGGCAAGTGCTGCTGGACAGGATCGTGCCGATCTGGCGCGCCAGCCAGGCGGAATTGCGCGAACAGCTCACGCAGCCGGACTGGCCCTCCACGCTCAAGGCCCTCCAGGAGCTGGCAAGGCTTTAGGCCCAAACACTATTTAGCCCGATTTGACGGGCACCCGTCGATCACCACAGGAGACCAATGCAATGCTGAAACCCGATCCGAACGATCCCATTGTCGTGACCGGCATGGGTGTCGTGAGCCCGCTTGGGGTCGGCGTCGACAAGGTCTGGGAGCGACTGATCGCCGGCAAGAGCGGCATCGGCCCCAATACCCGCTTCGACGTGAGTGAATTCGCCAGCAAGATCGGCGGACTGGTCAAGCGGACCGAGGAGGATCCGGAGGCCGGGTTCGACCCGCTGGTCGCGGTCGACGGCAAGGACGTCAAGAAGATGGACCTCTTCATCCAGTACGGGCTGGTAGCGGCCCAGGAGGCCATCCGACAGGCCAACTGGTTCCCCGAAAGCGAAGAGGACAAGGAAGCCACCGCTACGATCATCGCCTCCGGTGTCGGTGGTTCCCCGATCATGGCCGAAACGGCCAAGATCATCATCGAGAAGGGTCCGCGGCGGCTCTCGCCGTTCACCGTGCCCGCATTCCTCGCCAATCTCGCCGCCGGCTGGATTTCCATCCGCTACGGCTACAAGGGGCCCATCGGAACGCCGGTGACGGCCTGCGCGGCCTCGGCCCAGGCAATCGGCGACGGCATGCGCCTCATCATGACGGGCGAAGCGGAAGTGGCGGTGGTGGGGGGTGCCGAAGGTTCGGTTGATCCGATCTCCATCGGCGGCTTTGCTGCCTCTCGCGCCCTCAACACCACTTTCAACGACGAACCGGAGAAGGCCTCGCGGCCCTTCGATAAGGGCCATGCCGGGTTCGTTCTGGCGGAAGGTGCGGCGGTTCTCGTCATCGAAAAGCTCAGCCATGCCAGGAAGCGCGGCGCCACGCCGCTGGCCGTGGTGGCGGGCTATGGGACTTCGGCCGACGCTTATCACCTGACGGCGGGCGAACCTACCGGCGCCGGGGCGCAGCGCGCCATGCGCAATGCCATCAAGATGGCGGACGTGTCGCCCGACGCCATCGGCTACGTAAGCGCGCACGCGACCTCCACCGAGGTAGGCGATGCGGCCGAGATCGAAGGCATCAAGGCGGTGTTCGGGGATCGCGGCAAGGACCTTTCTGTTTCCGCGACCAAGTCCTCGACCGGTCACCTGCTCGGCGCAGCAGGAGCCATCGCGACGATCTTTACGGTACAGGCCATCCGCAACGGCCTGTTGCCCGCAACGCTCAACCTCGACGATCCGGAGCCGGTTGCCGATGTCTTCGACCTCGTGCCGAAGGTGCCGCATGCCAAGGCGCTGGACTACGCCCTGGTCAACGCTTTCGGCTTCGGTGGGGTCAACGCATCGCTGGTCCTGGGCAAGGCTCCGGCCTGAGTTCGTTCGAGCGGGTGGCCGGTTCCTCGGCCGCCCGTTTCTCTACACCGGTACCTGGCTTGCCGCATGCCGCTCGGATGTGGCGATCCAGTCGCGCAGGACGTCATCGTCCTCGATGACATCTGGATCAACCCAGATGAAGCCGCGCATGGCCTTGCCGCCATGCATCATCTGGGTGGTGCCCGGGCGGGCCAGGGCCTCTTCGTTTGAGGCTTCCTTGCCGACCTTGACGAGGATCCGCCCATCCTTCTTTGCCGCCACCAGAATGTGGCCGTTGAGCAGGAAGGTATGCCCTCCGAACATGCGCTTTTCGGTGATGCGCGGGTCGCCATCGAGGATGGTGCGGATGCGGTCGCAGAGATAGGTGAGCGTTTCGGTGTCGCGCGTCATTTGGGCGGCAGGGTCCTTACGAAGGTTTCGCAATAGGCGATCCAGTCGGCGAGGGCGTCGTCGGTCTCGATCCCCTGGTCGGTGACGGAGAGGAAGCCCTTCATCGGCTTGTCGCCCATATGCATGATCGCGGCGCCGGGGCGGGCCAGCGCTTCTTCGACCCGGTCGGGGGCGACGCGGGCCATGAGGGCGCCCTTGGCGGTCGTGCCCACCAGCATGTTGCCGTTGAGCATGAAGCCTACCCCTCCGAACATCTTCTTTTCGACGATCTCGAGCCGGTTTGCGAAGATGGCGCGAATGCGTCCAGCCATTTCGTCTGAAGCTGCTGACACGTCAGATTTCTCCACTGTCGCGGTAGCGGACATAGCGGGGCAGGTCCGGCGCGATGGTATCCCATTGGTGGTGCGAGCGCGCGAAGATCAGTTGATTGGGTGCGAACCAGCCTGTGTCGGCGCCGAACAGGCCAACCGGCAACATGATGGCGTCAGGCGCGCGGCTGGAGCGCCCGGCGATGGGCGTGCCGCAATGCGGGCAGAAGCTGCGCGTGAAAAGCGCGCCCGAGTCGGCGGGGCGCTCGAAGCTTGAGACGGGGCCGGTGATGGTCACGTCCGACGGGGCGGCGAGTGCAACCGTGGCGTGGCCGGTGCCTGTGGCCTTCTGGCAATCGAGGCACGAACACATGAGCATCGCAAAGATCGGGCCGTGCACGCGGACAGCGACCGCGCCGCATGCGCAGCGCGCCGAAAGATCGACCGATGGCTTTGGCGCTTTGGACATGCCGGAGGCTGGCACGGGCCAGGCGAACTTGCAATTGCGGCCAGCGCGGCTTACCACCGAAAGGTTGCCGCCAATCCGGATATTGCCCATGGTCTACGCCCCGGATTATCCGATCCTGACGCACCGACTGCGGTTGCGTCCGTTCACGCGTGGAGATGTCGAGGCGGTGTTCGCCTACCGCCAGCGCGAAGACGTGGCGCGCTTTCTATTCGATAGCCCGATGTCCCACGAGACGGTCACCGAGGCGATCCAGCAGCGGATTTCTCAATCGGCGGTGGAGCAGGAGGGGGACAAGCTCGTTCTGGCCGTAGATCTGCGCGAGACCGGTGAACTGGTGGGAGAGATTTCCCTCATCTGGCGCAGCGAGATCGCCCGGCAGGGGGAACTCGGATACATCTTCAATCCGCTCTTTCACGGGCACGGCTACGCCACGGAGGCGAGCGAGGCGCTCCTGCGCATAGGATTTGAGGATCTTGGGCTGCACCGGATCATGGCGCGATGCGATGCGCGCAACCGGGCGTCATGGCGCGTCATGGAGCGCCTGGGCATGCGCCGGGAAGCACATTTCCGCGAGCACGCGCGCTTCAAGGGCGAGTGGGACGAGGAATTCGTCTACGCAATTCTTGAGGATGAATGGGCGGCTCGCCGCGTCCCCGCGATCGCCGTTGGCGAAAGCACGTAGGTTGGCTTTCGATTGATTCCACGGGCAGGGCGGCCTAGTCTGAAAAGACGAGCTGCGTACCGGCTCGCACATTCAGCATAGCGTCATCGGACCGGTGTATAAGCCGGGTTGTTGCAGCGTTTCGGTCACAAGGCCGACGCCCGGCGAAGCTTGGCCACGATCTACCAAGCCACCGGAAATTGGCAGGTTTTTTCACGTGCATAGCGGGAACCGAGCGGTGCGAAGCGCCGTTTGGACTGTGGGCTTGGAGCGGCGGGGCGCATAACGAAACACTCGTGTTGTCGGTGCGATCGCTGTCGTATTTTTCAGCGGAGGAACGCGACGACATGACTCAATTGCAACTTCCGGTTGAAACAGACCGGCTCGTTCTCAGGACATTCGAAAAGGCAGATATCGAGGCCGTCATGGCCTATCACGCCTTGCCCGAAGTGCAGCGCTACCTGGATTGGAAAGCGCGCGACAAGGTGGAAGTGGTGGCTGCCGTTGAGGCCATGCGCGGGCAGATCACGCTGCAACGCCCCGGAGACATCCTGAGCCTGGCGGTGGTGCGCAAGTCTGACGACCAGTTGATCGGCCAGGTTTCCCTGCGTTGGGTCGACGCCACGGCGGGGCAGGGCGAGATACGATTTGTCTTCAGCAAGGTCTATTCCGGTCAGGGCTACGCGACCGAAGCGGTTTCCAGGCTTCTGGACGTCGCCTTCGACAATTTCCGCATGCACCGGGTGTTCGCCCGCTGCGACGCGCGCAATACGCGCTCGGCCAAGCTTCTCAACCGCATGGGGATGCGGCTTGAGGCTCACTATCGCGAGCATGCGCTTTTCCAAGGCGAGTGGGACGAGGAGCTGCATTTCGCGATCCTCGATCGCGAGTGGCACCGGTCTAGCAAGGTTAGGGAATTGACCCACCGGGTGGCGTGACCACCGGGTATGCGCAGCGAATCGTAATGAAGCTTGCTGCCGACGTCGATATGCATTTTTGGAAGGCCTGCTATGAACTAGGCGCTGACGTTCGCCTTTTTTTGTGCTTGGGTGAACGGGCCGCGTACAGCTGACGTGAAGAGGGGCTCGTCCAGTGTTCCAGCGCGGTGCTCGAACACTTTGAGGGCCCTATGAGTGAGACTTTGTCCGATCCCGCACCGGCGGGACGCGGCGCATGGAATGCATTTACTTTTGCTCTGACCATTTTCGTCGTGGTTTTCGCGGCGGCACTTCTGGGGGGCCTGTCGCGCCCCTACGGTTTCCTGGCAACGTTCTGGCCGGCCAACGCGCTTCTGGCTGGCCTGCTCTACCGCAACCCGAGGGCGTGGAGACTGCCCGCTTCGGTAATGGCATTCATCGCTTTCGTCCTGGCCGACCTGGCCGTAGGCGATCCGGTGACAACGGCAGTCTGGTTCACCCTGGCCAACCTGGCCGGGGTATTCACCATTACCGTGCTGCTCGATCAGCTCGATCCCGGCGATGCCACTTTGCAGCGGCCGCAGGGCGTGTTGTTCCTGCTGATCTTCGCGGCGGTCGGCTCGAGCGTCGCGGCCTCTGTGGGGTGCTGGGCGGTGCCCGAACTGACCGCACAGTCGGTGGCTGCGAGCTGGATGAGCTGGGCAGCCTCGGAGCTTGGCAATTACCTGTCCTTATTGCCGGTCGTGCTGTCTGCGCCGACGGTGGGGTCGATCCTCAGGAAGCGCCAGTTTACACCGCCCCCGATCCAGCTCTACTGGCCGCAACTGCTGGCCTTGAGTGCCAGCCTGGCGTTGACGTTGGTGGTGCGCGACCAGGTATCGATCGTCTTTCCGATCCTGGCGCTGCTCTGGTGCGCGCTCAGTTTTTCGGTCTGCGCGACGGCTATCCTGGTGATGCTCTATTCGGACTTTGCCATGTTGGCGCTGCGCTTCGACCTGATCAACCTGGGGGTTGAGGACACGAGCGGGGCTATCATGTCAGTGCACCTGGCGCTCGCGTTGGTGGCGATGGGGCCGATCATGGTTTCCAGCGCCAATTCGGCCCGCAACGCACTGCTCAAACAACTCGAGAAGATCGCGCGGCACGATGCCCTCACCAGCGCCCTGACGCGCAGCGCCTTCTACGAAACGGCGGACCAGATGATGGGACTCATGGCGACGACGGGCGCCTATGTCGGCGTGCTGGTGCTGGATGCCGACCATTTCAAGCGAGTCAACGACGAACACGGCCATCCTGCCGGAGACAAAGTGCTCGTTGCGATTTCCGCGGCGATCCAGGCTGCCATCCGGCAAAGCGACGTCTTCGGCCGGGTCGGCGGTGAAGAATTCGCGGTGGTGCTGCCCAATGTGGGGCACCGGGAGGCGACTGCCATTGCCGAGCGCGTGCGCAGTTCGGTGGAAAAGCTGGCGGTATTCCTTGATGACGGAACGGTCCTGCGCACGACGTTGAGCGTCGGGGTCGCCCATGCATCTGCTGTGGGAACCAACCTCGACCAGATGATTGCGGTGGCCGATCGGGCGCTCTATGTCGCCAAGGGCGAGGGCCGCAATCGGGTGGCCTTTCTCCGGGACGAAGAGGAAAGGGGGCATGCCGTCTCTTGATCTTTTGCCCGCTTTCTTCCTATCTGCCGGCCAACAAGGATGACATCCATGGCCGGCACCGACTCTTCGCAGACTTTCAACTATCGCCCCAGCCCGGCGGTGATCCTGTGTGAACCGCAACTCGGCGAGAACATCGGCACCGCCGCCAGAGCCATGGCCAATTTCGGGCTGTGGGACCTGCGTCTGGTCAATCCGCGCGATGGCTGGCCCAATGAGCGCGCCGTGGCGGCAGCTTCGCGCGCGGACCATGTGATCGAGAAGGTCCAGGTGTTCGATACGGTCGAGGCGGCAGTGGCCGACCTCTCGCTGGTCTATGCCACGACGGCGCGCCGGCGCGACATGCAGAAAGAAGTCTTCGGCCCCGATATCGCCGGGCAAAGGGTCATCGCGCATATCGCGACCGGCCAGAAGGCCGGGTTCCTGTTCGGCCGCGAGCGCTGGGGCCTCTACAACGAGGAGGTGGCGCTTTCGGACGCCATCGTGACGCTCCCGGTCGAGCCGGCTTTCGCCTCGCTCAACATCGCGCAGGCGGTGCTCATTATCGCCTATGAATGGCGCCGGCAGACCGATGAGGGCGCGCAACTGCCCTTTGACAGCGGCTTGGCCGAACCAGCGCCGCGCGAGGAACTGGTAGGGCTCTTCGAGCACCTGGAAGGCGTTCTCGACCAGACCGGGTTCTTCACGACCCCTGACAAGCGCCCGAGCATGGTCAACAACTTGCGCACGGCGCTGACGCGCGGACAGTTTTCTTCCCAGGAGGTTCGCACGCTGCGCGGCGTCATCTCATCGATCGACCGCCGCCACGAGCGTCCCAATCCCAATCGGCAAAAGCCCAGGGACAAGGACGAGGAACAATCCTCCTAAAGCAGTCTTTGACTGTGACCGGGCGGCGTGGCATTTGCTTTGGGCATAATGGACACCTCCGCTTCGGCGCCTGAGCCTTCCCGTCAGGCATTCACTTATTTCGGTTTTCGCTGTTTCTGGCTGGCTACGCTCACGACGAGCTTCGCCGTCCAGATCATGGCGGTCTCTGTTGCCTGGCAGGTCTATGACCTGACCAGCAGCGCTGCCCTGCTCGGACTGGTGGGACTGACGCTCTTCACGCCCGCGCTGTTGCTGGTGCTTGTCACGGGACTTGCGGCGGACCGCTTCAACCGGCGGGCCATCATGGCGGTGTGTCTCGGCTTCGAGTTTGCGGCGGCCATCGCGCTGCTGGTGTTCGTCGACCTGCAGGCGCACGAGATCTGGCCGATCTTCGTGGTGCTGGGCGTGCTCGGCACGGCCCGGGCTTTCATGGGGCCGGCCAGCCAGTCGCTGGCGCCCAATCTCGTGCCGCCAGAAGCACTTTCCAACGCGATCACCGTCAACGCATCGGCCTGGCAGTTCGCCTCGATCCTGGGGCCGGTGGCCGGCGGTTTGCTCTATGGCATTTCGCCTGTGGTGGCGTTCGGCGTGGCGGCGGCGCTGGTCTGCGTGTCGATGGTGAGCGTGCTGCTGATCCCCAAGCCGGCCAAGCGCGACTCGCACCAGGCGACGAGCCTCGAGACCATGCTGGCGGGTTTCCGCTACATCCTTTCCAACAAGGTGGTGCTGGGGGCAATCTCGCTCGACCTTTTCGCAGTGCTTATGGGTGGTGCCGTGGCGCTGCTGCCGATCTATGCCAAGGACATCCTGCATGCCGGGCCGACCGAGCTGGGCTTCCTGCGGGCGGCGCCGGGGATCGGGGGCATTGCGATGGCAATTGCTCTTTCGCGCTTCCCCATCCGCGATCACGCCGGGCGCATTCTATTCTTCTTCGTGGGGCTCTTCGGGTTCTTCACGATCATCTTCGGCTTTTCGACATCGATCTGGGTGGCGATTCCCGCGCTGGCGCTGGTCGGGGCCTCGGACATGGTGAGCGTCACCATCCGCGAGACCATCATGCAGCTCTGGACGCCCGACTCGGTGCGTGGACGCGTGACGGCGGTCAACAGCGTCTTCATCGGCGCTTCGAACGAACTCGGCGAGTTCCGCGCCGGAATGGTGGCGGCGTGGCTGGGTGCCGTGCCGGCGGTGGTGATCGGCGGCGTGGGCGCCATGCTGGTCGCCGGCATCTGGAGCCGAGCCTTCCCGGGCCTGCGCAACCAGCGCGCACTCGATCGCAAAATGGTTTCCGAACCTCAGACGGCTGCGGCCGAATGAGTTGGCTTGAAAGAAGGTAGGCAATGACTCTGTCGATTTATCGGGCTTCGGTTCCCCTCTATCTGCGCGGCTTCAGCCAGTTGAGCGGCATCATGGACAAGGCCGACGCCAATGCGGCGGCTCGCAAGATCGAGCTTTCGGTGCTCGTCAATTCGCGCCTGGCGCCGGACATGTATCCGTTTTCCGGGCAGATCCAGCGCGCCAGCGATACGGCCAAGGCCACCGTGGCGCGGCTTGCCGGCGTCGAGATGCCGAGCTTCGCCGACGACGAGACGACCTGGGAAGAGCTGCGCGCGCGCATCGCCAAGACCGTCGACTTCGTCAAGAGCGTGCCCGAGAGCGCCTTTGAAGGGGCCGATACGCGCGAACTCACGGTCAAGCTGCGTGACCGCGACCTGACGCTGACCGGCGCCGACTATCTCTTCGATCGGCAGTTGCCCAACTTCTACTTCCACATCACCACGGCCTACGCGATCCTGCGTCACAACGGGGTGGATGTGGGCAAGCGCGATTATCTGGGTGTGTGAAGCCCGCGGGGCGGCGTGCAAACCTCGCGCCGCTTGACATAATTCCTTCACCCCTCTATCACGCGCGCACCTGTTCAGCCTTTCGGGGCAGCAGGCGCACCCGGGATCTTGATCAAACGAGGTCTGTCGGCTCCAGGGCGAAAGCGCTGGGGCAGAGGAGGGCGCGGTCCATTTCTCTTCGTTCACAAAGGACACGCGATGACGAAGCGCCATTCAGTTAAGTACAAGATCGACCGCCGTTTGGGCGAAAACCTGTGGGGCCGCCCGAAGTCCCCGCTCAATGACCGTGCCTATGGCCCCGGCCAGCACGGCCAGCGCCGCAAGGGCAAGGCTTCGGACTACGGTCTGCAGCTGCGCGCCAAGCAGAAGCTCAAGGGCTACTACGGCTCGATCACCGAAAAGGCCTTCAAGCGCCTTTACCAGGAAGCCTCGCGTATCAAGGGCGATACCGGCGAGAAGCTGATCGGTCTGCTCGAGAGCCGCCTGGACGCCGTGATCTACCGCGCCAAGTTCGTTCCGACCGTGTTCGCAGCCCGTCAGTTCGTGAGCCACGGCCACGTGCTGGTCAACGGCAAGCGCGTCACGATCGCTTCCTACCAGGTCAAGCCGGGCGACAAGGTCGAGCTCAAGGAAAAGTCGCGCCAGCTCGCGATCGTTCTTGAAGCCACCCAGCTCGCCGAGCGCGATGTGCCCGAGTACATCGAAGTCGACCACAACAAGATGTCCGCCACCTACGTGCGCGTTCCGGCCTTGGCCGACGTGCCGTACCCGGTCCAGATGGAACCGAACCTGGTCGTGGAATTCTACTCGCGCTAATCGGCGCGACGTACAAACCGAATATGGAAAGGGCCGCTCCTCGGAGCGGCCCTTTTTTGTTGCGCGTGATGAAGTGGTGGCCCTTAGGCCACCACCTGTTCGGGTTCGCGGACGGCTTCCTGACCGACCGGGATGAAGCTCTCGAAGAGGCGCAGGCGCTTGTGGATGGACTGCAGCTCCACAATTGTCGTCCAGGCGCGGGCGAAGAACTGGAACGAGACCGAAACCTGCCCGAAGGCCTGCTGCACCTGCTGATAGAGGCCCAGGGTCAGCGTGCCGGCGAGGATGGAGGGCGATAGCGCCAGCAGGGGTATGTAGCCGGCGGCCTGCAGATACCCATACCGAGCCAGGTTGAAGTACGTGTAGTGGAAGTAGAGGCGGAAGTAGTTCTTCTGCACGTGGGCAAAGAGGTCGCGCACGGTTGGCGGTTGGGCGCGCTCGGCGCTGTCCTCGCCATAGACAAGCTCCTTGCGGTAAGCCGCTTCCACCTTCTGGTTTTCAAATTGCAGCCCTGGCAGCTTGATGCCCACGAGTGCCAGCAAGACAGTGCCGGCCGCGGCCGCGACCAGCGCCACCCAGACCAGGCTCCCCGGAATGTCTCCGAAGAAGGGGAGTTCGGTGACGTGCTGGGAGAGGGTCCAGAGGATGGGCAGGAACACGACCAGCGTGATCAGAGAGGAGAAGAAACTGGTGCCGAGATCTTCGACGATCGATGCGAAGCGCATCGTGTCTTCCTGCACGCGCTGGGCGGCGCCCTCGACCGTGCGGATCGTCTGCCAGTAGGACATGTAGTAGGCGTTCATCGCCTTGCGCCAGCGGAACACGTAGTGGGACGTGAAGAAGGCCAGCAGTACCAGCACGAGAATGTTGGGAAGCAGCACGGCGAAGATCACGAAGATCTGCGCGTAGAACTCGGTTGGGGAAACCGATCCGGGTTGGGAGAGGGCCTTCTGCAGGAGGTTGAAGAAGGTGCCTTGCCAGTCGTTCACCCAGGCGTCGATCTGCACGTTGAAGTAGATCACGAGCAGGATGCCGGTGGAGCCGACGACCGACCACCAGTACCATTCGTTGCGCTTATAGAAGTACCAGAAGACGCAGAAGAGGACGGAGATCAGCAGCACGTACTCGTAGAGCCAGATCTTGTCGCCGTTGAGGAAATTGTTGTCCTCGGCCACGCAATTCGGTTGCGCGGCGGTGCCATCAACCGGCGCGGCCGGGGTTATGGCGGGCGCTTCGGGAGAGCGGGCGCCGCTCGGTTCCTCGGGCGCGGCACCGGCGCAGACGGTTGGAGTCACCAGGTGGTCGATACTGATGACTGCGCGAAGTTGCTCGCCGATGGCAAACCAGGCAAGCACGGCAACGAGCAACCAGACGATTGCCGAGGTGAAGAAGATCTTTGGGACTGGGAAGAACGAGCGGAACACGGGGGTCTCCGAGGGTGTTTGTACCCTCATCCTACTTGTGAGGGCTTAAACAAAACAACATGTGAGCGATCTGGGCGCCAATACGGCAAGGCGTGGCTCTTTTCCTCTGATGCCGTAAGCGTTACAGGTCTGCGGCACGGAGCCCGCCATGAACGAGATGATCCTATCCTCACCTGAGTCCATCGAAACGGAGGATGCCACCTCCACCCATCCGATGTTTCGCGAGGTTGCCTCGAGCGTCGAGTTCAACAAGCTGCGCAAGCGGTTGATACGGCTGACGCGCGAGGCGATCGACAAGTTCGGGATGGTGCGGCCGGGCGACAGGTGGCTGGTGGCGCTTTCGGGCGGCAAGGATTCCTATGGATTGTTGGCGCTGCTGCTCGATCTCAAGTGGCGCGGGCTGCTGCCGGTCGAACTAATCGCGTGCAATCTCGATCAGGGGCAGCCGAACTTTCCCAAGCACATCCTGCCCGAGTACCTTGCCAAAATCGGGGTCGAGCACAGAATCGAATACCAGGACACCTATTCGATCGTGACCGACAAGCTCCCGGCGGGGGCGACCTATTGTTCGCTGTGCTCGCGGTTGCGGCGCGGGCACCTCTACCGGATCGCGCGCGAGGAGGGGTGTTCGGCGCTGGTGCTCGGCCATCATCGCGAGGATAGCCTCGAGACGTTCTTCATGAACCTCTTCCACGGCGGCAAGCTTGCGGCGATGCCGGCCAAGCTCCTCAATGACGAGGGCGACGTGCAGGTGCTGCGGCCGCTGATCTATTGCGCCGAGCCCGACCTGGCGCGGTTTGCCGAAGTCATGACCTTCCCGATCATTCCCTGCGACCTGTGCGGCAGCCAGGATGGCCTGCAGCGCAACGCGATGAAAGCCATGCTCGATGGCATGGAAAAGCAGATGCCCGGGCGCAAGGACGTGATGATCCGGGCGCTGGGCAACGTCAATCCGAGCCACCTGCTCGATTCCCGGCTCTTCGATTTCGCAGGCATCGCAGGAGGCCAGCAGTGACCCGCATCGATATCGACAAGCTGGCCGGCATTCTCCGCGACGCGGCGAAGGCGGAAATCCTGCCACGCTTCCGGCACCTCGAGCCGGAGCAGGTGCGGCGCAAGAGCGAGGCCATCGACCTGGTGACCGAGGCGGACGAAGAGGCCGAGCGGTTCATCAAGGGCAAGGTGGCCGCCCTCGCACCAGATGCGCTGTTCGTGGGCGAGGAATCGGTGGCGGGGGACCCTGCGCTGCTTGCGAGATTGGCCGAAGCAGATCTTGCGATTGTCGTGGACCCCATCGACGGCACGGCGAACTTTGCCGCCGGGCTGCCGCTCTTTGCGGTGATGGCGGCGGTGGTGTCGGGCGGGGAAACCGTCGCCGGCGTCATCTACGACCCGATGGGCGATGACTTCATGCTGGCCGAGAAGGGCAGCGGTACCTGGCGGGTGCGGGCAGACGGGGAGCGCACGAAGCTGGCCTTCGCCGCGCCCAAGCCGCTTGCCCAGATGGTGGGGCTCGCGTCGGTTGCCTTTCTGCCGCCGGACCGGCGGCCGGAGATACTGGCCAACCTCGCCAAGGCGCGGATGTTTGCCAACTACCGTTGCGCCGGGCACGAGTATCGGACGTTGGTATCGGGGTTCGCCGATTTTGCAGCCTACAGCAAGCTGATGCCCTGGGATCACCTGGCGGGCGCGCTGATGGTACAGGAAGCGGGTGGATACGCGGCGCGCCTCGATGGCGAACCCTACCTGCCTCGCCACGTCGACGGTGGGCTGATCGTGGCGGCCGACCGCAGCACCTGGGAGGCGCTGCGGCGCGAGGTGTTCACCCTCTAATCAGTGCGCCTCGTGGTGCGAGAAGTCGGTGTGGGAGTATTCGGCTCCTACGCCGAACAGCTGGCCACGTTCCGCGATCAGCACGCAGATGAGCGCAAGGGCGCCCATGCAGAAGTAGCCCAGGGCTACGGGGGTGACAGTGCCGTCGAAGTGCTGGCCGATGAACGAGCCGATGGCTGCGCCCCCGATGGTCTGGAGGAAGCCGAAGACCGATGACGCCGTGCCGGCGACCGCCCCAAGAGGTTCCATGGAGAGCGAATTCATGTTCGAGCCGGCCCAGCCGAACATGAACATGACCGTGGTCAGCAGGATGAAGAACAGCCAGAACGGCATTGGCCCGAAGAGGCTGGCCACCACCCAGATGCCGGCGAGGCTGGTGTAGACGAGCAGCGCGAAATGCGAGATGCGGCGCATGCCGAAGCGCGACACGATCCGCGAGTTGAGGAACGAGGAGATGGACATGAAGCTGGCCATCACCGCAAAGGCGACGGGGAAATAGGGGCCGAAGCCGTAGATATCGACGAAGATCTGCTGGCTGGTGGAGATGAAGCCGAAGAGCGCGCCGAAGGTGAGCATGCCGGCGGCGCCGTACATGAAGGCGACCCTGTTGGTGAAGACGATGCGGAACCCGTCGAAGACTGCGCCGATGGTCAACGGGCGCCGATTGCCGGTCGCCAGGGTCTCGGGGAGCAGGAAATAAGTGGTGGTGATCACGATGGCCGAGAGCACGGCCATGAAGATGAAGATCCCCTGCCAGGGCGCCTGGAGCAGGATTACCTGCCCGATGCCCGGGGCGATGATCGGGATGATCATGAAGACCATGAAGACCAGCGACATGACTTCGGCCATCGCACGGCCCGAATATTTGTCGCGCACGATCGAGGTGGCGATCACGCGGGTGGACGCAGCACCGATGCCCTGGATGACGCGGATGACGAGAAGCGTGGCGAAATTCGGGGCGAAGACGGCGGCGAGGGCGGCGACCGTATAGATGCTCAGGCCGACGAAGATCGGCACCCGGCGCCCGAAGCGATCCGAGATGGGGCCATAAAAGAGCTGGGCGAACCCGAAACCGACCATGTAGGCCGAGATCACGAACTGCCGCTCGTTCTCGTTGGCGATGCCAAGGGCTTCGCCCATGTAAGGCAGGGCGGGCAGCATCACGTCGATGGCCAGCGCATTGAGAGCCATCAGCGAAGCAATAAGGGCAATGAAGACGGGACGGGATACTTCCCGCACCGCCATTGTTGTCGTCGTCATGAGATGTCTCAAAAAATACAGGGACCTGGAGCGGCCCGGCGAAAACAGGCCGCGACCATGGACCCCGAGGGAGGTTTTTTCAACCCGCCTTGAGCCTATTGGGCGGGTTGAAGCGAAGCGGGCCGGAAGAGCGGCGCGGCCATTTCCCGGATTGGCAGATGCACGGCAGCAGAGGCGAGACCGAGCAGGATGCCGAGGTACCAGACGAGGTTGTAGGAACCTGTGAGGTCAAAGACATAGCCGCCTAGCCAGACGCCCACGAACGAGCCGATCTGGTGAGAAAGGAAGGCGATGCCGTAGAGCATGCCCATGTAGCGCGCGCCGAAGAAGACGCTGACGAGACCCGCGGTGGGTGGGACCGTGGAGAGCCAGAGGAGGCCCATGGCGCCCGCAAAGAGATAGGCCGTGACCTCGGTGACCGGGAACAGCATGAACAGCCCAATGGCGACCGCGCGGGAGAGGTAGATGCTGGCGAGCAGGATCTGCTTGGGGACCCTGCCGCCGAGATAGCCCGAGAGAAGCGAGCCGGCGATATTGAAGAGCCCGATGACGGCGATGGACCAGCTACCCACTTCCGGGGTGAGGCCGCACTGGACGAGGAAGGCGGGCATGTGGACGTTGATGAAGGCCAGGTGGAAGCCGCACACGAAGAAGCCGGTGACCAGCAGCCGGTAGGAGCGGAACTTCCAGGCTTTGCGCAGGGCAGTGAAGAACGGCATGTCCGCCTGGCCGGGCGCTGCCTCGGTGCGGCCGCGCAACGCCGCCGAGAGCGGCACCACGAGCAGCAGAATGGCTCCGAGATAAACGAGCGCGGTCTGCCAGCCGAAGGCATTGATGAAGCCCTGGCCAATGGGCGCGAAAGCGAACTGGCCGAAGGACGAGGCGGCAGTGGCGATGCCGAAGATGAAGCTGCGCTTCTCGGCGGGCACGCTGCGGCCGAAGGCCTGCATGACGACGCTGAACGAGCAGATGGCGATGCCGACGCCCGTGATGACGCCCGCGGTGAGGTTGAGCAGCATGGAGGTTTGCGAATAGGCCATCAGCACCACGCCCAGGGCGTAGATGACCGCGCCCACGGCCACGGTGCGGGCGGTGCCGTAGCGATCGGCAAAGGCGCCGGCGAATGGCTGAGTGATGCCCCAAGCCAGGTTCTGGATGGCCATGGCCATGCCGTAGGCCTCCCGGCTCATGCCCAGGTCGGCAGTCATGGGAAGCGTAAAAAGGCCGAAGCTCGTCCGGATGCCGTTGCCGATGGCCGCGATGATGCAACCGGCCACGATTACGACGACCAGCGGCACGGCAGCGGAGCGAACGGAGGGCGCGGTAATGGACGTCACGTTGGCAGTCCCTTCGGCTTTGGGGGGAAGGGACTCATACGCCGGGCCGCTCATCACGAAAAGTGCATTCGGGTGATGGTTCCCATCAAGTCCGGTGATGGGACCAAAAAGCAAAAGCCGCGCCTGGGGCGCGGCTTGCTGGTTTGGGCAGGAGTAACCTGCGATCAGGCGCTCTGCTTGACCGCGATGCCGTTCTGCTCGAAATGCGCCTGGAGTTCGCCGTTCTGGAACATCTCACGCACGATATCGGCGCCGCCCACGAACTCGCCCTTTACATAGAGCTGGGGAATGGTCGGCCAGTTGGTGTAGACCTTCACGCCTTCGCGCAGTTCCTGGTCGGCGAGCACGTTGGCGCTCTGATAGTCGACCCCGAGGTAGTTCAGGATCTGAACGACCTGGCCGGAAAAGCCGCACTGGGGAAAATCAGGCGTGCCCTTCATGAACAGGAACACGTCGTTGGTCTTCACCGCGTTGTCGATGAATGCGTTGATGTCGTTGGTTTCGGACATGAGGATGTGCCTTTCATTGTCCGGATCAAGGGCCGGACATGGTTGAGCCCTAAATAGTGCCGATAGGCTGGCATGTCGAGAGCATCATCGGTATTGGACGATGACCTTTTCGAGACGCGCTGCCTATTGGGTTATGCTGCAACGGGTTTCGCTGCCCGTCGCGACGGTATCGGTGGTGAAGCTGAAGCGGCTTGAGACCTGGATCACGGATCCGAAGCCGTTGGCCACGTTCTCGGCGAACTGCTCGCAGTTTTCGGCGGTGCCCGGTCCGGTGGGTTGCCAGAAGGCGATGCCTTCCGGGTCGACAACCACGTCCTCGGCGTCGACATCGAGCACCGAGATCCGGCCGGCAAGGTTGTAGACGACGAGCATGCCCTGCGGGCCGGTCGAGCGGGTAAGCACGAGGTGGTCGCCCTCAAGCGCCTCGAACCATAGCGGCTCGTCGGGACCCCCGACGGCGAAGTCTCCATCCGCCGGTTTGAACTTGCACGCGACCTTCATGGCCGGGGTGGCCTTGTTGCGAACGAGGAAATCGGTACCGACATCGTCGGACTTTTCGAGGCCTATGACGACGTATTTGTCGTTGGCATGGCATTCCGGCTCGATCGCGAGGGCGGACGGGATCGCGGCAAGTACGCTGGTGGCCGTCAAGGCCAGGGCGAGGCAGGTGCGGATCATGTCGTTTCCTTGAGGCGAGCGGCGCTGGCGCCTGCGAGGATGTTCGCGATCCAGGGGTGGTTGGCGCAGTCGTCAACGTGGTTGAACAGAACCGCCTCCCACCCATGGCTGTTGGCGCTGGCGATGACACGATCGGAATCGTCGAAGAGCAGGGGCGGTTCGTCCTGGGGGTCGAGGAAGTCTTCGGTGCGCCGGTAGAACTCGCGATCCGGCTTCATGGCGCCGAGGCGCGCGGCGTAGAACATGTCGTCGAACAGGTGGCTGAGCTTGAGCTCGTTCCAGAGGTAGGACGCGCGCAGGTGTTCCTGGTTGGTGGCCATGTAGACGCGCACCTTGCCGGTGGCGCGCAGGCGCTTGACGAGGTCGAGCAACTGGAAGTTGAGATTGGCATCGCGCGCGAGCCAGTAGCCGACAAAATCCATGGTCGAGCCCTTGTAGCCGACCGAGGGCAGGAAGGCGTCGAGCAGGGCAACGAGCGATCGCTTGCCGACCACGACCTGATCGAAGCTGGCGCCGAAAAGGCCCTGGAATCGAACCGGGTCGACGCCCATGTCCTCGAGCAGGTGACTGTCCCAGAAACGGCGCGCGCCTTCATCGGGATGAAAGCGGCTGTGGACCAGCACGCCATCGACGTCGAACAGAATGGCTCGTGTCATCTGAGCTTTCGCATGGGTTGCATTGCGCCAAGTCCGAGAAGGACTTGCGGAGGAATTCTCAAATCCTGAATCACGTCCTGGTGGCGGCGGAAGCCGCAGAGCTCGCGCTGGACGAAATACTCCCACACCGCCTTGCGGGCCGTGGCGAGGGTCTCGGCGCGGCTGGCTTCGGGGGCGGCTTCAAGGGCGGCAATAGCTTCGGCGACGCGCTGCTCGGCGATGCCGAGCGAGGAGGCTCGCTCGGCCATGATCTCGTTCTGAAGGGCCGCGGTTCCCGCCTCGGGGCGGACGGCCCGGATAAGGTCGAGGGAATCGCGCAGCGACATCAGTCGGGGACGCCGGTGGTGAGGGCCAGGGCGTGCAGGGCGCCGCCCATGTCGGTGCCGATAGCCTTGTAGACGAGCTGGTGCTGCTGGACGCGCGTCTTGCCGCGGAATGCCTCGGAAACGATGGTCGCGGCCCAATGGTCGCCGTCGCCCGCCAGGTCGCGGATCTCGATCCGGGCGTCGGGGAGCGCTTCGCGGATGCGGCGTTCGATTTCACTGGCTGGCATGGGCATGGCGCTGGCTCCGTCTGTAGTCCAGCCCGAGATATGAGCGCTCGACGCGGATGCGTCAACCGGCGGAGGGGTATGCAGTTTCGCAGAACCAGGCGGCGCAATCGCTGATTGAGAGGAACGGGCGCGGGCCTTAGCAAGCGGCCTTCACGGCGCCCCGGGCGCCTCTAACCAGGAGAATTGCCATGAACTCTGTCGAAAAGAACAAAGCGATCGTAGAGACCTATGTGTCGGCGATGAACGAACGCGATTTCACCAAGTTGCGCGCCGTCTTCCATGACGATGCGCGTATCGAAGGCGTCACCGGCGCGGCTCCGGTCGATGAAGCCATGATCGTTTGGCGGGCGCTGACCGGCAGCCTCAACATGACGCTCAAGGTCGAGGGCATGGTGGCCGAAGGCGATATCGTTGTGGTGCGCTTCACCGAAAGCGGGCGCTGGACGGCGCCGTTCTTTGGCATGACCGAGCCGACCGGCAAGAGCTTCGAGCTGGTCGCCATCGAATGGTTCGAGTTGCGCGATGGCTTGATCAGCCGCCGCTGGGGCGTGCGCGATGCCGCTTCGCAGGCTCGCCAGGTCGGCTTCCCGCAGGCCGCCGGGCCGGCCAAGCCGGCAGTGGGGGTCAAGGTCGTAGCTTAAGCGGCTGTCGCTGTGGGATCCGTTCCGTCGTGCCGACGGAGCGGACCCTAATGCACAGCGAAAGCCGTTCCGTCCACCTTGCCTCGCACGGTGGCGAAATAGGCGGTGAAGGCATCCAGGAACGCGCGGATGTGCGGGGTCGAGCGCTGGGTCTCGTGGTAGAGGAGCCAGATATCGGACCGCCATTCGACGTCAAGGCAACGGACGACCGTTTCGTCGACGCCCGTATAGGGCAACGGGCCGATGCCGACGCCCGACCTCACCGCGGCGATGAGGTTGGGAACGGAATTGCATCGCATGGCGATGCGGGCGCCCGCTGCCGCCTCGGCCAGCCACTCGAGTGGCTGAAGAGTTACGAGATCTCCGCCGCCGGCGAGGATCGTATGGGCGGCCAGGTCCCCAGCCGTGCCGGGAAGCCCGTATTGGTCGGCGTAGCTGCGGGCGGCGAAGATGGCCCAGACGCTCTCGCCCAGGTGTTTCTGGACGAGGCTCTGCTCGCTCGGGTTGGAGCCGACTCGAATGGCCACGTCCACCTCGCTACGCTGAAGGTCGAGGCGCCTGTCGCCGGCGATGAGTTCGACGGTAAGGCCGGGATGGGTGGCGGAAAGCTGGGAAATGAGTGGAGCGAGGATCGCGGTGGCGACCAGTTCGGTGGTCGTGACCCGGACCGTCCCCGAAATCTGGCGGCGCCAGGAGGCGGCCGTATCGGCGATGTGGGTCGCACCGGCCTCGACCACGTCGGCCATCGCGGCGAGTTCCTGGCCGCGAGCCGTCAGGCGATAGCCGCCGGGGCGACGTTCAAAGAGCTGGATGCCCAGGGCGTCTTCAAGCGCCTCGGAGCGCCGGGCTACGGTGGACTGGTTGACCCCGAGCGCCTTGGCGGCGCCCAGCGTCGAACCGGTGCGGGCGATGGCGAGCAGGAATTTGAGATCGTTCCAGTCGTACATCGCGCCCGCTGTAATCAGAGCTCGCCGGCCATGTAGCCGGGGAACCAGCCCTCATAGGCCTTCTGCAGATCCTTCACCGGTACACCGCGAGCCGCACCCAGCTTGAGTTTGGTGCCGCCCGTGGTGCCGATCCAGGGAGCGAAGATGCCGGCTTCGCGGATCTCGGACATGAAGTGCGAGAATTCCTCGACGTCGGGAATGTCCTTGACGGTGACGATGTAACGGCCCTGGTCCTCGCCGAAAAAGAGCGGGATCGGGTGCTGGCCTTCGAGCTTCTTGATGGTGGCGCCGATGCCCGAGGCGATGGCCATTTCGGCCAGTGCGATGCCGAGGCCGCCATCGGAGACGTCGTGGACTGCGGTGGCCTTGCCGGACCGGATGAGGTTGCGCACGAAGTCGCCGACGCGGCGCTCGTGGGCAAGGTCAACGGTGGGGGCCGGGCCGTCGCGGCGGTCGTGGAGATCGCGCAGATAGATGGACTGACCCAGATGCGTGCCCCAGAGCGCCGGAGCGCCGAAGAGCAGGATCATCTCGCCTTCGCCGGCAAAGCCGATGCGAGCCATCTTGTCCCAATCGGGGAGGAGGCCGACGCCGCCGATGGTCGGGGTCGGCAGGATGCCCTTGCCGTTGGTCTCGTTGTAGAGCGAGACGTTGCCCGAGACGATTGGGAAGTCCAGCGCACGGCAGGCTTCCCCGATTCCCTCGATGGCCTTGACGAGCTGGCCCATGATTTCGGGGCGCTCGGGATTGCCGAAGTTGAGGTTGTCGGTGGCGGCGAGCGGATCGGCGCCGGTGGCGGTGAGGTTTCGCCAGGCTTCAGCCACGGCCTGCTTGCCGCCCTCATAGGGGTCGGCTTCGCAATAGCGCGGGGTCACATCGGAGGTGAAGGCCAGGGCCTTCTTCTCGGTGCCTTCGACGCGGATCACGCCGGCATCGCCGCCGGGGCGCTGGAGCGAGTTGCCCTGGATCATGGTGTCGTATTGCTCATAGACCCAGCGGCGCGAGGAAAGAGCGGGCGAGCCGATGAGCTTGAGGAGAGCGTCGGCCACGTCATAGGCAGGGATGTCGTCGGCGGCGAGCGGGGCGGGGGCCTTAGGTTCGATCCAGGGACGATCGTATTCGGGCGCCTCGTCGCCGAGATCCTTGATGGGTAGGTTGGCGACTTCGCGGCCCTGCCACTTCACGCGGAAGCGCAGGTCGTTGGTGGTGATGCCGACGGTGGCGAAATCAAGTTCCCACTTCTCGAAGACGGCGCGGGCCTCGGCTTCCTTTTCGGGATGCAGCACCATGAGCATGCGCTCCTGGCTTTCCGAGAGCATCATCTCGTAGGGCGTCATGGTCTCTTCGCGGACCGGCACCTTGTCGAGGTCCAGTT
>Ga0182743_1001661_pt1 | contig 21155 bp, 18 predicted proteins | sample eDN3rd30CKraftOP_FD_128522 | JGI IMG/M metagenome (GOLD analysis project Ga0182743, IMG submission 128522) | Enriched Organic Plus compost microbial communities from Emeryville, California, USA - eDNA 3rd pass 30_C Kraft OP (version 2) (version 2) ... | reverse complement strand
GTGACCTCGCGTTCGAACTGGGCGAAGGAGAGCAGCATGTTGAGCGTGAGCCGGCCCATGCTGTTGGTGGTGTTGAACGACTGGGTCACCGAGACGAAGGATACGTTCGCCTTGTCGAAGGCCTCGACCAGCTTCGCGAAGTCGAGCAGCGAGCGGCTCAGCCGATCTACCTTGTAAACGACCACGATGTCGATCCTGCCGGCCTCGATGTCCCTCATCAGCCGCCGGAGCGCCGGTCGCTCCAGCGTCCCACCCGACAACCCACCGTCATCATATTCGTCTGGCAGCAGCGTCCAGCCTTCGGAGGCCTGGCTGAGGATATAGGCGGCGCAGGCCTCGCGCTGGGCATGCAGCGAGTTGAAGTCCTGCTCGAGGCCTTCCTCGCTCGATTTGCGGGTGTAGATCGCGCAGCGGACCTTCTTCATGCCGCTGCCTTTCGCTGCTTGAGGCCGAAGAAGGCGGGACCCGACCAGCGCGTACCGGTGATGGCGCGTGCCACCTCGCTGAGGCTTTTCCAGCGCTGTCCGTTCCAGTGGATCGCGCCGGCATCATCGACAGTGACGACATGCACTTTGCCCTGCCATTCGCGCACCAGCCGCAGACCGGGCGCGAGCGGCATCGCACGCAAACGCGTATTATCCGATCCGTCCAGCTGCAGCCGGGTAGCGCGCGACAAGCCGCCCTTTGCTCTGGCCTGTATCTCGTAGCCCAGCGCGAGGCGCAACATAGCTATACTGAGTTTGGGCACCGGGCGACCGGTGAGCTTTGCCCACCGGTCCTGAATCTCGGTGCGGGACATGCTCGCGATTTCCTGCAATGCATGATCGACACCGGCCACGATCATGCCTCCATGATGATGCGGTAGCAGGTCGTATCCCCGCGTTTGTCCTTCGCGATGATATGGCCTTTCTTCCGCAGGCCGGTCAGCGCGGCGCGGGTGGTGTGGGGCAGCCAGCCAGTGGCCGCGATCATCTCGTCGAGCGTGGCGCCCCCATCGCGCCGAAGGAGTGACAGCACCGTGCCGATCTTGCTGACCGGGCGGGATGAAGATTCTGCCTCGGGACGCGACTTCTCCCCGGGATCTTCGGGTGACCGATCCTCTTTCCCTTCGTCCTGACCTGCGCCAATGGCGGCCCGGCCAGCGGCGGTGAGCCGCACACCGATCAGCCGGTCCCTGTCTGCCGGCGACGGATCGCCAATATCCGATGTATCGGGTTCCGCCGCCAGGCCGCGCCGGAGGAGAGATTTGATGGCCTTGTCGACCGCGGGCGTGCGTTCGCCGATGCTGTCCGGTGGCGGCAGCAAACTGCCGTCGTCGCGCTGTGAGGCGGTCGACAGAAGGATGAGCTGAAGGTCGTTGAGGCGTAGGGTTTGGGTCATGGATGGTGCTCCTGCTTCGGAGCGGCAGCGCGCCGCTCCCACCACCCGAAGCCCCGCCGGTCGCGCCGGTCGGGGTAGCGGCCGCTGTGGCCGGCCGCGATTCAGTGACGACAGCAATGCTTCGTTCCACCGCGAAGTCGAATGGAATATGTGAATGCGCTGGAAAAGCTGGATCTGGACCTGGTCGGACTTCTGCGGCTTGGTCGGGCCATGTCCGACGATGCCGAAGCCCGCCGCGAAATTGTCCGCCGATTATTCTATCTCATCACTATCGCCGCCGAGGATGCGGCGGCAGGAGCGGCCGAGGGACAGTCGGAGAGGCTGTCGTCCGATTGCGCGATGGCTTCCGCAGCCAGTCTCCGGGAGCTGGGCATGCGGATCGAAATCCTCTCGTCGGCAATCACGGAATTGCTCGAGGGCAGCGGGCAAGGTGACGAGACAGCCTAAATAAACCATCAGCTTTTGCGGACGATCCAGAACGGCAGCTCATAGGAAGGTAAATCGGGATAGCGGACGTTTTTCGCCGCAAGTTCGGGAGTCAGCTTCGCGCCCCAAGTAGGACGCTCAGCCGTAGATCGGCGCCACCAGAAAGTGGACGAAATTCATTCAGGTAGCCTCACGACCAGCGAACAATTCGAATCTTTTCGGCGCGCCAAATGCCGCCGTCTTCTACACAGGCTCCGCAGCGGCTACGACCGATGAGGTCGCTCGCAGTTCAACGCAGTAAGGGCGGCGGTGCGCTTCGACGATTCCGTTCGAATCGTCCCGGGTAAAGCGAACTTAACGGGCATCATTCACCTTTGAGGCGCTCCTGCACTTCTGTCACGAAGCGTGAAGGGTTGTGCTGCCCGTACATGAGATGGATTTCATGCCTTGCACGCGTGAAGCCGACATAGAACAGGCGTCGCGCTTCCCTGATCTCTCCATCGCTTGCATTGTTTCGGGGAAGGCGTCCTTCCTCCATCCCGAACAGGATCACCGCGTCGAACTCGCGTCCTTTGGCGCTGTGCAAGGTGGACAGATTGATTCGGTCGAGACCAGTGCCGATGCCGGCGAACTCGCCGAGCGGGAAATCCTCCACATCACCGGTCGGTCCAAGCCGGTTGATGAAGGTGTTCAGCGTCTCGAACTCATCTGCCAGCGATCGGGCACGATCGATGCGCGGTTTGATAATCTCGTCGCGCAGGGCGACGAGCCAGTCGTGCAGACTGAGAGTGTCGTCACGACGATCCCAGAGGGTTGCGATCAAGTCGCGCTGAAATTCCAGCCGGTCGTCATCGGTCGCGAGCAGTTCATGGAACAGGCGGGCACCTTCGGCTATCACGCGGGATACCCGAGGCTGGCCTGACCGCCAGCCACCGCAGCACCACATCGCGCATTGCTCGAGCCAGCGCATTAGACGGCTGCCGCGAGGATACAGCGCGTTGCCGTCGGTGCGGATAACGCCATAGCCGTTGTTGGCCGCGGCGGTCGCGACCTCGTCGCCGATGAAGGCTGCGGGGTAGAGGATGGCGATTTCGCCAACGTTCAGATCGGGGCGCCGTGCGCGTATCTCGGGGATCAACTGTTCGATCAAATATCGCGCCTGCGCCGCATAGCCGCCGGTGCAGGGATGAAAATAGATCGTGCCCTCATGCGCGCCGTCCGGTGCCCGATAGCCGCGCGCTTCGCCAAGGGCATATTCGGAGGCAGTAACGATCTGCGACCCGCAGCGATAGTTCAGCCCGAGCCGGACGGTTTCGACATCGTCGCGCTCCGACAGTTTCTTCAGCAATTCGGGGTTCGCGCCGGTGAAGCCGTAGATCGACTGATCGACATCGCCGACCGCGAACAGGCGGATGCCGGCGCTGAAGCACAGCCCCATCACCATCGCGTGCAAAGCCCGGCCGAGATCCTGATATTCGTCGACCGCCAGTATCGGATATTTGGCGGCGATCGCCTTGCGCAGCCAGGCGTTGGTCGCGAGCGCGCGCAAGGCCAGAAGCGGCATGTCGTCGAAGTCGATAACGCCCATCTGGCGCAGTTCGGCTTCATAGGCCTCGACGAGCCTGGTTAGTTGCGGGTCGGCGGTTTTCCAGGCGTCGACGCCCCGGTTGAGGAATCGGCGGCGGTGCTGCCCAAGCCGGAAATCCCAGGTCTGCGGATTCTCCGGCCCCTTGATCACCTTGGCATGGGCATTTTCGAGCGCGGCGCGCGTCTGGCGCCGGGTCGCCACTTGGAAATCATCCGGGAGACCCAATCCCGCGACCTTCGCATAGGGCAGGAGGATCTGGGTCAGCGAGAAGCTGTGCACGGTGCCGATGAAGACGCGGCCGCCCGGCGCAATACCGAGGCCATCGAGCCGCATCTCGAGCTCGCGAGCACATTCGTTATTGTAGGTGATACAGGCAATGCCGCGGGGATCCTCGACATCCTCGCTGAGCATGCGCGCGAGCTTGACTGTCAGCGTCTTGGTCTTGCCGCTGCCTGGCCCGGCCAGCAGCACGCAGTGGCCGCCGGATTCATAGGCCTGCCACTGTTTGTCGTTGGGCCGCAGATCTTCCGCGGTCTTCAGATAGAGCGCCCGATCAGACAAGGCCGATCACATGGTTGATGGCGTTGGCGATATAATGCGGCACAGTCAGGCCTTTGATGCGCGATGCCAAGCGCTGCGCGAACCGGCCTTTGCCCATCTGCTCGATCATCTTGATCAGGATCTTGGCATCGACGTCGGACGGCTTGGTTTCCCAAGCATCGAGGAGCGCCAGCCGCTCGGCGCTGAAATTATGTTCGCGCAGGGTCGCGATCATCGCCTCGGCATAGTCGCCCCCGAACATCTCGGTTTCCAGCGTGCTGTCGTTGACGAACAGGCCGAAATCCTCGAACTTTTCATAGGTCTCGTCATAATTGTCGATCGCCTTGATCGCCGCGATCAGGCCGTCCGTATCAGCGCCCCCCCGCGCGGTATCGATTGTACGGGTGAGCTTTAGGCACCGCTTGTAGGACCGGGGTCTTCCGTCGATCATGTCGAAATCGGTGATGACGGCAAAGGGAATGCCGAGCGCGCATAGCAGCTTCACATAGGGCTGGAAATTGGTGCCAGCGACCGAACAGACCGACACGCCATGCTCGTCGAGCGAAATGTCGAGTTCTTCGGCTAACGTGGGGATGAGGAACCGTTCGGCTTCACCCTCGACCAATAGCACTCCGCGGGCGAACACCATCTCGGCTCGGGTCACATCGAGATAGCGGCTCAAATCCTCCTCTTCGGCTTCTGTGAAATCCGTCGCCGCCGTCGAATAGCCCCTAGTTCCCTGATCCGCGTCCGACCGTAGCAACAGGAGAGATTCGAGCGGCGCGACGCTGGCGATATGGGGCGAATGAGTCGTCAGGATCACCGACATCGGCTCGCCCTCGTCCGCGTCGGTGTCCTCTTCCTCGGTTTCAGCATCTTCCGCCGCCGCGCCTTCGACGATCGTCTCGAACAGATGCTTGTACACCAGCCGCTGGAGATGCGGATGAAGATGCGCTTCCGGTTCCTCGATCGCGAGCAGGGAATGGTCGCGCTTGTTGGTCTCAATCAGCCGTTGAAGGTCGAGCAGCTTGAGCGTCAGGAAGATGAGATTGGCTGATCCCAGGCTAGCATCGGCAACGCCGCGCCGCCCTTCGTCGATGAGCAGACGGATCTGGCGATTGATGCGGGCGGCGTCGGTCGCCGAAAAGCCAAGCGATGGCTTCACGTCCTGCTTAGCGCCCGCCATCGCGAGAAACAGCTCGGCAATCCGGCCTTCGAGCGCCTTCACCTCGCCGAACTCGATCGCGGCCTTGCTTGCTTCCGCGATCTTCTCGCCGATCTCCTTGAGCTTTGCCGCGTCGATCGCGACGAACGCATCTTCGACCAGTGGACGAAGCGGCGAACGGCGCCAGGCGGCGAGGTCACCCTCGGCATCACGAAGCGCCGGCAACAGGTCCATCGTGATCCGCCGCCGCAAATCATGGCCAAAGCGCTTGGCTTCGCTTTCCCCGCCGAAACAGATGAACGAGAAATCGTCATCACTGGCGGGTGCATGATCGAGCCCCGGCGTCGCGCGTAACTTGTAGGTCAGGCGGACGGTATCGGGATCGTCGTCGAGCCTGAAGTCGGTCAGGACGGCAAGCACATCGGGGTCGTCCTCGAAATCCTTGATCTCGACCGAGACGGTCATGATCGTCTCGGAAGTAATCTCCTCCAGCCCGTCCCAGAAGTCAGCGAGACCGAGCTGCCGACTGCTATCCGGCAGTGAGGGGTCGAAGATCAGGCGCAAGCCAAAGAGCAAATTGCTCTTCCCGACGCGGTTTTCTCCGACAATGACGACGTTGCCGCCTAGCGCTACGTCGAGGTCGCGGAAGTTACGGAAGTTCTCGATTCTAATTCGTGAAAGATACATCCTGCCCGCTCCATCTCATCGACCGAAGTTTACTTTCAATGCGGAAAAATATCAGCGCGGTTTTGCCCCATCCGGCGCAAGTCATGAGATTAGCCGGTCAAGCGCGAAGCCTCCGATTGCCGCCATGCCGCGGGCAGGCTGCGGCACTCGCGGCAACGATCCGGTCCTAGGAGTTCACAGACGTCGGCAAGATGGCGGTCCGGGACGCGCATGCGTGCGACCGTCAGCGCAAGGAACAAACATTCGCTGAGACCATCGGCCTGAAAGGACGACACGATCGGATCGGCAAGAAGCAGATCCGTCGTGCTCATGACGATAAGCGCTGGATAGCGGTCGGCACACAAGTCGGTGGCTTTACGCTCATCGATCAGCGCGCCCGCTCCGGAACCGAGCGCATATGCGATTGTTGCCGCCTCGCCATCATCAAGTGTGAGGCTTGTCGGACCCGCGACGAGGTCCAGAAACACGGCTTCGTCGGTAGAACTGAGCGAAACCTCACGGATCAAACCTACCTCGATCAGCCTTGCAACCTCGGCGGCAGTTTGCCGACCTTTCGCGCGCCCATTCTCAAGCTCGCCGAGCGCGGTCGTCGTGATGACGAGTTCCGCCGGCGACGATCGAAGAATGTCCTCAGCGCAGCCCGTCGCGACGAGGTTGATCCAGACGCTGGCATCGCCGACGAGCGATGCCGCCCGCTCAAGCCAGGAGGATTGGCGACTCATCGTCGACCGCTCCTTCAGCTTCAAATTCGTCGATCATCTCGCGTGCTTCGACGCGGTCAATATGAAGAAGGCGCGCCAACTGCCCTTCGCTCAGAAGACCGCGCCGCCACGCTTCACTCGCCAGGAGGCTCATGCGCATCGACACTTGCCGTGCGGCATCGGTCTTAGCTGGATCGGGCGGTATCGCGTCGCCGAGCACTTCGCGCGCTTGCTCGTCCGTGATGCCGCCGTGCTCCTTAAACCAGTCCCAGGTGCCGGATTTAGTGAGGCCGAGTTCCTCAAGTCTCCGCACCATTGCTTCGCGCGACACACCGAAGGCGTGTGCAAGAATAATGATATGGCGGCGAGTGAGCCGCGCGGCACCGGCGGTGACATCTTGAAAGCGGGCGGCAACCGCTCGGGCGGGCGTTAGAAAGCAGCGCGCGAAAGCGTTAGCGTAGCGCTCTTCCCGCGAAGCTTCAGGCGAATCCGCATAAAGCGCATCCGGTGCGCGGCGGGTGGAAATGAAATGGCCGGTCTCATGGGCACCGGTCTGCGTGCGCCGGTCGCGAGGATGCAATGCGTTCAACAGAATGCAGGCACCGGCAACTTCATCGAACGCATAGAGCCCCGAAATCCGGGCCGGCAACTGCCGGACGAAGACGCGCGCCCCCAGTTGGACTTCCAGCAGGCTGACCATATCGTGGACCGGTGCCATGCCAAGCCCTAGCCACTGGCGCAGCTCGCTCGCGTCCTGTTCGGCTTGGAGCAAGACGTTGCCGGGCAGCAGGGGGCGCTCCGGCGGGTCGTTGCGCGCCCGCTGGATACCGAGCAGGTTTTCCAGTTCCAGCTCCGCCTGGACGAGGCTGTTAAGCAAAGCGACCGCCTCTTCGACTTCTGCATCGCCTTCACCGGCCCGCCGGAAGCGGGGCCGCAAATCGACCTTCGCACTGCCCTGGCGCAGCAAGACGTTGAGTGAGACGCGATACAGGGCGGCGAGCTTCTGAAGCTCTTCGAGGCGTGCACGGCGCTGCCCTTGCTCGATGGCGACCAACGTGGTGCGCGCGACATTCAGTGCCTGCGCCGCCGCAGCCTGGGTCAGCCTCGCATTCTCCCTGGCGTCGCGTAGCAGCTCTCCAAGCGCTTCCGGGGTGAGGCTGCCTATCACCGCTGCCACGGTGAGACCTGCGCGAGCTTGGCGACGAAGGAATTCGGCCCGAGACTCTCTTGGAACGCGAGCCATTCGGCGCGGTGACGCGCAAGCAACGCCAAGAGGTTCGCCTCCGCCTCGGCCGACGACATCCTGAGGGCATCAGCGGTTTCGCGGGCGACGCGGGCAACCGCGCGTCGATGGATGGCAGAGCCGGAGAGCGAGGCCAGATGGTCGAGGTGGAGTACACCGGCTATGGCATGTTCGCGGAGCGAAGGGGTCATCAGCTTGAAGCCCACGACCGCGCCTTTCTCGATCTCGGGGGCGGACAGGTCCTCCCAGATGTAGTTGGCGGCAGGCTCCTCAACGCCAGCCGCATGCATGCTGAGGCGGCGCAACATGCAGGCAGCGCAGATACCGCATTGTCGGCGCTTGTGCTCGAAGCTTACCTGCCGAGCACCCTGCCAACATGACCGGGTGTTCGCCCAGTTGGGCGGCTGCGCGAGCTTCTGCGCCGCCGCGACGGTCTCGCCCTTGGTCGACCAGATGCGGGGATACTCGTAGTGCGGCGCCTTGCCGGTCAAGGCTTCGAATAGCGCTTCGATCCGACGGGTAAAGGCGGGATGGACCCGATAGTCGGGGTGGCTTTGCCCCAAGGTGACGAGGATCGGACCAAGGGCGCCTTGTCCGCTCTCCGTCACTACGATCCGCTCTACATTGGCGAGCGCCGCAGCGATGCCTGTAATTACCGCGAACTTGAAACCCCGCGACCGCGCCGACGATTCGACCCTCTGGCCTACATCGAACCGCACCTGATAGGGCACCGACATAAAGCGGCGTTCACGGGGATCCTTGGAGTGAGTGTCGGCGCCCTTGGTGCCAAGGCGGACGCGCACGAGACCGCCCTTTTCGGCATTATCGACGAGCGCCGAAACAGCGCGAGAATCCACACCGTCGCTATACGGCATGATCACGCGGTCGCGCACGTCGAAGCCGAGGGAGCCCTGTCCCACGCGCTCAATGTCGCGCTTGCGTTGCACGAAGCTGACGATCCACTGATCGCCCGTTAGGAACGAAAGAGCATCCTCAAGTGCATTGTGGACTGCGGGATCCTCCCAACGATTGAGCGAATGGACGGCCACACGCAGGTCGAAGGACCGCGCCCAGCCCCACGCCGGGCGTTTAACGCTGAGATCGCAATATTCCACAGCGGCCGCGATGACGAGAAGGTCGACAAGTTCTGGACGCCAGCCGGTATAGAAATAGCTCTCCAGCCCAGCGATTGAGAGATTGATCGCGGACCCGAGATTGGCAGCGATCGCGCCGTCGCGAACGTCCGCATCAAGCTCAACCGCATCGACCACGAACGCGGTCTCGCTTGAGGCATGATAGGTGCGGGCGGTCATAGCGGAACTCCAGCGTCGAGATCGGTGAATTGAGCGCGGGTGCGGCGCATCAGCGGCTCGCCCGTCCGCAGTGCGGCACGCGCGAGACCGGACAGATCGATTTGGCCGTGCGCCGCCTCGAAGCGGTTCCGCACAAACTCCGCGTTGCGTATGCTGTCGTCACGGCGGACATGCTCTTCAACCTGACGGTAATTGCAGAGCAGGCGGTCGGAGAGCGCTTCCTCCGCGGCGAACTGGACGGCATCGCCGCCAGTTCGTCCGGTTACTACGGCATCGATCGCGTTGCGGACGAACGACGCCTCCAGCGGCGAGGCGCAGCCGCGCCGGAGCGCAGCGAGATCTGCCAGAACTTGGTCCGCGAAGAGCGCCTGCTGCCCCAAAGGAGCAACAGCGGAGGTGACTGACGCAACAAGTGCCTGCCGGACTTCGGCGCGCCAGTCCGCGTGTGACGCGCGCGTCACGCTATCGACGATCTCATTTTGAGAGAACGCCTCCTTGTACGCGCACTTTGCTGCATGTCGCCAACGAGGCTTCATCGGAAGAGATTTGTACGGGCCATCACTCATCACACCGTGCTCCCCGCACTTTAAATGAAGCCACGTTCTGACAATGTCAATACCGATTGGTGAACAACCTGACATTACCTTGTTCTGGTAGATGGCGGGCGCGACCGGTTAATGCAGCACCAAGGCAGAGGTTTGGAAGGTCAGCTACGATTGGTGGGCTTAGGCGACGCCGACACGATCGATAGACGTAGAAGCATAGGGATGAGCAGGCGAAGGGTGATCGCTCGCCCCGATTGAATTCTGCTTATCGTAGGATCAGTGGCGGCCTGTCGCGGCCAATGTCGATCACCGGCGCTGTACGGCGTCCCTATAACGGTGCGAGTGGCGACACATATTCGTCAGGTTTATCTAGCGCGGGGCGCCGGTTGATCGAAGCGAACCGAGCCCCGCTTGTCTCGGACTTAAGATCTGTCAGCTATAGCCCCCGCATGCCAAAACCTGCCAATCCGCAAATGGCCAGGAGATGCAAAACCCACTGTGTGAATGAACGGCCGGTTTCGACGACCATGCAAGGCGCTGTTAACGGCGGGTATGTTGGCGAACCCGCACATTCAAAGCTGCACGACCTCATGTCGCTGATACAATCTCGTCAGTTCCGCATGAGCGACCCGGAACTGACTGCGCCGTTTGATCACCGGCCTGTCGGATGATGCATTTTCGATCTTCACTGCCGGGTCATAATAGACCGCGCCGACGGCAAAGGCTTTGAGGAACAGCAGGAAGTCGGTCTGTTCGCACAGCAGCACATGTGCGCCATAGCTATATTCCGGCGGAGGTGTCCGGAACAGTGAGGGCACATAGGCAGCCTGCGCATGCTTACGGTTCCAGTGTGCCATCATGCCTTTGAAAGTCCATGATGCGGCGATGTCTTCGCCCGCATCGATCAGCGCAAGACCGCCATCCATATCCGTGATCTTACCGGTCGTCGCATCAAAACCGGTCAGGGTCATGCGCAGGCCGGTCAGATGGTTAGCCGGGCGCAGGCAATCATAGCGACCACCAAAATTGAACCGGTCAGGCCTGCCTGCCTGATCGGGATAGCCAAAGCGCCTCATAAATTCCGCAGCGCCTTCGGTGCGGTAAACGCCGCCGGTCGGTTCCGGCGTCATCAGCGTAACCGGGGACTTCGGCCTGAAATTCACAAAATCGCTGACGCCATATTGCTTGATCTCCCACCCCCTGAAGTCCGGCTCGGCGTAACCGTTGGGGGTAATGCCCAACTCCGCCTCGAGCGTGTAACCACCGCCGTTGCGGGCAGCATAAGGCGCTTTCGTGCCATCGGCTGCCAGTTTCTGAGAGGCGATCCACTGCAATCGATTAATACGGCGGAGCTCATCGAGCAACTGCGCCTTCGGGCTTTGCGCCTGCTGCAGGGAAAGAGGCAGCTCGAGAAAGACGCCAACCGTCGGCCAGTCACCCGCATTGAGCTGGGTAGTGACGGGATCATCAGCGGTGGTGGCATAGCCGAGCACCTCACCTTGCTGCGTCATGCCGAGAAAGAGCACGCGGCCTTCGTCGCGAACCCGCATGATGTGCGCCGGTGCTGCCCTGCAGCCGAGCAGGAAGCCGGACATGCGGACCTCCGGATATTTCGGATAGAGGATCAGCCCGGTATTGGGCGCATGGTGACGGCCAGCCTCATCGATCCAGTAAAGGTCGACAGCAGCCTTGGCCCGGTCACGCAAGGCGCCAGCCACCTCGGCATCATCAGTATAAATATTGCCATGGGGAATGATGTTGAGCGCGGAAAAATCTCCGCCGAGATATACCTGATTTTTGGAGTTGTCGTTGGGTGCCAGCTTTTTGGCGTAGATACGCGACGCGCCATGATGACGCATCAGATCCAATAACTGCCCAAGCGAAGCGACCAACTATTCCCCCCTGATCGTGATCGTCTGTTCGTCCGATCCTATCCAGGTGACCAGACGTTGCATAGCGTCGGCGAAGTTCAGTCTGGTTCGACCTTTCAGCGCGCATTCCCAGACATGCGCGACGCGCCAGCCGTTTTCGAGCAATGACCGGGCAGCACGCTCATCATTGACGACATTGCGGCCGATCTTCTCGCGCCAGAAGTCAGTGCGCGTCGCCGGCCATCTGAACAGATGGCAGTCATGCTGATGCCAAAAGCAGCCATGCACAAAAACTACCGCCCTGTGCCGCGGGAAGACGAGGTCAGGCTTACCCGGCAAATCCTTTGAATGCAGGCGATAGCGCAGACCCGCAGCATGCAGAGCCCTGCGGATCAGCAGTTCGGGTTTTGTATGGCTGCCTTTGATAGCAGCCATGTTCCGGCTGCGGGTCTCTGCGTCATGAACGTCGGCCACACCTCAGGCGGCTTCGCGCTGCCGCGCCGGTTCAACCAGCGCCTGAATATGCGGCTGCATGATCCGGGCAACCGCTTCAAAGACAGGCACGGCCACTGAATTGCCGAACTGCTTATAGGCCTGCGTGTCGGAGACCGGGATACGAAAGTCATCGCCATAGCCCATCAGACGCGCGCATTCGCGCGGTGTCAGGCGACGGGGATTACGCTTTTTGCCCTGGCTGACGAGGATTTCTGATCCGTCCTTATAGTAGCGGGCAGACAATGTGCGGGCTACGTCATCAGGCGTGACCAGACCGAAGCCAAACCCGTTACCGGCCGCCTTATGCTTGTCGGCATAGCCCTGAAGATATTGCCAGAGCTTGTCGGTCAGCGTGTATTTGCCATTCACAATGGCATCAGGGCCAAGCGTGTAAGGCGCCTCCGCTTTCTCCGATCCGTTTTCGGGATGCAGGATGCTTTTGAGCCGTACGCTGCCTTTGGCCGGCAGTTTTAGATCATCCCAGCTGAACGGCACATTCTCACGAAACCCGACGATGACAATCCGCTCACGGTGCTGCGGCACGAAATGCTGTGCGTCGATCACTTTGTGCCAGACCTTGTAGCCAAGCTCTTCGGTCAGGGTTTTTAATATGATCTGAAAGGTGCGCCCCTTGTCGTGGCTGGTCAAATTCTTGACGTTCTCCAGCAGAAAAGCCGCCGGCCGCTTCGCTTTCAATATGCGTGCGACATCAAAGAACAGCGTTCCCTGGGTCTCGTCCAGGAAGCCATGCTTGCGTCCCAGCGAGTTCTTTTTGGACACGCCCGCAATTGAGAAAGGCTGGCAGGGGAAACCGGCCAACAGGACATCATGATCCGGAATCTCATCTATGCCGATGGTCGTGATATCGCCGTGCGGCGGATGATTGTCACGGAAATTAGCCGCATAGGTCTGCTGGGCGAATTTATTCCACTCAGAGGTGAAAACGCAGTGCCCGCCAATCGCATCGAAACCTTTGCGAATGCCCCCGATGCCGGCGAACAGATCGATGAAATTGAAGCGCCCCCCTGTCTCCCCGGGAGCGGCATGGGCCATCGACCGCAGTAAAGCGACAGCGGCTTCCCGTGGAGTGCCATGACCAGCTTCCCAGCGCTGCACCTGCCGGACACAATAGCCGGTCATTAGCGCCAGATCCTCTGTGGACAGGCCGGCGCGAACACGAAGAGCAGCAAATTCGTTGAGCATATACCCTCTGGGATAATTTACGACACAGTGTCGTATTTCGTCCCTTTCTGCAAGAGCTCATCCGGGTGTAGTTCACATTTTGTTCGCAGTCGAGTCGCGACGGCCTCTCTACCGGTGCACAACCGGAGTTCCCAGGGTCAATGCAGCAATTCACCCAGCTTTACGTCCAGTGCTGTCGCCAGCCTGTCCACGACGGTGATCGTGGGATTGCGCGCGCCGCGCTCCAGATCGCTGACATAGGTACGATGAATATCCGCGCGGAACGCAAACTCCTCCTGCGACCAGCCTTTCTGCTGGCGCAGGCGACGAAGATTACGGGCAAGGCGCTGCGTGACATCCACGGCGAAACGGTGCCGCTCATGTCGACGATCAATCTACAGACGATCAGTGACATTCGTGCTTGACTTCGCTGGGGTGAACAAGCGTCAGTCGCTGTCACTGTTCGTCGACACGAGGTAAATATGGCAGCACATGACGATAGCGCGAGCGTCGCATCCCCGGCCGGGGTCCCCCGGACCATTCGCACCGACACAATCGGGAAGCACACCCTCCGGCTGGTCGCCGTCGACAAGACGTTCGCTGGCCTGCTGATAACGGCAGGCAAGCAGAAGGCGCGTATCGATGGCGAAGATCCCGATGCGGTATGGCGAGAGCTGAAAGTGCTCGTCGGCAAGAGCAGCGACGCCTATTTCGGGTTTGAGGGCGCTCTGACCCGCTTCCGGAGCTTCTTCCCGGATGGTTTCCAGTCCGCGCATTTCGACAAGAGCGAACGCGACTACAAGCTGGAAGCCAAGCGCAGGCTCGATGAACAGGCGCCGCTGGACGAGGTGTTGACCGGAACCGGCTATGGCGAGGCGGCGCTGGCCGCCATCCGAGCGACAAACCTCCTGTCTCCCTATGAGAAGACCAGGCTGCAGCCGCTGTTGCGTGGGCCCGACGCCGATATATTTGTGCAGGCGGCAGCACGGTTCGCGACAGGTGACGTCGCGCAGGCGCTGGCAATGATGACTCCTGCGCTGGCCCGGCATGATTGCGCCAAATGGACAGTAGTGACCTATCTGCCGTTTCTGTGGCGCCCGGAAGACCACATGTTCCTGAAACCGGTTGTTACCGGTGATTTCGCTGAGCGAGTCGGGCATCCGTTCGCCCATGATTATCAGCCGGCGCTCGATCCTGCCGTCTATTCGAGCCTGCTCGATCTCACGAGGAAAACCCGAGAAAACACCCGGGCTCTGAACCCCCGGGACAATATCGATCTGCAGAGCTTCGTCTGGGTTGTCGGCGAATATCGCGAGGAATGGAGGCAGGCCCAATGATGCCCGGCTCGCTCTATATGGTCGGTGCCGATGGCGAGCTCCAGCGCATGCGGCCCTCTGCGCCGGAAAACGAAGATCATATGCAGATACTGGTCGCGCGATATCCTGAGCTGATCAGCGATGGCGATGGGGAGCTGCTGCTGATCCGCCGCGAACAGGCTATCACGGACAGTGATACGGGATCTGTCCGATGGTCGCTGGACCACCTCTTCGTCACCCGTGACGCGGTGCCGGTTCTGGTCGAACTCAAACGCGCGGTCGACACGCGGCTGCGGCGGGAGGTCATAGGCCAGATGCTGGACTATGCCGCCAATGCCACCGCCTATTGGCAAACCGGCAGGATCGCCGACAGCTTCGCGCAAACCGCACTGCAGGCGGAGCGGGAGCCGGAAGAACTTTTGCGGGCATTTCTGGGTGACGAGGATCCCGATCGGTTCTGGGAACAGGTCGATGCCAATTTCAAGGCGGGACGGATCAAACTGGTGTTCGTCGCCGACCAGATACCTCGCGAGCTTGCCCGGATCGTCGAGTTCCTCAATGATCAGATGCGCGCCGATGTTCGGGCTGTTGAACTGCGATGGTTCGCGGGAGCTCACGGCGCCATCACGCTCAGCCCGAGGGTGATCGGCGAAACGGAACGTGCGGCGGCGGCCAAACGTCCATCGGCCATGCTGGAACCGGTTTCACCACCGGAATGGCTGGAGAGGAATCTGGCCGCGATGGGGGCCGACGTTATCCCGGGCGCGAATGTCTATATGTCCATGGTCGAGCACCTCGGGGGTGAGGTAGGGATCCATTCCTCGCAGGGATCGATTTACGCGAGCTTCGTGGGCGAGGATGGGAAGGTCCTCTATCCGTTCCATCTCTGGAAAGACGCCCATCTCTCATTCACGCTGCGCTTTATCCACGCACGTGAAGGACTGCAGGACGAGAAGGTCCGCATCGGTCTGCTGGATGAGCTTGTCGAAATCGTCGGTCCGCTCAAGACGATGAATACGAAAGGCTATCCGGCATTTCCCGTCGCCCTTTTGGCCCAGCCATCCATTGCCGCAGCGGTGGAGCAATGGATGGCGAGGGTGCTGGATCATATCCGATAATGATCCGTCCAGGTGTCAGCGCCGCCGGGCGTGAATGGCCAGCCGGACCAATTGACCGGTATCGAGAGCGGCCAGGAACTGGACCGCACTATCGACCTGATCGTCGTGTTTGCCGTGCGGGAAGCTGGCCAATTCGTCCTCGAAGGTCTGGAGCCAGGGAGCTTCGCGGGGAACCCATATCTCCCCGCGTTCGAACTTGGGCGATTGCTGGGATGCCCTGTCTTCCTTGGATCCTTCCGGCTTCTTCGCATCGATCCATTGATGCCCTGCCCGACGGATGTTCTGATAAAGGCTGATACCCGATCCCGCTCTTTCAACGATCACGAGGTCAGCCTTCCATTTCTCCCGCTGGGTAAGGACAGCCTGCTCGAGAGCGTAGAACTCCAGGCGTTCCCGATAGACGTCCAGCAGATAGCAGTCCTTCCCGGACAGCGCCCATGTCGTGCATACGCTGTAATCATTGCTGTCCTGGATATCATAGGCGGTATCCCAGGACTGAAATATGCCCTGAACTTTGCGCGTTGGTGGACGCTCATCATAACGTGAAAGCCACTGCAGCTTAAAAAGGGCGCCACCCGGCGGGAGCGGCCGCTGATTATATTGCGCCTCGAAATCCTGCTCCCCCATCGCCGCGCGCAGACCGGCGATCTCCTGCTCGTCGAAACGCGCCTCGTGCAGAATATGGCCTGCCGGTCGCTCGATTATCGTGCCGGAGATCAGGCGAATGCTTTGATCCCGGTCGGCGATGAGCGGTAGCCGCAATTCATGCCATCCACCTTGAGCGAGAAGCTGGCCGGGCAGATCCTCCATGTGGAGCCGCTGCGCGATGACGACGATCTTGCCCTCTTTAGGATTGTTGAGCCGGCTCAGGACCGTGCTCTTGAACCAGGTGACACCATTTTCGCGAGCGGTTTCGGAATGTGCATCAGCCGCCTTGAGGGGGTCATCGATAATGATGAAGGCACCGCCCCGGCCAGTGAGAGTGCCCCCAATGGAAGTGGAATACCGATAGCCGCCACGGGTTGTGGTCATCTTGTCCAGACTGGCTCGTTTTCGATCAATGCGGGTTTGTGGAAAGACGCGCTGATACCAGTCAGACTCCATGAGCTTGCGGGTCAGAAACGCAAAATCCCCGGACAGTTCATGCGCATAGGAAACGCAGATAATCTTCTCGCCAGGATTTCGGCCCAGAAGCCAGGCCGGATAGCAGACGCTCCCGATGAAGCTCTTCAGCGTTCGGGGAGGCACGGTGATGACAAGCCGCCGGATATCACCGTTTGCAAGCCGCGTCAGTTCGCTGGCGATTGCATCAATATGCCAGTTCCGCAGGAATTCATCACTATACAGAACGCGAAAAGCGCATTGTACGAAAACACAGAAATCCTCGCGAGCCAGCGCGCGAAGGGTGGCCGCCAGGCGATGCGGATCGAGATCGGGCAGCACAGCCTGATCAGTCATCTTCGGTGCCTTCCTGCATCATAAAATAGTAACGCAAGGTTTCGATATTGTAGGCCGCCTCCTCCTCGGGGATGGGGCCGTCATTCTCCGGAGGGCAATGACGCTCGAAAAGCGCGGTCGCTTTGTCTATTGCCTTGAGATCCCCGGCGCTGGCCTTGTTGGCCAGTTGGTGGAGGCTGAGTTCCATCTTCGTCAGCTTCTGAACTTTCCCGTTGATCCTGGCGGGTACCTTTGCCCCCAATGCGTCTTTCACATAGGTGCTGATGTTCCGGGATCCGCGCGGCCGTCCTTTCCCGTGCTTGTTGCCCTTCTTGAACTGGCTGTGCCTGGGAGGCTTGCCGTATCCCACCTCGTAGGATGGCTCCTGGTTCTCCGCATCGGGCGCGAATTCGTCGTCAGTCATGGCTGGCCTCCACCCGCTGATCGGCGGCCGCCTGTTTTCGGACCTCACTCACCCGCGCGAATGTCTCACCGGTCTCCGCGAGAATCGCCTCCTGGCCGGTCAGTTGCTCCCAGCGACGGATAACGACATCTACGAAGCGCGGTTCGATCTCGATGCCGCAGCAGGCACGGCCTGTCTTTTCCGCCGCGATCAGGGTCGTTCCGCTGCCTAGGAAGATATCGAGGACCGTGTCCCCGCGCTGGCTGACATCGAGAATGGCGTCGACGCACAACTCCACGGGCTTTGGCGTGGCGTGGAATTCCAGCATCTCGTTGGCGGAGGAACCACGCCTGTTAGCGCCTGGTGCGACCCACACATTGTTCCGGTTGCGTCCGTGCCGGCCCAGCTCGACATTGTTGGTCCGGGGCACCTTGCCTTTGCAGAAGAGCGCGATCAGTTCGTGCGCCGAACGGTAGAGGCCGCCCATGGCGCCGGCTTCTTTGTACCAGACGACCAGATTGACGAGGTTGAGCCCGGCGGCGAAACCAGCCGTGTAGAGGCGGTGGATCGATCGCCAATCCATGAAAGCGAAAATAATGCCGCCTTCGATGAGCGGTGCCGCCAGTAGCATAAGGACTTTGTCGAGAAAGGCCTGCCATTCCGCATCGTTCATCTCGCCCGACGCCATCGCGAAATCTGCATGCTTCTGCTTACCCAGGCCACTGACGTTGCCGGGGATCGAGACGTTATAAGGCGGATCGGTGAGCACCAGGTGGACGGTTCGTCCATCAAGTAACGTGGCGTGAACATCGGGATTCAGCGCGTTGCCGCAGATGATCCGATGATCGCCCAGCAGCCACAGATCACCCGTGCGCGTAACCGAAGATCCGGCCGCATCGGGAAGCTGATCGCCGGCTTCTTCGCTGTCCCCATCGTCCTCGTCGAGCAGGATGATATCCAGTTCCTGGACACTGAAACCGGTCGAGGACAGGTCCACATCGAGGTCGATCAGATCGGCGATCTCAATGCGCAACTGATCCAGATCCCATTCACCCATTTCCGCCGTGCGATTGAGGGTGAGTCTCAGCTTGCGGATTTCCGCAGGCGACAGATGGCTGATCTCGATGGCAGGGACGCGGTCCAGGCCTAAGCGCGTGGCTGCCTCGACACGGACGTGACCATCGACAATCTCAGTTTCGCGAACGAGGATTGGCACGGTAAATCCGAGATCGGAAATCGATGCCATCAGCCGCCCGACATGCTCTGCCGTCCACCGCCGTGAACGGTGAGGTGACGGGCGCAATCCTGAAAGGGCAACGTGCTCCAGCCGCAATTCTGGCAGAAGGTCATTCCGGCGATTGCGGCCAACCCGTTCCGAAATTTTGCGCTCGGTCTCGAGCTTGCGTCGCCGCTGCGCTGTCTTCGCCAGCTTCTGGCTCTTGAAAGCCTGGTCTCGTTCCAGTCGTCTCTTCGTTCCCATATCGACCCGTCCAAACAAAAAAACCGCCAACGCTTTCGCGAGGCGGCTTCGCTTGAAGGAACGAAAGCTCGACCACGCCAAAGCGCAATTCAAGCCGACCGTTCCCTCCTGGATGAGTCGTGCGCCTGTCTCCAGGCACGAGGCCTTATATGCTTTCTAGTTCCCCCATTGCAATCCCGGTTCGATTTACGCTTTGCCGTGCGTGAATAGCGCATGTCATGCGCCATAAGGATGCAGAGCACGAAATGGGCGGGTCAATGCACGCTAGGCTGAAAGGGCTTACCCAAGTCTTAGTATAAACGTTGATGGCTGTTTTGCGTTGGGAACGAACTGGCCCACTTGCGCCGTTCCCATTGACATCGCCACATCAGTCTCATGGCAATGGAAAAATTATTAACAGGTATTGCTGATACCTCAGTCTGGTTGTCGGCCCTGACTGCTTAGGGTCTGAATGATGCAGGACAAGCGAGGGAGAAATGCGACGTAAGCGCTACTATATGATATTTTTGGGTGAGGTAGGTTCTCGAGCTTTGAAGTTGGCAGCCTGACCTACTTTATGGCGATTACCCGACAGTCCATACAAACTGCTTTGGAAGCAGAACGCGGTATCACTCAGAAGGGCGGCGGCTTAGAGGTCGCCTCGGTCTTCTGGGAGGAGCACTATCTGGTCTTGAGCGTTAAGCCCCTCAATGGTCGTAACCGTGTCGCCATTGACGAGGCCCTGGAAGGCGTGCGTGTCAAATGGGGTGCGGAACTGGAATATGCTGGCCTGATCAAGGTCGTCGATACGGACCTGGAGCGCATTATTGTGTTGCCTGCGACCGGTGGGCAGCCCAACATCGGCGACACGCTTTGGTTGTTTCCCGGAGATTTTCTTGGCCCACTTATCGATATGTGGGCCGGGGAAATGGGTAAGCTGGCGGCCAAGCGATTGCGTCAGTCCAAAGAAGAAACCGAACCGCTACAGCAAATACGGCCGCTTGGGCCTGAATTCGACGAACTGCGCGAGCGGCAGAAAACCGCCGTTCAAAACGCCGCGTACCGTTGCTCGGTGGTGATAGGCCCACCCGGAACGGGCAAGACGTTTACAGTTGGTGCGTTGGGCACCTATCTCCTGCGGCGCTTCGGCAAAGCGCGCATGTTGGTCATCGGCCCGACCAACGTGGCGGTGGACACGGCTCTCCTGGCCATTGATGACTGGTTGGGGAAAGCCGGACGTCCCGACATCGCAAAGCAGATGAAGCGGGTAGGCGCACATTTCGATCCCCGCAAATATGTCGCCCGGCCCCATCTTCTGGCCACTGGTCTGGACGAGAAGGTGACAGAATTCCTGCTTTTGGAGGCATCTGAACCTTCAAAAAGTAAGATTGCCGAATATGTCAGGTGGAAGGATCGTCTCGCTGCTGCACGCAAGGAACTTGGCGCAGATATAGAAAGCGTCGCCCATAGCGCCCGTGTGGTAGGAATCACCGTCGCCACTGCGGTCAAATGGCATCATGTCCTGAAAGCCGCAGGGCCATGGCCGTTCGTCATCTGCGACGAGGCCAGTCAGATAATCGGACCAGCAGCCCTCATGGTTCCAGCGCTGGGGCAGCAAACGATTTTTGCCGGCGATCCCAAGCAGCTTTCGCCGATCGTCCAGTCGGACGGTCAGGCCCATCGGAATCTCCTCGCAAAGACTGCCTTTGATCTATTTGCCCACGCGCCCACGACATTTCTGAACGAGCAGTCCCGTATGGCAATGGGGGTTTGCCATGCGGTAAGCAAAACCTTCTACAATGGTGACCTTACGGTTTGCCGCAAAGCACGGCAGGACAAGGCTTGGAAGGCGTACCGCAGTCCGTATTTCGTGAACGGGCGTGAGGTGCCGCGAGTCTGTTTCGAGCAAATTTCCGAGCCTTGCCAGTACTCGCAGAACTACGGTGGTTTCATTCGTTTTCAGTCGGCCAAAATGGTTGAGACGATCATTGATCATCTCACTGGTTCGTACATCAATGCGGATGACGTTCTCATCCTTACGCCTTTCCGGGCGCAACGGACCCTGATCAGGAGTTTCCTGAAACGCCGGCACCCGACGATCTCCGTCAGTACAGTCCATCGCGCGCAGGGTAGTGAGCGCAAGGTGATCATCTTTGATCCGGTCGACGCAACGTCCAGTTTTCTCCGTGGGAAGGAAGGTGATCGGCTGATCAATGTGGCGATCTCACGCGCCCAAGCCCACGTGATCATCCCCTATCATGCGTCCGAACTTACCAATCCGACGAT
>Ga0182743_1001660_pt1 | contig 21163 bp, 20 predicted proteins | sample eDN3rd30CKraftOP_FD_128522 | JGI IMG/M metagenome (GOLD analysis project Ga0182743, IMG submission 128522) | Enriched Organic Plus compost microbial communities from Emeryville, California, USA - eDNA 3rd pass 30_C Kraft OP (version 2) (version 2) ... | reverse complement strand
GATGTGGTCCTACAATCACGAGCGCCCAAATATGGCTCTGGGCGGATTTACCCCAAAACAGCGGCTCGCCATGGCCGCGTAGCCTTCCTACTTCTGGCAATTGCTATAAATGGGGGGATTACCATTGTCTGCCGCGCGATCAAGCTGGTAATCAGGTAGCCCGAGATGACGAAAAAGATATCGACACCAACGAAACCACCGCCGAAAGGGGCAATGCCGGCATGGAAGAGGACAACGGGCACGACCGCAATCGCACGGAGTCCGTCGATATCGCGCCGGTAGGTTGGAGCCGCAGTGGTGCTAGTCATGGTCGCTGTCGTGGGGCATCTGCTGTGGTTGCGACATCGCGAGGAATATCACCATCCAGGTTACATAGAGGGAGGCCGTGCGCATCCCACGGAACATCATCTCACTTAGCCCAAACACCGCAAAACCGATGCAGAGCGCCAATCCGGCAGCGGCTGCTGCGCGTTCGGCATCCGCCGCCCGGCGTAGCCTGGGGGCCAAATAGCAGATAGGTCCCAGGTATATGGCCAGTATGCCCACGCAACCTAGCACGCCGTAGGTGGCAAAAAAGTACAGCAGATCGTTGTGTGTTTCGCCGTAATCCTGTGCGACCACGGCTGAGACCTCGCCCTTTTCATATCGGGTGTGCAGAGATTCACGAAATTTTCTGCCGCCACCTACTCCGAGCAGTGGTTCAGATGCGATCATGTCGCGGGCTGCCGCCCAGAGTTGCAGGCGGATGCATATCGAGGTGTCTTCCAGCGGCGATACAGCGCATTGGGCATACTCGTCGATGCCCGCATCGATGCGCGATCGTAGAGAGCTGTTGGCCTGAACGGCGAACGCAAAGACTGCTATGGCGACAGCGAAGGTGATTAGCCTGAGTCGCACCGACCAACGGCGCAGCGACATCAGCCATATCAGGATAAAGCAGGGAATTGCCAGCAATCCGCCACGCGTCTGTGTAAGCGCAAATCCTAGTAGGCCGACAACCGCCGTCGTTAGCTTGAAGGCACTTTCCAGTTGGCGATACGGAGTAATTTGGCAGCCGCGTGAAAGAAAAGTAATCGTAGCGAATAAGAGTATCAAGTCCCCGTAGCTGACGGCGTTGAATTCTGCCGGGGCAGGCCGGGCCTGGGAAATGTAGGCTAACCACGCCACGTTCAACGCGCCATACCAAGTTGCCGCAATGATGCCGAGGATCGCATATTGGAGCTGATCGCGAGGGATGAGCAGCGCAGCCGCTAATATCACCAGCCCCAATGTGAAGCGTAGGCATTTTTCGAACTCGGAGCTATACCAGGAGCTGTGCCAAGCTTGGCTTACCAGCACGGATGCAACCAGAATGAATAGCGCTACCGTAAGCGTCCGGTAGCTCTTCGCCGTCGCAAGGAGTTCATGCAGGGGCTTTCCGTTTAGAGCGAGTATCGTTCCACTGGCGGCAAGTAGCAGATAAAAACTGCCACTCCCCCCCCACGACGTCGACAGGATTAGTAAAGGGAGTAGAGCGGCCAAGCCGACAAAAACCCACTGGGCAGAACTGCGCGGTGAAAACGTCATAAAGAAAATAGGCGCCGCATGTGCGCCGACGATATCTCGTACGATGAGAGAGTTCCGGAAATGTGCGGGAAAAACTTACTTGATAGCGTTGATCTGAGGCTTCTTCGGTCCCTTGCATTACACCGCTACGAGTCCTATCGGACGAAAAGAAGGGGGCGGTGTATCCGTGTACGCTGTTTGTGCACGTCAATCGGCAGCAGAGACGGCACCTAAGCGTTTCCCGTCCGGAACGCCACGTTCATCATGCCGGTTTGCGCCTGCGGGCGATCATTTGGATAACCGCTATAGTAGCACCTACTAGCGTGCCGGCCACCAAGCCCATGACCAGTACCACTCGCAAGCGGGGGAAAACTGGGGTGGGCGAAGCGAACGGCGGTGTCACCAAGCGGGTATTCTTGGATTGCTGGAGCAGGTATTCCGACGTCTGGATGGAGCGCGTGGTTGCAAGCAGGGCATCGCGTTGGGCCAAATAGCTCGTCTGGTATGTCTCCGTACCCTGCATGGAGTCCAAAAACTTCTGAATGTCATCAACCTGTTGACGCAACAACGCCAACTCTCTGCGTTGTCGCTGTTCGGTCGCTTGGACGGCGCTAGCCTGTTGCTCCATCATCAATTGAAATAGGCCTTCAACGCATACTTGAGCGGTCTCTGGCTTGTCTAATATTACCGATACCTCGACGACCGTGCTCAGTTGCCGTGGCACCACGGCCTGGATCAGGGCGCTCAGTGCCTCGGCCCCCTGGGGCGAGGCACCCATGCCGCACGCCGCCAGGGTAGCAGACGTGTAAGAAGAGGGCTGGCGCAGCCGCTGAATGACTAGCTCCGCAGGCTCGGTGGGCGACAGCGTGAACTTGAGGTTCTGTTCGGCGCTTGTTGAATATGATGCGTATTGCGCGATTTCCACCAGCGCCGTCGCTTGGTATTTCGGCGGAACCGTCCACAGGTACATGCCCGCCGCAATCAGGCCGGACAGCGCTCCCCCCAGCAGCCAGCGCCAGTTCTGTATCGCGAATTCCCCGATTTGGAAGTCAGTGCCCTCGTCTTCATCAGCATAGCCGTGGTTACCGCTCATCTCGCATTCCTTCTGTTGTCCCGCATATGAACTCGTCTCGGTCATGGAAGGCGCATAGGCTCCTGCTTAGGACGGACCAGGAACTGCTTGCCCCGGACATAGAGTTTGTGGCCCAGGAACGAGAGCCAGGACGAACGACAGCCATGCAGTCGTAAGGCGCGCATGATTTCCCGGTTCTGCTTGATGATGTTGCTCAGGCTCTTGTTGGTAGTACCGCCTAACCGCATTTTTATCATCAAGCGCGGTAAGTAATTGCTTCGAATATGACCAATCTCCATGAAGCGCAGCATCAGTTCAAAATCGGCGGCAATGCGGAAATCAAGGTCGAAGCCACCCAATTTGTCGTAGATGCTGCGCCGTACGAAAAAGGTAGGGTGCGGCGGCACCCATCCGTTACTGAAGCTTCCAGGTACAAAAGCTGACGATCGCCAATAGCGGACTACCTTGTCCGCGTGCTCTTGGTCAACATACAGCAGGTCGCCGTAGCAGGCGTCGATTTGCTGGTTGCCAAACACTTTCGCTACGTCGGTTAGCACGTTCTCGTCGAGGTAGAAATCATCGGCATTGAGAAAGCCAACCACCTCGCCGGTAGCTCGTGCCAATCCCTTGTTCATGGCATCGTAAATCCCCTTGTCGCGTTCGGAGACCAGCGTGGCTACTCGCTTGCCTCGGTTCCGTACCACGTCTAGGGTACGGTCGCGCGAGCCCCCGTCAATTACGATGTGCTCGACATCCGGGTAGGTCTGGGCGTTTACGGATTCAAGGGTGTCGCCGATGGTCGATTCACCATTGAAGACCACGGTAATGATGCTGATCTTCATTGGTTCGCTCCCGCGTAATGCTCGGCCAGGCTGGCGAAATCGTCCGCGAATTTGGCGACTCGAGCTTGTGCATCGATCTGTGCGCGAGCTGCTTGGGTGCTCCGCTCATCGACCGGCAACCGCTTGAATTCCGCAAGGGCACGGGCCAGTGCCGCTGGATCTTGGCGATCGAAATAGACCGCCTGGTCGCCGGCTTGCTCGCAATGCACATCCAGATCCGACAGAAGCATTGGTGTGCCTAGTGCTTTGGCTTCTTCCACGGTTGTGCTCCAACCCTCAAAAAGAGAAGGGTTGAGTAACGCTGAACTCGCTCGCATCAGACAAAGCAGGTCTCGATAAGGGATCATTCCGAGCAATCTGAAGTTCCGGGCCAGATCTAATTGTTCAAGCCGCTTGAGGAAGTTGGGGAAATAGGCGGGATCTCGCGTGTCCAGCTGTCGGCCAGAGGCTGCGACGACGACATCGTGGCCGGCCGCCTTCGCCAGGGACAATGCGTCCAGCACCAGCTCATGGTTCTTGTGTTTCCAAAACTGATTAGGCATGAAGAAGAAGTGCTCGGGCAGGTCGTAGCTGGCGGCTACTGCCTGCGCTTGTTCATGCGACACGTTCGGTCCGGGCGGTACGGCAAAATGCACCGTATGGGTTCGGTTCCTCGATGAGGGATAAAACCGCTCGCAAGCCTGCCGTGCGTCGTCACTGCTGAGCATGATCCTGCGGCCGGCGGCAATCTGTGCACGATAGCCAATTTCACGCTTGAACCAGCTGGCGCGAGAGAACAGGTGCGGCAGGTACTTGTGCTGGAAATCGGGGATCCACGCTACCGCCGGGATTCCGAGGCGCCAGCCGTGGAACTGCGCTGCTTCGAATATCAGATCTACCCTATGCTGTTTGAGCAGGCGGGCCCAGGCGGGATCGCGTCCCAGCAGTAGTGCCGCAGCGAGGGCGCGGGGATGGCGACGAGTGTCAAGCAACGGCGTAGAGACAATTTCCACGCCTTGCATGTCGCGAAATGGCGCAATGTCGTCGGCATCGGCAGCGGCATCGACAAACAGCAGCGGCGCAATGCGCTTGGCCGCATGCTGTTGCAGCGCGCCAAGCAGGTTCAGCAAATAGTTCCGACCGCCCGTCCAGTTCTTGCCACCGACCAAGGTAAACGCAACGCGAATCACGACGTCATTCCCCCGTGCTCGCGATACCAGTCCACATACTGTGCCAAGCCTTTGGCTACCTCGATTTGCCAACGAAAGCCCGTGGCAGCCAATCGTTCGCCATTGGCCACCAGACTGAATGGATCGCCCGAGCGCGACTGGCCACTGAAAGCCACCGCGGGCCGTCGGTTCTCTGGATCAGTCCAGTGACGCGTCAGCATCGTCGCGATCGCCCGCACGGGTGTAGCGATGCCGGTGCCAAGGTTGTAGATCGGGACGTCCGACGATGGCGTGTCCGCCAGCGAGCAAAGTGCCCGGGCGATATCCTGCACGTGTGTCCAGTCGCGTAGCTCTTCCCCTGTGCCGCCCAGCTGCACTGTATCGCCACCGGCAGCCAATTTTGCGCAAAAATCCCACAGCAGTTGCTTCTGCAAACCCGGGCCATATACAGAGAACAGCCGCGCCACCGTTACCGCCTGACCGTATGTGCTTGCGTACGATCGGCAGAGTTGTTCCATCATCAGCTTGTGATGGCCGTACGGCGAGAAGGGCGTTGGAGTGGCGGTTTCGGAGATCGGGCCCGTATGGCCAGCGCCGTACACGGCAGCACTGGAGATAGCGACGAGCCGAGTTTGCCGTGCTTCGAGCCGCAGCCATTCCAGCAATTCTGCGGTAGACACAACCGTGCGGAAGAAGTCTTCGCGTGGTTGGCCTATGGCCGCACCGACTGAAGAGCCGCCAGCCAGGTGATAGACGATATCGGGCGTGCCGGTCTCGCGTTGTAGCACCCGTAGTGCAGCAATCGTAAGTTCGCTGTTCATCCAGCGTTGAACACCCCAGCGACGTGCTTCGCTTTCGGGCCACGTGCCATGGCCCACGCCGCAGACGGTATGCTGCTGCGCTGCCAGATGGCGAGCAAGATACTTCCCGATGAACCCATGAGCGCCGGTGATCAATATGGATGCCATGTCAATTCCGATCGGCAATGAACGAATACAGACGTCCCGGTCGTCGGTCAAGCCGATTGAGCACCGGTCGGGCCAGTGGCCACACCCCCGGCACGCGCAACGCTATCGCCGATACCGCATCGGCACCGGGCAGGTAGCGCCCCAATTGCGCTGCGATCCCGGCGCGTAGCGAGTCCAACGTGTGCGGGGCGTAGTTGATGGGACTGTCGAAGGGGGCAAGAACGGACGTTAGCCGCAAGCCGGCCGCTTCGATCGCTTCTTGGTACTGTTTCAACAGGAAGGCGTTCTCGCCGCCGTAGAGCTTATGTAGCGGGTGGCTTAGAAGAAAAGCAGGCAAGTCCTCGGGCTTGGAGATGACGTGCTCTCGCACGGCAATCAGCCGGCCCCCTGGGCGCAAGACTCGATGGAACTCGCGGCAGGCGGCAGAAAGGTCTTTGGTATGGTGCAGCACGGCGCGCGCGAACACGACATCGAAGCTGGCGTCGGCAAACGGCAGACGTTCGGAGAACTCTTCCGTGACGTCTATATTCGCCCCCGTCTCCGCGGCCAGCGCGCGGATGGCGTGCGCGCCGACCAGGGCGCTGGGGTCGGGCTCCAAAGCCGTTACCGCATAGCCCTCGCAGCTGAGCGCATAACTGGCGATTCCGCGGCCCGCACCGACATCGAGCGCCACGCCGCGCGAAGCGGGGAGCAGCGCGCGTATAGCTTGCCATTCCTCGCTACAACGATAGCGCTCCGCCGCCGCCGTCAACGGGTCATCGTAGTATGCATCCCGGACCAGTGTCTGCGCATCGGGCTGGGTGCGCAACCACCGCACCGCTTCTTCCCAGGTATTGAAGGTGGAGCTCATGGCTGAAATCTATGGTTGAGGAGTTAGCTGCCGTACCACGCGCGCCGGATTGCCTGCCAGGTACCCGTATGACACTGCTCCTATGCGGCATGGCGGTCGATGATGATGCAGCCCCTTAAGCCGATCGCAGGCACCATACATATGCCAGCGACGCTCAGGAGCGATGTCTACCTGCCGACGCACCAGCCGTACTACGGAATTGTTGAGGATCCTCTGCCATGGGCTCATATTTCACTTACGATCCGCTCGAACTCCCTCCACTGAGCCGCCTTGCTATATATGGTAGCTACGGACTGGTAGCCTCGCTGGGCCATACATTGCAAGCTTTCAGGCTGTGCGAGGAGGCTTGTTGCTAATTGCACGGCGTGTGCGCCGTCACGGTAGGTCACCATGTTTGTACCGTCTTGCATTCCTTCTGGATATCGCCCAGCGTCGCTGAGCATGAGCGCGCCGCAGCCCATGGCCTCAAAACACCGCATGTTGCCGCGCTCGTCCCCCGCCATGTCCACCGCGCCGTTTAGTACGATCTTGGCACGTGACAATGCATGATATAGGTCGCGTCCGAACACCGGTTCTGCGCTTACGCGGCGGATCGCTCCGGGCCGACGATACTGGCTGAACGGTGGACACCAGCCGATAGGCGACTCGGCTAACCGAGTCATCCGCGAACGGTCGAGATGGAAGCGTACCCGCAATTTAGGAGCAAGCTGCGCCACTGCTTCCAAAATTGCCGCTCTGCGTCGGTGGTAACGGCTGTAGCCCCCCACAAAAAGAATGTCGATAGGGCGCTCGTAGTTGGCGGCATAGCTGTCCATTTCGGGATCATGTGCAGGTGTGAAATACTCCGCCTTCCATCCGCGGGCGCGATATGCGGCAAGAATCGCAGGGAAATTACAGACAATGCGATCATACGCACCAAAATCCTTTGTAGATGACGGCGCAGCGCGCCAGGCGATGGCGTGCTTCACACAGCCAGGAAGGCGGCGGACGAATTCATTCCCATAACGCATTGGATCGATATTGTAAAAAACCTCGGTGCGATGATGCTCGATCTGGGCCAGCAGGATATCTGCCAACGTACTGGTGCTCGGCATGCCCTGCTGTCGTGCCCAGAGTCCTTGCAGAATGTAGTCGCCACCGTTTGTGAAGAAAGTAGTCTCATGCCCTTCTAGTACGGGTAATAGAACGTGGCTGGCTCCGAAGCGGTCCCCAAGAAACACATCTCGGCTTGCTTCGAAACTGTCTAGCCCCTCGACTAACTTTGCCAACCGAGGGAGATAGCTGCGATAGACTCCGAAATTTTGGAACAACCTCACGATGGGTCTCCGTTGATAGAGGTATCCGCCAGCGTCTCGCTTACTAGGTGCGTTTGCTGCTTGAGGGGTAGAGATTCAGCTTCTCGGCGGCGAACGCGTCCTTCTATAAGGTGCACCAAAGGTAGTACGAGTAGCAGGCCCCCGGTAAGCATCGCGGTCTGAAGTGCAGTAGTTAGAGCGGCAAATACACCGTAATGGGCCAACGATAGGCCCGCCAGCGTTGCTATGGATTTGCCACGCTGGATGATAAGACGGACGTCGATATATCGAACGGTAAAGCCGGCAATAAAGGGGGCGATTACCACCCCTGCCCAACCGAAGTTCGCCCAAGCATCACCGCTTAGCATGACCGTGGTGGTGGAGCCCAGCACTCCTCGGTGTGCCTCGCCCACTAGCCAGAATGTTGGCATCTCAGTGGACTTACCGATGAGCCAACTTAGCCCGCTTATTCCTGCTCCCCAGATGTGCGGCAATACATAGGGAATAGCAGAAAAATATTCAAGCAGACTTTCGTTGGGGATCATAAAAGCCCGGTAGAACAAAAAATTCAGCGCTGCGCCGACGTTTCCCAGCTCGGGGATGGCGACCAGCGCCATGATGATAAAAACGGTCACAGCCGCTGCGGAGAGAAATATGAGTCTCAAGCCGCTCAACTGTAAGGAGCGCGAGGCATAAGCGAGGATCAACAATTGCAATAAAAAAACAGCAGGTGGTGCCTTACTGAGCGTGGCTGCCTTGGCAAGGATAACTAACCCAACAAAAATGATGGCTATGATCAACCAACTAGTCTTGGCGCGGAAAAGTACAATCGCGCACAACGCAAAGGCAAGAAATGGGAGGAGCGTCGATAGCGCGAGGTCGTATGCGTACAGGTCGCTGCCGCCTAACTCTCGGCGCATGCGAATCTTTCCAAATTCGCTCAGATTCGAGGTGAAGTATTCATACACCTTGGTGATCTGATGGTCGCGGATGGCAAATGGAACTAATACAAGCGCAATTCCCGCTACCCCCAGCCATACCACACACCGTGTGGTATACCCCGATGCTGCGATCGGAGCGTGGCGCCAATGGTGTAGTGCTCGAGTTAGGTAGTAGTGGGATGAGCCCAAGAGTACATCGGCAAACAAAATGCCAGCTGCGAGGCAGCAGAAGGTCAAAACCAGGGCGACATCCAGCGTTCCGATTACATCTATGCCTGGTGCGGCCGAAAGGATAGTCCAGAAAAAACGGGCGTTCGCGTTTCCTACATCCGTGTAGGCTTGTATTCCCCATACGCGCGTGTAGTAAAGGTACGCTGGCCCATGTAGCAGATACATCAGTGTAAACAGTACTGACGTGGCGCTGAAATTGATCCCGATACGTGTCCACGCGTACAGTCCCACACCGATGTAGAAAAGTATCATCAATAGAGTCGACAAATCCAAGGTGGGCATCGGTGCTCCTTCTTGTCGGGCTGCTGTAATTCACAAATATCGTTTCTGTGCTTTTATGGTGGAGAGCAAACGACGGCCTGGCGGGGTGGCTAACGCTAAACCGGTAGAGACTAGAGCGATTATGAGGGCAGCCAGCGGGTATAGAAGCAATATCTCCCACCAGCGCAGACCGACGCCAATTTTCGTCTCAGCCAGTATTACGGAAACCGTGATTCCCGCAACTAACGGGAGCAGCATACTAGTCATCAGAGTGCCCCAGGCCAATTCCTCAAACAGATACTTGCGCGTCCATGCCATAGCAATGGCGAGACGAACGGCGCTTGCTATCAAGAGGCCGACGCCGGCGGCAGTTGCGCCCCACCACCATAGCAACGCGACTGAGGCAAGAACGGTTAAAACCGAATAGATCCAAACCAGCCGAGCTACTGTGGCGCTGAGCCCTAGTCCCATGGCGCAATAAGTAAAAACGTTAGAGCCACAGCCGAGCATGCCGCCTAGGATAAGGATCTGTAGTAGGGAGGCTCCACCAGCTGCAGCTTCCGGCCCTGCCCAGAGAAGCAGTATCGCGTCCGACAGGGGGAAGATAGGTCCAAGCGCTGCAACGCTGAGTGTTCCGACCAGCCATGATGCAGTGATGAAGAAGCTGCGGCGCGACTCGCGTGAATCTTCCGAGGTGGCACCGAAATACGGGAACAACACCTCAGTGAGCTTGATTACTCCTATAGATACGGCCTCCTGTAAGCGCTTGGTCGTGCTGTACTGGCCCACCACGCTGGCCGGCATCATCGCTGCCAGCATATAGCGGTCCACCTGATTTCCTGCGACGCCGGCCAATTGCGCTGCAGATTGCCATTTGCTGAAATGCAGAAGCGAGGGCAGCGCTGCGCGGTGCAGGCGTACTCGGCGCCGACGGTCGCCCGATCTGCGCGTATATATGATCCAGCAGAGCCATGTCGAAACCCATGACAACGAGAATCCGGCCATGTAGCCCGTTGCATCGGGCCGCAGCAGTGTCAGTCCTAAGGTGATTAGGGTGGTCAACAGGGCGGCGATGGCACCCACGCGGGCCATGCGTCCGAAGTCCTGGGCTGCAGCGCAATAACCTTGATTGAGCAGGGTTGCCTGCTGCCCCACCCACCCGATTGCCGCCCAGGCGTACAAACTCCAACTGGTGCTGCGAGCATAGTCATGGCCGCCAATGGCTTGCACGAGCGGTCCACCCAGACCGGCGATCAAGACCGCTCCGGCTGCACATACGATTAGACAGAGCGCGCGAGTGGATTCTTCGGCTTTAACCATTCCAACGTCATCGCCGCGACCCATGCGCACGGCCATTTCGCGTGTAGCCGACTGTGCTAGCGCTGTGCCGGTCGCTGTCAATGGGGCGGTGAGAGATATGACCAGACTCGCTACGCCGAACGCATCCATCCCGATCCACCGTACCACTAGAGGGATCGTGACGAATTGAGCCAGCAGCGTGCAGGAGAAGGCCAGTAGATTCCGGCCGGAGGCTTTCGCGAGCCCCTCACTCCCCTGCGTCTGCGCGCGGCCACGCTCCATGGAGATCAGGCTCCAAAATTGGCGACGGCGCGCGCCACGGCGTCGATTTGTTCGTCGCTCATTTCCGGGAAGATCGGCAGCGAAAGGATGCGAGATTGGTTATGGAAGGCATTAGGGAACTGCTCGGGCGTATGGCCATAACGGGCATATGCGGGCAGGAAGGGGAGCGCCACCGGGTAGTTGATGACGGTCTGAATGCCGTGGGCAGCCAGATGAGCCGCTAGTGCGTCGCGTTGTTCATGCCTGATCACGTACAGGTGGTAGACGTGTGTGCGGCCCGGAGCCACTGTAGGTACGGTGACGCCCGGGACTCCGGACAAACGGCGGTCGTATTCCGCAGCAATTGCCTGGCGGCGACGTGTCCATTCCGGCAGCTGCGCCAACTTGACAGACAGGATGGCAGCTTGGAGGCCGTCGAGTCTGCTATTGATGCCTTCGATGACGTGCTCACCCTTCTTCAGGCCGCCATGCCGTGCGAAGCGCGCCATGCGTTGCGCCAGTTCCGGGTCGGACGTCAGGAGTGCGCCAGCATCGCCCATCGCGCCAAGGTTCTTGCCGGGATAAAACGAAAATGATGCGGCCTGGCCGAAGGAGCCCACCGTTTTGCCGTCATAGCGCGCAAGATGCGCTTGGGCGCAGTCTTCCAGCACCCACAGGTTGTGCCGTTTGGCGATTTCCAGGATCGGCTTCATGTCGGCGGGCTGGCCGTACAGGTGGACCGGTACGATGCCTACCGTACGGGGGGTGATTTTGGCCTCGAGGTGGTGGGGATCAATGGTAAACGTATCCCGATCCGTGTCGCAGAAGACCACCGTGGCCCCGGTCTGGCTGACCGTCTCCGACGTCGAGATCCAGGAGTGCGCCGGGACGATGACTTCGTCGCCTGGCTTGAGCCCAAGCGAATGCATCGCGATATACAGCGAGTCGGTGCCGTTGGCGCACGAAACGCATTCGGGCACTTGATGCGCTTGTGCGAATTGCTGCTCGAACGCGTCAACGAATGGGCCTCGCACGAAGGCCGACGTGCGAATCACATCCGCAATGGCCGCGTCGATCTCCGTCTTGATCGACAGGTATTGAGCATGGAGGTCGGCAAAGGGGACGTTCATAGTCATATGCTGGCTAAGAGTGGGAAATGCCGTTACTTTGTATAAGGGGAGCGTAGGCCGACGTAGTCCGTCTACGGTAGTGAGCGGAGCCGGCGGGCGGGATTGCCTGCATAGATGCCCGGAACCGTGATGTTCCGTGTTACGACCGCTCCGGCGCCGATTACCACGTCGTCGCAAATCTCCACCGGCATGATGGTGGCATTCGAACCGATGGATACACGGTTGCCGATACGAGTGGACCGCCAAAGCTCTTTCCGGCCACGGGCCGGCCCGCCCGTGGAAAACGTATCATTGACGAACATCACCCCATGGCCGACAAAACAGTCTTCACCGATGGTGACCAGTTCGCAGATGAAGCTATGGGATTGCACCCTTGTGCGGGCACCGATCCTGACGTCGTGTTGAATTTCGACGAAGGGACCGATGAAGCAATGGTCCCCAACCTGGCAGCCGTATAAATTGGCAGGGCGAACAACCTTGACGCCCACGCCGAATGTCACGTCGCGGACGTCGCATTCCAGGAATTGAGGCGAGGGCTCAGTCACCACGCATTCCCAGGCGGCAGCGCTTTGGCTTGAACCGCAGCGAGACTTCCTGGCCAGTTTCTATCGACTCGTAAATCGCCGTGATGAGCTCGACGCTGCGCCGGCCCTCCAGGCCATCAACCAGTTGTTGCTTGCCGCTGTCCAGGCACTCGAGCACATGCTCGTAGTAGGCCTGATGGCCGAAGCCGTAGACGTTGGGGGGATTGACGGAGTACTTCTCCAGTACTTCACCGTCATCTGGTGCTGCCTGGGTAAACGACCAGGTCTTCATCTGGTTGACCGCAAAGCCACCGATCTCAACCGTGCCGTTCTCACCCAGCACCGAGATCGAGCCCTCGAGGTCTTTCGGCCGAGCCGCCGTGGTGGCCTCGATACAGCCTAGGGCGCCATTGCGAAACTTCAGGATAGCCAGCGCAGTATCCTCGGTTTCGACGTCGACCAAGGCGGTGGTGCTTTTCGCGAATACTGAATCGACCTCGCCCATCATCCATTCGAGGAGATCGACATGATGGCTTGCCTGGTTGGTCAGCACACCTCCATCCAGCGCCCACGTGCCGCGCCATGCATCCTGATCGTAGTAGGCCTGCGTGCGGCACCAACGGACACGCACGGTGCCCATCACCAGCTTGCCGAAGCGCTCCTGTTCGATGGCCTCACGGAGCTTCACCACTGGGACATTGAAGCGGTTTTGCTTGACCACGAAGAGACGGCAACCGTGCCTGTCGCAGGCGGCGATCATGGCGTCAGCGTCGTCGAGCGTCAATGCCATGGGTTTTTCCACGACGATATGCCGGCCATACGGAGCGAGGCGCACCACATGCTCCTTGTGCAAACCGCTGGGCGTCAGCACGGACACGACGTCAGGCTTGGCCTGCGCCATCATGTCGTCCATGTCCGTGAACCATGGTACGCCATACTTCTCGCCAAAGCTGCGGGCGCGTGACTCGTCGGTATCGCACACGGCTGAAAGCCGAGCATTCTCGACTACGCCGCTCAGCAACTCGGCATGCCGCTTGGCTATTCGGCCACACCCTACCAGAGCAAATTTGTACATTGCCATTCCTATGATGCCGATGCGGCCGTGCTATTCGTGATGATTCATGGCAGTGAAGCCATGCTTCTTGATCAGTTCGTCGCGCTGAGCGAGGCGCAGATCTTCGCTGGCCATTTCGGCTACCAGTTCCTCGAAGGTCGTGCGCGGCGTCCAGCCCAGCTTTTCGCGCGCCTTGGTGGCGTCCCCTAGCAAGGTCTCCACCTCGGTAGGGCGGAAATAACGCGGATCAACCGCCACGATCACCTTGCCGTTCTCATCCAGGCCTTTCTCATCGACCCCGGAGCCTTCCCACGTTATTTTCAGCTGAAGTTCGCGTGCCGCGGCATCCACGAATTCACGCACGCTGTATTGGACGCCAGTTGCGATGACAAAGTCTTCCGGCTGGTCCTGCTGCAGCATCATCCACTGCATTTCGACGTAGTCCCGTGCGTGGCCCCAATCTCGCTTGGCATCGAGGTTGCCCAGGTAAAGGCAATCCTGCAGCCCGAGTTTGATACGAGCCAATGCCCGCGTGATCTTGCGCGTGACGAACGTCTCGCCTCGGATCGGACTCTCGTGGTTGAACAAGATGCCGTTACAGGCATAAATCCCGTATGCCTCGCGGTAGTTCACCGTAATCCAGTAGGCATATAGTTTTGCGACCGCGTACGGGCTGCGGGGGTAGAACGGAGTCGTTTCGCTTTGCGGCGTTTGCTGTACCAGACCGTACAGCTCGGACGTCGAGGCCTGGTAGAAGCGAGTCTTCTTGTCCATGCCCAGGATGCGGATGGCTTCCAGGATGCGCAACGCTCCAAGTGCATCGGAGTTGGCCGTGTACTCGGGCTCTTCGAAGCTCACGGCAACGTGGCTCTGTGCGGCCAGGTTGTACAGCTCATCCGGCTCGACCTGTTGAATGATGCGCACCAGGCTGGAGCTATCGGTGAGATCGCCGTGATGCAGAATGAATTTCCGCTCGCTTTCGTGCGGGTCCTGGTACAGGTGGTCGATGCGGTCAGTGTTGAACAGGCTGGTCCGGCGTTTAATGCCATGGACGATATAGCCCTTGTTCAACAGAAATTCGGCGAGATAGGCCCCATCTTGTCCGGTCACGCCGGTGATCAAGGCAACCTTCTTTTTTGCAGTGGCGTTCATGTATATGGTGAACCTGGTCAGGTGTGGTGCTTTAGAAAATCGGCGTAAGTGGTCCTCAGGCCTTCCTTCAGACCGATGGTGGCCTGCCATCCCAGCGCGTTCAGCCGCGAGCTGTCCATCAGCTTGCGCGGGGTGCCGTCGGGCTTGCTGGGATCGAAGGTGATCTCTCCGGCATAGCCGACGACTTCGGCTATGGTCTCCGCCAGCTCGCGGATCGTCGAGTCGTGGCCGATGCCGACGTTGATATGGCTCAGCATGGGCTGAGTAACCTGCCGGTATACGTCCGTCGCGAGTTCCATGACATACACAGAGGCCGCCGCCATGTCGTCAACATAAAGAAATTCGCGCCGCGGCGTGCCGCTGCCCCACACTTCGACGCGGGGCGACTTGTTCAACGTGGCTTCATGGAAGCGGCGGATCAATGCGGGAATGACGTGCGAATTCTGAGGATGATAGTTGTCGCCCGGGCCGTAAAGATTGGTCGGCATAACGCTGCGGTAGTCCAGGCCATGGCTCTCGCCATACTGACGGGTGTAGCTCTCGCATAGTTTGATGCCGGCAATTTTGGCAATCGCATAGGGCTCGTTGGTTGCCTCGAGCGTACCTGTCAGCAGGGCGTCCTCGGCCATGGGCTGCGGGGCCAGACGTGGATAGATGCAACTGGAGCCCAGCAGCAGCAGCCTGCGCACGCCGTTGCGGAAGGCCGCATCGATGACGTTTGCCTCGATCATCAGGTTTTCATAGATAAACTCGGCAGGATAGGTGTTGTTGGCATGTATGCCCCCCACCTTTGCAGCAGCGAGGTAAACCTGGTCTGGCCGTTCACGTTCGAAAAACTGCCGGACCGCAGCCTGGTCCGTGAGGTCGAGTTCGGCATGCGTGCGAGTAACGATGCGGTCGGCCGGGTGGCCCAGCGCGATCAGCCTGCGCACCAGTGCCGAGCCCACCATGCCCCGGTGGCCGGCGACATAGATCTTGTCATCAACGGCCATAGTTGTCTTCCAAGCGCACGATGTCGTCTTCTCCCAGGTAACCGCCCGATTGCACTTCGATGATCTCGAGTTCCGTCTTGCCCGGATTCTTCAGCCGATGGACTTCGCCGATAGGGATGTAGGTGGACTGGTTTTCTCCCAGCAGGAACGTCTGGTCGCCGCGAGTGACTTCCGCCGTACCTTTGACCACGATCCAATGTTCAGCGCGGTGATAGTGTTTCTGCAACGACAGCGACGCGCCCGGTTTGACGCCAATGCGTTTGACCTGAAAGCGCTCACCCAGGTCGATGCTGTCGTACCATCCCCAAGGGCGCGCCACCTTGCGATGGACTGCTGCCTGAGCGCATTCCGAGTCGGCGAGTCGGGCAACGACGTCTTTGACTTGCTCGGCGTTGTCTCGATGTGCGATCAGTACGGCATCCGGAGTGTCGACAATCAGCAAGTCCCGAGTGCCTAGCGCCACCACCGGCCGATGGGGAGCGTGAATGAATGTTCCGGTCGCATCATGAGCGTAGCCTTGGCCATGAATCCGGTTGTCGTTAGCGTCGGGCGGCGCCAGATCAGCCACGGCGTTCCAGCTTCCGACATCACTCCATTGACCACGGAACGGCACCACCTGGACACGTGAATGATGTTCCATCACGGCATAGTCGATACTTTGTGATCGGCACCGCTCGAACTGCTCGGCATCAAGTCGGGCAAAGGTCTGGCCGCCGGGCGCGGTTTCTTCGCGAAGCGAGGCGTATGCCGCGCGGCACGCGGCCAGAATATCGGGCGCATGCTGTTGCAGAGCGTCGATGAGCGTGCCTGCTCGGCATAGGAATATCCCAGCATTCCACAGGACGTCACCGTCAAGCAACAAGTCTTGTGCCTTAAAACAGTCCGGTTTTTCGATGAATTGGCGTACCGGATACGAGTCATCGTGCACACTTGTCGCGGCATACCGGATGTACCCGTAGGCCGTGCTCGGAAAGGTGGGCACAACGCCAAAGGTCACGATAGCGCCTGCTTGGGCGGCCGCCATTCCCTGATGCACAGTGGCGGCAAATGCCGCAGCGTCCGGGATATGGTGGTCTGCCGGGCAGAACAGCAGTAGTGATTCGCTTTGGTCCAGATGATGGAGCGCTGCCAGAGCCATGGCAGCCGCGGTATTGCGCGCAATGGGCTCCAGAATGACAGTGCCCGTCACCGCGGCGCTTTGCATGGCATCGGCAACCATGAAGCGATGCTCTTCAGCAGCGATTGCCGTTACCCGCGAGCTTAGGCCGGTCACCCGCCGCAGGGTTAACTCCAGCAAGCTCTTGTCCCCAATCAAGGGGACGAACTGCTTGGGAAAGCTTTTGCGCGATAAAGGCCAGAGGCGCGTGCCAGAACCGCCGCATAAGATAATAGGAGTAATGCTGTCGGTCATTTGACGGCCAGATTCAAGATGCGCTCTACGTGTGCGGCCTGATGATCGTATTGAAACTCAGCTTCTCACGCGGCCCTGCGTAACTACGTCGACATTTTGCTGGGCTTTTGCGCTACTAATTATGTGAAAATGTTCCGATTTAGCCGCGTCCCTCAACCCTGGTTGGGGCCGCTTCCCGATTATGGGTATGCTTGGTCGAGAACAACGGCGCACCCGCCCGCAGAGCACCGACCAACTGTCCATTATACCGCCTGTCTAGACGGCCCCGGAGTCGTCGCACTCCCCCGCAGCCTGCTACTATGCGCAGCGCTGCCGCACTGCGGGAGTGCTTGGTGCCGCAGCGCGTTCCTGTGGTGGCGGTGCGAATGGAGGCCAAGGGTTGCACATATTGATGACGGGCATAGCGGGCTTCGTAGGGCGAACCGCGTGCGCACGTGCGGTGGCTGCAGGCCACGCTGTGCGCGGCGCAGTGCGCCAGCCGCGCACAGGAGTTGATTACGAGCCTTGCGTGATAGGCGATATCGGTGCAGCCACCGACTGGAAGCGGGGGTTGCAAGGGATCGACGCCGTGTTGCATATGGCCGCCCGGGTGCATGTCATGCGCGAACAGGCGTCCGATCCGTTGGCCGCCTTTCGCGCCGTGAATACCGCAGGCACGCTGGCACTGGCCGCACAGGCCGCGGCGGCGGGCGTGAAGCGCTTCGTGTTCATCAGCTCCATAGCGGTCAACGGCAACCAGACCGATGGGCGGCCGTACCGGGAATCCGACGCCGTGGCCCCGCATGATGCCTATGGCATCTCGAAATATGAGGCGGAGCAAGGGCTCTTCGAGATCGCTGCAGCGACCGGCATGGAGATCGTCGTGCTGCGGCCGCCCCTTGTGTACGGTCCCGACGCGCCCGGCAATTTCGCTACGCTGGTCAAATGGATCAAGCGCGGCGTGCCTCTGCCATTCGGCGCCGTGGTCGGCAACCGACGCAGCCTGATTGGAGTGGATAATTTGGCCGATCTCGCCGTGACTTGCCTTGACCATCCGGCTGCCGCCAATGAGCTCTTCCTGGCCGCCGACGGCATGGACCTCTCCACGGCCGATTTGCTGCGGCGCGTGGGCGACGCCATTGGCAGACCGGCGCGTTTGGTGCCTGTACCCCCAGCGTTGCTGGCGGCCGGGGCGCGGATCACGGGCCGCTCGGCTCTTGCCGACCGGTTGCTTGGCTCACTGCAGATCGATATTTCCAAGGTCCGCGAACGACTCGGCTGGACGCCGCCGGTGGAGGTGGATGAGGGGTTGCGCCGGTTGGCGGGCCGTGACGGGGCCAGCGTATGAAACGCATATTCGACTTTACATTGGCGGTTTGTAGCGGGTTGATCCTCCTTCCCGTATTCGTGGGGGTCGCCGTGGCGGTAAAGCTGACTTCGCCCGGCCCGGTTTTGTACTGGAGTGACCGGATCGGCCGTCGTAACCGTATTTTTCAGATGCCGAAATTTCGCAGTATGCGTGTAGATACGCCGGCGGTCGCCACGCATCTGCTTGCAAATCCGGACGACTACCTGACGCCTATCGGATCTTTCCTCCGTAAAAGCAGCCTGGATGAATTGCCCCAGCTATGGAGCATTATTAGAGGCGATATGAGTTTTGTCGGGCCGCGCCCAGCTTTATATAACCAGGAAGATTTAATCGCATTGCGTACCCAGGCTGGTGTGGACGCCTTGCTGCCGGGGTTGACTGGCTGGGCGCAGATAAATGGACGCGATGAATTGCCCATCCCTGAAAAAGTCAAACTCGACGTCGATTATCTGCATCGCAGATCCATGGGTTTCGATTTGTGGATAATATGGCTAACTTTCGTAAGGGTCGTGCGCCGTGAGGGAGTATCTCATTGATCCTCCTCTGCTTGGATGTCTTGAGAGCGCCTGCGGCATTCGTCGTGAAGGGACCTGCACCCGGGGCCATTGCCGGTAAAATCGCGGCGCCTTTTTCTACGGTTTCAGGTTGAAGTTCTTCATGCCCCTCCTCGTTGCGCTACGGCGTACTTTGGTCAGCTTGCCTCGTTCCGGGAAGCAAGCTCTGGCTGTCGCACTCGACGCATTGCTGCTGCTTGCGTCTTTCTACTTCGCTCTCTGGACGCGCTTCGAGTTCCTGTACGTCAACTCGTACTACATCATCCTGTCCATCGTTGCCTGTATCAGCGGAGTCATCGCGCTAGGGCTCTTCGGCGTCTATTTCTATATCCTGCGATACATGACCGAAAAGGTCGTCGCGTCGATCGTCGGCGGCGTGTTGCTGTCCGTGTTGGGCATTACTGCGGTCGACACATTCCTGCGCCTGTCGCCGGAACTCTCGCGGGCGGTGTTGGTTATCTATCCGCTGTTCGCCATCATCCTGTTGTTGGGCATGCGTATCTTGGCCAGGCGGGCACTGTTCCCGGGTGCAGAGGAGACGCCCAACGCACGTATTCCAGTTGTTATTTACGGCGCTGGCAGTGCAGGGTCTCAGTTGGCGAATGCGTTGCGGACCAGCCCACACTATCTTCCGGTGGCGCTGTTGGATGATGACAGCAGGAAGCATGGCCTCGTGCTGGCCGGCCTGCGCATCTATCATCCAGCGCGCCTCGCAATGTTGGTCGCCAAGCACAATGTGCAGCAGCTGCTGATTGCCATGCCGTCGGCATCGCGCAGACAAGTCCGCCACATTGTCGAATCGGCGGAGCAGTTCCGCCTTCGCATCCGCCTGGTGCCCAGCTTGAGAGAGCTGGTTGATCCAGGGGGGCTGCGACTGCGAGACATCCAGGTGGAAGACCTGCTGGGTCGCGATCCGATTCCACCTCTTCCGGACTTGTTGGGCCGCTGCGTAACCGGTTGTTCAATCATGGTAACGGGAGCGGGTGGTTCGATCGGCTCGGAGTTGTGCCGCCAGATCCTTGCCTTGCAACCCAGCCGGCTGGTGTTGTTCGAGATATCCGAGCCTGCCCTCTATGCCATCGAGCAAGAGCTGACACCGCTGGCGGCGCGGTTGGGCCGTCGGACTGAGGTCGTCGGTGTACTGGGCTCCACCCGCGACACGGAACACTGCTTGCGGCGTCTGCGGGAATACCGTGTACAGACGGTCTATCACGCGGCAGCATATAAGCATGTGCCCATTGTCGAGTCCAACATCGCCGAAGGCATCGCGACCAATACGTTCGGCACGTATTCCATGGCGCGTGCGGCTATTGACGCGGGCGTGACGGACTTCGTACTGATCTCTACCGACAAGGCCGTCCGGCCTACCAATGTCATGGGCGCCTCGAAGCGCCTGGCTGAGTTGGTGTTGCAGGGCTTTGCCCAGATTCAGCAGTCCACGCGTTTTTCGATGGTGCGTTTCGGCAACGTCCTGGGTAGTTCGGGCAGCGTGGTGCCGTTATTTCACCGGCAGATTTCGGCAGGTGGCCCTATTACGCTCACCCATCCTGAAATTACCCGCTACTTCATGACCATTCCCGAGGCCGCGCAGCTTGTTTTGCAGGCCGGTTCCATGGGGGAATCCGGGTCGGTATTCCTCCTGGACATGGGTGAGCCGGTTCGAATCCGTGATCTGGCCGAGCGGATGGTGCGGCTGTACGGACTGACCGTGCGGGACGAATCGCATCCGTCCGGAGACATCGAAATCCGCATTACGGGTCTTCGGCCCGGGGAAAAGCTATACGAAGAGCTGCTGATCGGCAGCGATTCCCAGCCGACAGAACATCCCCGCATCATGAAGGCTCGTGAGCAATGCCTGCCGTTCAATGAGCTGGAGGCCGGTTTGCAGGTTCTGCTGCAGTGTCTGGCGAAAGACGATTGGTCTTGCACATTGCGACAGTTGCAAAAGCTGGTCCCGGGATATACGGTGGCATCCCATTGGCTGGATGAGCCCGCGCGTCACCATGCGCTGTTGTCTGAAAAAGGGCATTCTGCCTCGTAATAAACCAATGCCAACTCGCATTCTCATCGTTCGGACCTCTTCCCTCGGCGACCTGGTCCACATGCTTCCCGCCATGACGGACATCGCCCGGCATGTGCCGGATGCGAAGATCGACTGGATCGTCGAAGAGGCGTTCGCCGAGATCCCTGCGTGGCATCCGGCCGTCAATGAGGTCATCCGGGTGGCGCATCGCCGCTGGCGCAAGAGCTGGTGGTCGCGCGAGGTGCGCGAAGAGCGCCGCGCG
>Ga0182743_1001657_pt1 | contig 21198 bp, 20 predicted proteins | sample eDN3rd30CKraftOP_FD_128522 | JGI IMG/M metagenome (GOLD analysis project Ga0182743, IMG submission 128522) | Enriched Organic Plus compost microbial communities from Emeryville, California, USA - eDNA 3rd pass 30_C Kraft OP (version 2) (version 2) ... | reverse complement strand
GCGCAGAGCAAGACGTTCGCGTGCTCGCGTTAACCGGCTGATTACTCAAAAAAAGTTGGCGACTATCTGGCAAATCTCATTTTGGCGTGCCGCCTGAGCCCAGATCCCAATACAGTCCCGTCATCAAGGTCAATGCTTCGCGCAACAGCTGCGGTGGCAAATGCTCGTTCGGTGCATGTTGCGAGCATCCCGGATACGAATGTGGGACCCATACCGTCTTTAACCCAAGCACGTCGGTGAAAATATCATTGGGCAGGGACCCGCCCAAATTCGGCAGAATGGCGGTTTTCTTGCCGCTGGTTTTTTCGAGCGACGACACGGCCCATTTGACCCAGGGATCTTCGGGGTCGATCCGTGTCGCCTTGAACATGGTTTCGCGCGTGGTTTGTATTTTCACCATGGGAAAGCCTTGGCGATCCAGATGGCGGCGTAACGCAGGCAACAAATTGTCGGGATCGACGCCGACGACAAAACGCAATTGGCATCGCGCCCAGGCGCGTGGCGGGATCGCGTTGACGGGGGTTTCCGGATTGCCGGTCTTGTAGGCCAGGACTTCGAACGAGCACCAGCCGAATACGCGTTCGGCGGGCGAGAGGCCGGGTTCTCCCCATTCCGGCTCGATGACAGGGCCATCCGATCCGCCGTCGACCTCGCAATCCGCCAGCGCGCGCCGTACGGATGCCGGCAACTCCGCAGGCACCCATTCCGGGATACGAATCTGTCCCGTGGGAGATGAAATACTGGCAATGGCGTGTGCGAGCTGGATTCCCGGGTTCGATATCAATCCACCCCAGTTGCCCGAGTGATGGCCGCCTGCGCGCGCCTCGATGCTGAGATCGATATTCAGGCTGCCGCGCGCGCCGAGGAATACGGTGGGGCGCTGAGGACTCAGGCGTGGGCCATCCGAGGCGATGAGCAGATCGGCGCTGAAACGATCCTTGTGCTGTTCGCATAGCTCGCGCAGCCCCGGCGACCCGGTTTCTTCGCCCATCTCGATCAGGTATTTGACGTTAAAGCCCAGCTTGCCTCGCGTTTCCAATACGAGACGCAGCGCCTCCATGTTGATGCTGTGCTGGCCCTTGTTGTCAGCGATGCCTCGTCCATACCAGCGGCCGTCTCGCTCGGTCAGCGTCCAGGGCGACAGGCCTTCGTGCCATTCAGGTTCGAGCCCGCGAATCACGTCGCCGTGGCCGTAGCCCAGTACGGTGGGCAGGGCAGGGTCTTCGATACGCTCCGCATATAAAAACGGGGCGCGTGCCTTGGCATGAGTCAAGGTCTCGCAGCGAAAGCCCATTGCCTCAAAGGCGGGTTGCATCTCGGCGCAGAGGTAGCTTGCCAACGCCTCGGCGCGATCAGGGTTCTGGCTCTCTGTGGGGATGCTCACACGACGGCTCAGAACGGCACGAAAGGCGCCTGAATCAAAACACTGTTCAGCGTTGGCAATGGCTTGTTCACGGCTCACGATGATTTTCCTTGAATGAGATGGAAACTCCGCACATGGCTTCGGAGAAGGACCTCAGCTGTGGGCGGCATGATGTTTGATTCCGAGTGTCGTCATTTGAGTTTTGTCTGTTCATCGCTTGAGTACGCAGTCGTCAGGCAATGGCCTTTTCTTGCGAATACGACGGATACAGATGACAAGCGACTTGCGCCTGACCTTGTGTGTGCAGCGCAGGCCGTTGTTGTTCGCACTGCGGCATCGCATGCTTGCAGCGCGGATGAAACGGACAGCCGGCGGGCGGATTGATCGGGTCGGGAAAGGATAGTCCCAATCCCATGTCCGGTATGCCCAGTCCCGGTTCGGGCGTGAGCACCGAGGCGAGCAGGGCTTGTGTATACGGATGGCGCGGCTCATGAAAAAGCTCGGTGGCAGGCGCGGATTCAACCACGCGGCCCAGATACATCACCGCAACGTGTGTCGCAATGTGTTCGACGACTGCCAGGTTATGGCTGATGAACACATAGGTCAGGTTGAATTCCTGCCGCAGCGTCATCAACAGATTCATGATCTGCGCCTGCACCGATACGTCCAATGCTGAGGTCGGCTCGTCGCAGATGACGATTTCAGGATTCATCACCAGGGCGCGCGCAATCGCAACGCGCTGGCGTTGGCCGCCGGACAGCTGCCCGGGCGTGTTGTTGGCCAGCCGGGGAGGCAGGCCCACGCGTTCGAGCATCTCGATGGCTTTGTGCTGGCGAGGGTTGGCGATGCCGTGCACCTCCAGTGGCAGCGATACGATGGACGCGATGCTGCGGCGCGGGTTCAGCGACGAATAGGGGTCTTGGAATACGGGTTGAACCCGCCGCGCAAGATCACGCCGCGACATGCTGCGTATGTCTTGGCCTTCGATACTGACGCTGCCGCTGGTCGTCGGGATGAGCCCCAGCAGCAGCCGCGCCAGGGTGGATTTGCCGCAGCCGGATTCTCCGACAATGCCCAGCACGCCGCCGCGCTCTACCTGTAAATCCACGCCATTGACCGCATGCAGCGTGCGGCGAGGTTGAAACATGCCGCTCTTTACCGTGAAGCTGCGGCTGACGTCTTGCGCCTGGATGAGTGGGCTCATGCGTGCGCCTCCGTGCGAATGCAGCGCCACTGCCGGCCGGGTGCTTCGTGAACGGGAACGGCCTGTTGGCAAACGGCCTGCGCATAGCGGCATCGATCATGAAATGCACAACCGTGCAGATCGCCGACCAAGGCCGGCACGACGCCGGGAATGGTGCCCAACGGCGTGCCGGGAGGGGTGCGGCCCGGCACCGGAATACAGGCCAATAGCCCCTCGGTATACGGATGGCGCGGCGCTTGAAATAGCTCGGATACAGGACCTTGTTCGACGATCTGGCCCGCATACATCACGGCGACCTGGCGCGCAATGCGGGCCACCACGCCGAGATCGTGCGTGATGAGCACCATGGCAATGCCCAATTCCGCCTGCAAGTCGGCCAGCAACCGCAGGATCTGCGCCTGAATGGTCACGTCCAGCGCCGTGCTGGGCTCGTCGGCGATCAAGAGTTCCGGGCCGCACATCAATGCCATGGCGATCATGACGCGTTGACGCAGGCCCCCAGACAACTGGTGCGGATATTGTCCAAGCCGTTGCGCGGCAGAGGCGATGCCGACTTTTTCCAACAACTCCACAGCACGCTCTCGGGCCTGACTGGCGCTGGCATGCCGATGGTGGCGATAGTGTTCAGTGAGTTGGTCGCCGATGGTATAGGCGGGGTTCAAGGCGGTCATGGGCTCTTGGAAAATCATGGCCATCTTGTTGCCGCGCAGGGCGTTGATGCGCCGGCGGCTGGCGCGAGACAGGTCTTCGCCCAGGACCGCCAAGCGCGAAGTGCTGCGTTTCGCGGCCCTGGGCAACAGGCCCATGATAGCCAGCGAGGTCATGGATTTACCGCAGCCCGATTCACCCACCAGGCACAATGTCTCGCCACGCCGCACCTGGAATGAAATGTCGCGCACCGCATGCAGCTGGCCGCGTGGCGTATCGATATCCACGCGCAGGTTCTGTACGTCTAATACGATATCGGAGTCGGTCATTGCGTCAGGCCTTGTCCTCGGGCGTCAGCCACTGGTGCAGGCCGTCGCCTGCCAGGTTGATGGCGAAAATCAGCAGCGCCAGCGCGCTGCCGGGGATGGCGATCAGCCAGAACGAAAAGAACATGTAGGCCTTGGCCTCGGAAATCATCAGGCCCCATGAGGGCAGCGGCGGTTGCACGCCCAGTCCCAGGAACGACAGGGCCGCCTCCAGCAGAATGGCGCTGGCGGCCTCCAGCGTGGCGATCACGATCAGATGCGGCACCACGTTCGGCAACACCTCGCCACGAACAATGCGCCAGGTCGAGGCGCCGGCAGATTGGGCGGCGGCGACGTATTCGAGCGAGCGCACCTGTTGCGTGGCGCTGCGCATGACGACAGCAAAGCGATCCCATTTCAAAAAGCCCAGCACCAGAATCACGACCCAGAGCGAGCCGCCCACGATGGCGACGGTGGCCAAGGCCACCAGAATGACCGGCATGGACAGGCGTGTCGTCACGAGGAAGGAGACAAACATATCTACGCGGCCGCCAAAATACCCCGCGGCCATGCCTAACGCGGTGCCGATCAACCCAGAGATAAGTGCAACGCTGATTCCGATCAATAAGGAAATCCTGGCCCCATAAAAGAGGCGCGACATATAGTCACGGCCCAATTGATCGGTGCCCAGGGGATGCAGCCACGTGCCTTTCTCATACCAGACAGGCGGCGCCGTGCGATGGGCCAGGTCCTGAAAATAAGGATCATGCGGCGCTATCCAGGGCGCGAAGATCGCGATCAAGACGATCAATAGCAAGATGCCGCCGCCTGCCAGCAGCGCCTTGTTCTGCCGTAAACGCCGCCAGGTCAGACTGCCCGCCGGTGCAGTCACATTCGGTACTGGCGCATTAGCCGTAATCGGTGAGGTCGGTACAGTCATGGTCTACGACACCCGGATGCGTGGGTCCAGCCACGCGTTGGCAATATCCGCTGCCAATGTCAGCAGCACATACAGTACGGATAGCAGCAGCACGATCAGTTGCATGACGGGATAGTCTTTGAACGTGATGCTTTGATAGGCCAGATAGCCTAGGCCGTCCAGCGCGAAAACCGTTTCGATCACGACCGAGCCGCCTAACAGGTAGCCAAGTTGCACGGCGGCCAGAGCCACGACGGGCACGATGGCGTTGCGCAAGGCGTGTTTAAAGATGACCGTGCCGGTGGGCAGGCCTTTGGCCCTGGCCGTGCGGATGTAATCGGCAGCCAGGACTTCGATCATGCCTGCACGTATCAACCGCATGAACGCCGGTGCGACGTAGTAGCCTAGCGCGATCGCAGGCATCACGAAATGCTGCCACGTTCCGCTGCCGGATACTGGCAGTATGCGCAGCGATATCGAAAACAGCATGATGAGCAGCAGCGCAAAAAAGAAATTCGGCAAGGCCTGGCCCAGCACCGCTACGGCCAGACAGATGCGGTCGGCAATGCCGCCCTTGTAGAGCGCCGCAATCACGCCCAGCGGAATGGAGATCAGCAAGGCTACAGCCAACGCGCTCAGCCCCAGCATCAGGGTGGTCTGCAGCTTCGACAGGATCAACGGTCCGGCAGCCGTCTTGAAATACACCGAGGTGCCGAACTGGCCCTGCAGGATGTGCCACAACCAATCGGCGTACTGAACAACGACGGGACGGTCCAGCCCATAGGCTTTGCGCACCATGTCGATGTCCGCCTGGCGCGCGCCTTCGCCCGCCAGCGCGACGGCGGGGTCTCCCGACAGATGCAACAGCATGAACGCCAGGACGGAGACGGTCAGAGCGACCATCACCGCCAGTCCCAGCCGCCGGATGATGAATGCAAGCATTGAAAGACTCCGTGCGCCGCCACGTCGCCGTGGCGGTTGTCAGGGTTTCAGGGTTATTTCCAACTCATGTCCCAGAAACGGACCAGCTCGTCAGGATAGGCCTTGAACTCCACGTCCTGGCTGGCGACGTAATACACCGGCAACGACCAGAGCGGCACGGCGTAGGCGTGTTCCGCAATCATGGTGAGGGCCTCTTTATAGGCGGCATTACGGGCAGTGCTGTCTATCGTCACATCGCCCTTGTCCAGTAATTCGCGGACCTTGGGATCACGCGTCACGTCGTCATTGCCGAACGCAAAATACACCGGCGTCGAGGCCGACACGTCGTTGACCAGGTTCGAGCCCCAGGTCTGATGCGTGAGCGACGCTTTACCCGCGCGGATCATGTCACGCATCGCGGCGTATTGCAGGAAATTCAGTTTGGCGCGGATACCGACAGCTTGCAGATAATTGATGATGGCTTCGGTCTGATTGCGTTCGCGATAGGCGACGATATCAATGTCGAATCCATTGGGATAGCCGGCCTCGGCCAGCAGTTTCTTGGCCAGCGCGGGGTCGTATTTGTAAACCGGTGCGCCTTCGTCGGTGCAGCCGACTTGTGAGGGTGTGCAGATGGTGTTGAGCAGCTCCGAGCCTTCGCCCACGATGTTCTTGATAATGGACTCGCGATCGATGGCATGCAGAATGGCTTTGCGTACGCGTTCATCCTTGAGCTGCGGGGCGGGCGTATCGTCGCGGATGTTCATCTGCATGAACGCGATACGCATGGTGTTGCCGCTTTTGACTTGCAGTTGAGGCATGGATTTCAGTTGCTCGGCCTGGTCTTTGGGCACGTGCATGATGAAATCTTCACCACCGGAAATCACCTCTGCCATCTGCGTCTGGCGATCCGGGATAAAGCGGATCACGACCTTGCCGATCTTGGGCTGGGCCTTGGGCGAGTCTTTGAAATAGTCCTTGTTGGCCTCTAGCGTGATCGATTTGCCGGGTATGTATTCGACCACCTTGTACGGGCCGGTGCCGACGGGCTTGGCGTTCATCCCTTGCGGGCCGACTTCGGCATAGTATTTCGCGGGGTGGATGGCGACGGTGGTCGACAGATACTCTTTGGCGCCGGGGAAAGGTTCTTTGGTCGTGAGGCGCACTTTGTATTTATCGATCTTTTCTACTTTGTCGATCCAGCGCACGTTCTGTTGCGTCGTCGCTTTGTTTTTCGGGTCCGCGACGAAATTGAGCGTGTAGACGACGGAATCGGCGTCGAATTCCTCGCCATTGTGAAACTTGATCCCCTCGCGCAGCTCGAATTCCAGGGTCTTGTCGTCGACCTGTTTCCAGCTTTTCGCCAGTTGTCCCTTGTATTCGTTGGTCAGCGGATCGCGATAGAGCAGGGTGTCCCAGACGTTGGCCGCGATGATGACGCCGATACGGACGTTGTTGTAATAGGGATCAACGCTTTCCGGGGCCTGGTCATAGGCCATGCGCAGCGTATCGTTCTGCTTGTTGGCCAGCGCAGGCGACATGCTCAGCGCGGTGCCGGCAAAGAGCAGCGCGGCGGCCAACGCCTTGAAACGGGGCACGACGTGATGGCGGTGTTCAGGGCGATCCAAATGCAGCGGTGCAGCCAATCTAACGCGATGTTCCATGATGGGCTCCTGTCGAGCGTAATCGGTTAAGCGGAATACTGCGGGTGATTCGGTGGCTCCTGGCTGGGCGTACGTTGTGCCAGATACTTCAGCGCGGCCTCGTATTTGCACTGCAAATGCATGCGCATGATCTCGGTCAGCCGCGCGGTATCGCGGGCAGCCAGCGCCTCGGCGAGATCGATATGCTGGCGCATGGAGCGGTCCCAGTTTTCGTGGTTTTCGTTAGACACGAACCGCAGGTTCTGAATGCGGATGTTTTGGGTCTCATACAGACGCGTCAACAGCGTGTTGTGCGCAGCCTGATGAATGCGCGCATGGATTTCGCGATTGCACCGGTAATACGTGGGCAGATCGCGGCGGGCATGGCTGGCCCTCATTTCGAAAGTCAGTGCGCGGATTTCGGCGATTTCCTGATCGGTTGCGCGTTCGCAAGCATAGTGACAGGCGAGGGTTTCGATCCCGCCGATGACCTCAAACGTCTCGCGCACATCGGTTTCGGACAGCTCGACGACTTGTGCGCCCCGATTGGGCTCGATGCGTACCAACCCGTCAAAGGCCAGAAGGCGCAGCGCCTCTCGTAACGGTGTGCGGGATACGCCGAGCATTTCGCCCAAGGTGCGTTCGTTCAAACGGGATCCTGGGGGAAATTCCCCCTCGATGATGCGTTCGCGCAAGCGTTCCGCTACGCTGGCGGGCAGCGTGCCGCCATTGCCCGAGGCCCGTGGCGGGCGTATGGCGGGCGGGGCGTCGGACACTGCGCTATCAGAAAGCGTAGGGGGATCGCTGCTCACTTGTATACCAAATGGATTTGATCTTTTATTCACTATAAAGCACGTAATCCACGCCCCATTATGGGGGATTACCCTGCAGTATTCCGATAAAACAAGGGCGTACGGGTAATCGATGATAGGGTGTGTCCGGGTGGCCGTTGCGGCGCGCGAGGGCCTTGCGTATGATTTGAAACAGGGAATTTGCCAGTGGTATACCATTTTGGCGGGGTCGGACCCGCCATGCGCTTCGTTCAAAAACGATCGGCAGCGTGGTCACTGGCCGTTCGTCAACGACAATTTTGGGGGCTTCATGCAAGACGCATTGATGCAGCAGGCGATTCAGTTTGCGCAAGACCACGAAACCACTTGGGACCGCTCGGTCGACGGCGTCTTCGGTGTGCATCAGCAGGATCCTCCGCCTTGGAATCGCTTGCTCGGGCCGGTGCATGATCGCGGCCCTGTGACGGGGCTGGTCGTGGTCGATGGCAAGACCGTAGCATCCTGGGGCGAACCGCACCGTGCAGACCTGACGTTCAGCGTGGCAAAGATGTATCTGGCGCTGGTGGCAGGCGTGGCGCACGACCGAGGCCTGTTGCCGGATGTCGACGAGCCCGTGCGCGCCCGCGTGCCCGGAATCGGCTTTGACGAGGGCAATAACGCGCTGATTACCTGGCGTCATTTACTGCAGCAGACCAGCGAATGGGAAGGCGAGCGTTTTGGCGTTTCGGATCAGGCAGACCGCTATCGCGCAGTGACATTCGGTGCGCCGCCCAATGGCAAGAAAGGCGATCCGCGTCCGTTGCAAACCCCGGGCACCTATTGGGAATACAACGACGTCCGCATCAATCAATTGTCGTATGCGTTGCTGCATTTATTCCGCAAGCCCCTGCCGGAGGTGTTCCGTGAGGCGGTGATGCGGCCGATCGGGGCGAGCGAAAGCTGGAACTGGGTCTGCTATGACAATGCCTGGGTGAACATCGATGGCGTGTTGATGCCGTCGGTGCCGGGTGGATCGCATTGGGGCGGCGGGATGTCCATCAGCAGCGAGGATCAAGCCTTGATCGGTCAGATGCTCTTGAATGACGGCCGCGCCTGGAATGGAAAGCAGGTGATCTCGCACGAATGGCTGCGCGCCATGCGCACGCCCAGCGAGCTGGCGCCGTATTACGGCTATCTGATCTGGTTGAACGAGGGGCAAAAGATGTTTCCCAGCGTGCCGGCATCGAGTTTCTTTGGTGTCGGGGCCGGCAGCTCATTCACCTGGGTGGAACCCGAGCGCCGCATGGTCGTGATTGTGCGCTGGCTGAATTCGGCGTACGCGGATGGCCTGTTCGGCAGGATATTGGCCGCAGTGGATGGTTGAGTTTGTTTGCTGCGACGCATCGGGATTGTCGGGCTGATGCTCGTCTGCCATCTCTGCAAAGCGCGTAGAACAGTTCTGCAAATTTCTGGAGTAATTATTGATGACGATCGACCGTATCATTGGCGTCTCAAAATTTGAATTACTCATGACGCGTCCGATGTCATAGCCTGCGGTGAGGGCCAGTGTTGCACTGGCACCTGGACTTTGGCGTCAGCCTCAGTCTCAGTCTGCAACCGGCATGCGGCTCGTTCTTGAGTAGAGAATACCTAGGAGGAGCACACATGCCCAATGGCAAGCGCAGGGGACTCATCGCGCTCGCGGCCAGCACAGCGCTGGCGTTCGCATTGCCTGTTTCCGCTCGAGCGGACAGCGACAAGCCAATCACCATTGTGGTTCCTTATACGGCGGGCGGCACCAACGATAATTTCGCCCGTATCCTGGCCGAAGGAATCAGCAAAGAGCTCGGCCGCCATGTGATAGTCGAAAACAAGCCTGGTGCGAACGGCATCATCGGTGCATCGTATGTGGCGCGGGCCAAACCCGACGGGCAGATGCTGCTGTTGGGCGGCACCGGTCCCATTTCATTGAATGCCATGCTGCGCCCGTCGTTGCCATATCGCGTAGACAGTTTCGATTCCGTGGCGCTGTTGTTCGATGGCCCCCTGACGATTACGGTGCCCACAGCGATCGGCGTGAATTCGATCGACGAACTGATCCGTTATGCCAAGGAACAGGGCAGGCCGCTACTGTACGGGACGCTGGGTCCGGGCAGCGTCACGGATCTATTCGGCCTCTTGGTGTCGAAGACACTAGGTTTTCCGATGACGCCTGTCGCGTATAAGGACAATAACCCCGCGCTGATCGATCTGATGGATGCCCGTGGCGACATGAACTATGCCACGCCCATTCCCATGATCCAGAACTCCAAGAAACTGAAGATACTGACGCTGACGAGCGAGCAACGCGATCCGACTTTGCCTGCCATTCCCACCGTGGGTGAGTTGGGCTATCCGCAACTGAAATCCATCTATTGGACGGCATTGCACGCACCCAAGGGAACGCCGCGTGAAATCATCGACAAGATTGCCGCCGCAGCGATTAAAACGGTTCAGACGGATGCATTTCATGAGGTACTGAAGCTTAATGGCCAAACCGACCGGGCCGCAGGGCCAGAGGCGCTGGATGCTCAGTTAGAGGCCGACCGGCAGCATTGGGGCGCCGTGATTCGCGAAAACAACATCGTGATCGATTAGTGTTCGTCACAGCTGGCCGAACCGAAACCGCACAGCTGGACCGGAATGTCTCGTAATGAAAGGAATGATATGGCTGATATAAGTCAGAGCTTGTTGCAGCCGGAAGAAACGATAGGGCTGATATGAACCAAACCTGGCTTGGCATCCGCGACCGCGTCGTCGCGGTCACCGGCGCAAATGGCGGGATTGGCCGCGCGACGGTACGTGCGCTGCTGGAACAGGGTGCTCGCGTGGCGATGCTCGACAGGCAAGCGTTGCCTGCAACGGAGCTGGACGCATTGCGCGCCGATACGCAGGGAGAATGCATATCGATCGCCTGCGACGTTGCAGACGATCAACAGGTCGCCTCGGCCGCTGCAGAGGTCGGCCAGCGCTTGGGCGATTGCTATGGTCTGGTCAATAACGCTGCGATGACCATGCCAGGGCACTTGAAAGACGTCGCGATTGCCGACTGGAGCCGCCAACTCGATGTGAATCTGACGGGTTATCTGCGATGCGCGCAAGCCTTTGCAAAACCGATGCTGGCCAAGGGGGAGGGCACGATCGTTCATGTCGCCTCCATCGCCGGCCACAATCCGCAGGCCTACAGCTGCGGCTACAGTACCGCCAAGGCCGCAATATTGATGCTGTCCCGGCAATTGGCTTTCGAGTTGGGGCCGCTGGGGGTGCGCAGCAACGCCATTAACCCCGGGCTCATCAAAACGCCCCTGACCGAAGCTTTTTACGCAGATGCACAACTGCGCGAGCAGCGTGAGAAAGCCGTGCCGCTGCGCCGTATCGGTACGCCGGAGGATATTGCAAATATTGCAGTCTTTCTGTTGAGCGAACGATCTGCGTATGTCAACGGCGCCGAGATCACGGTCGACGGCGGATTTACGCAGACGCTGATGAGCCACATCCCGCGTCCCGGACGCATCTGATAGGGGAGCGTCGCCGTCCGCCGCCTGGGCCGACGGTTCTGAACGTGCCCGTCGCACGGACCTGGTCGGCTCGGGCCCGGTGGGGTGGCTTCAGGGGTGAGTCAGACTGGCTATAATCATCGATTCGGCCTTTGCTGGGCCCTGTCCAATTTTATTGCTTAGCGCCTTTTGGGCGCCTGACTCCACCATGAAAAAACTGACCGCTGCTCTCCTGGTCTGCGCTACGTCGTTGCTCGCGGCCTGCGGCCAAAAAGATGAACCGGCTCCGCAAGCGGCCGCTCCGGCTGCTGCGAAAAAGGTCGTTGTCGGCCTGGACGATAATTTCCCGCCCATGGGATTCCGGGACGACAAGAATGAATTGGTCGGTTTTGACATCGATATGGCCCGCGAGGCCGCCAAGCGTATGGGCGTCGAGGTCGAGTTCAAGCCCATCGACTGGAGCGCCAAAGAGGCCGAGCTCAACGGCAAACGGGTCGACGCATTGTGGAACGGCCTGACCATCACCGAAGAGCGCAAAAAGAACATCGCCTTCACTGCCCCCTATATGGCCAACCATCAGATCATCCTGGTGGCGCAAGCCTCGCCCATCCAGACCAAGGCTGATCTGTCTGGCCGCGTCGTCGGCGCACAAGACGGCAGCAGCGCCGTGGATGCCATCAAGAAAGACGCGCCTGTAGCCGCCAGCCTGAAAGAAGTGAAGCTGTTCGGCGATAACGTCACCGCGCTGATGGACCTGTCGGCAGGCCGTCTGGATGCCGTGGTGGTGGACGAGGTCGTGGGCCGCTATCTGGCCAGCAAACGCGAAGGGCAGTATCGCGTCCTCGAGGAAAACTTCGGTACCGAAGACTACGGCGTCGGCCTGCGCAAGGAAGACACCGAGCTGCTCGCCAAGTTAGACGAAACCCTGACCGCCATGAAAAAAGATGGCTCGGCCGCCCGCATTGCTCAGCAATGGTTTGGCGCCGACATCATCAAATAAGCCCGCCGCAAGTGGTCGGCTGACGAGAGCACCGCATGGATTACATCATTTCCCTGCTGGGGCCGATGGCTCAGGGCGCGAAAACGACCCTGACCCTGTTTTTCGTGACGTTCGCGCTGGCAGTGCCCTTGGGGCTGCTGCTGGCGCTGGCGCGCATCTCGCACTGGCGCGTTTTGAGCCAACTGGTGAACGCCTATATCTGGCTGATGCGGGGTACGCCGCTGATGCTGCAGATGTTGTTCATCTACTTTGCATTGCCATTCGTGCCGGTGATCGGCGTGCGGCTGCCTGATTTTCCGGCTGCGATCGTCGCTTTTGCGTTGAATTACGCCGCGTATTTTGCCGAGATCTTCCGTGCCGGCATTCAGTCCGTGGATCGTGGCCAATACGAGGGCAGTAAAGTCCTGGGCATGACGTATCTGCAGACGCTGCGCCGCATCGTGCTGCCGCAAATGGTGCAGCGCGTGTTGCCGCCCATGAGCAACGAAACCATCACCCTGGTCAAGGACACCTCGCTGATTTATGTGCTGGCGCTCAATGACATTTTGCGCACGGCGCGCGGTATCGTGCAGCGCGATTTCACGACCACGCCGTTTCTGGTGGCGGCCGCGTTTTATTTGATCATGACGCTGTTGTTGACCTGGTTGTTCCAGTACATGGAAAAACGCTATGCCAAGTACGATCAGTAATCCAGCAACAGCGAGCGAAGCTTTGGTCACTGATATGACGTTCAACGGCAGCGATCCGCGGCCTGTCATGATTGCAGCCCATCAAGTGGGCAAATCATTTAACGGCGTGCGTGTGCTGGACCAGGTATCGCTGACATTGCGCAAGGGCGAGGTGGTCGCCGTGATCGGGCCGTCAGGCTCGGGCAAGAGCACGTTCTTGCGGTGCCTGATTCATCTGGAGACCATTGATCAGGGCAGCATCGAGATAGAGGGGGAGACGCTGGCCTCCGCCTCGGCCGACGGCGCGAGCCACTATGTGCGCGACGCGGAAGTCCGCCGCATCTGCCGCAAAATGGGGATGGTGTTTCAGTCGTTCAACCTGTTCCCCCATAAGACGGTACTGGAAAATATCATCGAAGCCCCGATCACCGTACAGCGTGTGCCTCGGGACCAGGCCATTGCCAAGGCCGAAGAGCTGCTGCGCAAAGTCGGTCTCTTGAACAAGCGCGATAACTATCCGGGGCGCCTGTCTGGCGGGCAGAAACAGCGGGTGGCTATTGCGCGGGCGTTGGCAATGGAACCGGACATCATGCTGTTCGACGAGCCGACCTCTGCACTGGATCCCGAGCTCACGGGTGAAGTGCTGCGCACGATGAAGCAGCTGGCTGACGAGCATATGACCATGCTCGTCGTGACCCACGAAATGGGCTTTGCGCGCGAGGCCGCACATCGCGTGATCTTTATGGACAATGGCCGCATTGTCGAAGAAGCGCCCGCCGAGGAATTTTTTCGCGCGCCCAAGCAAGATCGGGCGAGGGCGTTTTTGGGCCAGATGCTGTAATGCCCGCGAGGCCGGCCGCGAATTTTCTATTGCGGTCGCGCCAGTTTCAATCCAGCCTCGGGGGCTCGCGCACGCAGGATCGTCCCGGTAGTGGATTCTGTGCAATACAAGGTATGGCGATCAGGTCCGCCATACGCGATATTCGTGGTCGACATGCCTTTTTCGCTGCGCCAGACTTTGATGGGCTCGGCCCGAGCGTTCAACAGCCAGACATAACCCAGCCCAGGGTTCGCCACGACCAGGTTGCCCGACTGGTCGACTGCCAATCCATCCGGGCCGCTGGGACCGTATGACGTAAAGAACTGGCTGACTTTGGACACGCTGCCATCGGGCAAGAGTGGGACCCGCCAGACGCAATTGCCGCGGGTCACCGCCAGGTAGAGGACTTTTTCATCGGGCGAAAGCGCGACTCCATTGGGGCTGGGCACGTTGGCCAGCAGCAAATCCAGCTGGCCATTCGGCCTCAAACGATAGAGCCGGCCACTGGGATCGTGCAAACCGCTTTGGCCTTGGTCGGTGAAGTACAGATTGCCCAGGCTGTCGAAAATCAAGTCGTTGACACCACGAAACCGCTCGCTGTTGCGCCGCTCCAAATAGGGGCTGACATGGCCGGTATTGATATCCAGCTGCATCAGGCCGTTTTTGTAGTCCGTGATCAGCAGCGTCGTGGCGTTCAGCCATTTCATGCCATTGGGCTCACCGTCGTACTCGGCGATCAAGGTCCATTGGCCTGTCGGGTCAATGCGAAAAACGCGGCCCCATGGAATGTCGGTAATGTATAGATTGCCCGCGTCGTCGAACACCGGACCTTCTAAGAATGAATCCGACACGGCGCCTCCGCGATTGGCGTCAGCCCAAGCGCTGCGCTCGGGCTTGCGCAGCGCTGGCGGCATGGTGCTGAATACATCGAAACTGATTACGTCTGGCGGGGAAAGCAGAAACATCGTGGGCTCCGGGATATCTCGTTATTCAGGGCGGGGAACGCGGATGTATTACTCGGATTTCAATCCCAGTTCGCGTGCCATGTTGGTGTAGTTATTGACCTCTTGACTCAGTTGCGCGCCGAATTTTTCCCCGCAAGTATTTTGCGCTTGCATGCCCAGCGATTGCAATTTGCTTGCGGAATCAGAGGATTTGGAAAATTCGGTCGCGACCTTTTCAAGCGCGGCCAGCACATCGGCAGGCGTGCCCGCCGGGGCGAGCAATCCATACCACGCATCGGCACTGTAGTCTTTGACGCCTGCCTCCGCGAATGTAGGCACATCTGGCAGGAATGAAGAACGGGCTGGCGATGCGACTGCGATGGCGCGCAGCTTTCCGGCCTGCAATTGCGGCAATACCGATCCCAGCGTGGCGAATGAGCTATCGACCTGTCCGCCCAGCAAGTCAGTCACGGCCTGGGCCGCACCCTTGTACGGAATATGGTTCATCGACGTGCCGGTCAGTTTCAGGAACTGCGCGCTGGCGAAATGTCCGGAGCTGCCCGTACCCGGGGTGGCATAGGTGCGCATGCCGGGCTTGGCCTTGAGCTGCTGCAGGAATTCGCCCAAAGTTTTGACAGGCATGGACGGCCCCACTACCAATACCGTGGGGCTGATGGCCAGCGTGCAGACCGGCGCAAAGGATTTCAACGCGTCGAAGCCCACTTTTTCACTGTACAGCGCGGGGATCATCGTGTGATTCGTCGCGCCCAGCAGCAGCGTATAGCCATCGGACTGGGCGCTGGCGACGGCTTTGGCGGCCAATGTGGTGTTGGCGCCTGGTTTGTTTTCGACGATGAAAGTCTGGCCCAGACTACGGCTCGCTTGATCGGCAAAGGCCCGAGCCACTACGTCGGTGGGGCCGCCAGCCGAAAACCCGACGATGAGTCGAACGGGACGGTCAGGATAGGCGCTATAGGCGGTGCCGAAGGCCAGGGCGAGCGCTATACCGCATGCGAGCGTCGATCGTTTCATGGTTTGTCTCCTGTGGATTGCAGCTGCCTCGCGGTGAAGGGATGATCATTCATCGACGTTCACCGCGATGGCTGGCTGGCGGACGCCTTTTTAACGTGTTTTAGGCGTCGCCATGTCTTTGTTTATGGCTTCGATACGTTGGTCTGCGCTAACACGGCCAGCAGATTCTTCGCCGCTGCCACGCCCATATTGACGTATGCCGCACTGGTGACGCCGCCGATATGGGGGCTCAGGAGAATGTTTTTCTCGCCCTGAAAGGGATGATTCGCCACCATGGGCTCCACGGCAAAGCTATCCAACGCCGCCATTTGTACCTGGCCGCTGCGCACAGCATCCAACAACGCGGTTTCATCGATCAGGCCGCCGCGCGCCGTATTGACAATGATCACTCCGCGTTTGCATTGGGCCAGTGTCTGCGCATTGATCAGTCCGCGATTGTGGGCCGTGAGCGGGCAGTGCAGCGAGATCACATCGGATTCGCGCCACAGGGTGTCCAGATCGACCGATTGAATGTAGTCGGGCAGCGCCTTGGCATAGGGGTCAAAACCGATGATACGCATGTCCAGCGCGGCGGCCATCTTGGCAGTACGCAAACCGATGGCGCCCAAGCCGACCAAGCCCAATGTCTTGCCGCCAAGTTCCAGGCTTTTATGCGTCGCCTTGTCCCAATGACCCGCATGCATGCGGGCGTTGAGCTCGACGACGGATTTGGCGCAGGCCAGCAGCAGGGTCAATGCTTGTTCGGCGACGGCTGCCGCATTGGCGCCAATGGCGGCCACGACCTCGATGTTGCGCGCCTGAGCAGCGGCCTTGTCGATCGTATCGGTCCCGCTGCCATGTTTGGAGATCACGCGTAGCGCAGGAGCCGCATCCATCGCGGGCGCGCCGACTTTTCCATATCGCACAATGATGGCGACAGGGTTGTGATCACGGCACAGATCCACGATGTCCTGTTCGCTGGGGGTCTTGCCAGCGTAGATGACGCGGTAGCCATTCAACAGAGCCAATGCTTCATCCGCGAGATCTGCGCCTGTGATCAGGATTGCAGGCTGGGATTGTGCGGCCGATGCGAGGACCTCCTGTGGGGATTCGAGCGTGGCAGCATTCACAGCGTTTCTCCTTCCTTCAGCACGCCGGCGTTGCGCAGCGCCGAGGTCAGCCATTTAGCGGCGGTGTCGCCGGTTTGAATGGCGGCAATGCGGGCGGCCTCGTCTTTCACTTTCTTTTCAGCGGCAGGCAACAGGCTTTCAATTTTGTCGCGTTCGACGACGACTACGCCATCGTTGTCGCCGATAATGAAATCGCCAGGATGCACCGTCACGCCGCCGATGCTGACGGGATGGCCAATGCGGCCACCGACGTTCTTGGTGGGGCCGTTGGGATTGGTGCCTGCAGCAAAGACCGGGTAGTCCATTTCAATGATTTCCAGGCTATCGCGCGCCGCACCGTCGATCACAACGCCGGCCAGGCCTAGTTGTTTGCAAGCAGTCATCATGATGGTGCCCATCAAGGCCGAGCTCAGGTCGCCTTTGCCGTCGATGACCAGTACGTCGCCGGGTTTGGCTAACGACATGGCGGCGTGGATCATCAGGTTGTCGCCGGGGCGGACTTCCACCGTGAACGCGGTGCCCGCAAATTTCATGCTCGAATGCAGTGGGCGGATACGGCCATGCAGAGCGCCACGGCGGCCAGCGACGTCGGCCAGAATGGCGGGTTGCAGCTCAGCGGCGCGGCGGACGATGTCAGCGGAAACGCGGGGGAAATCTTTGATGATGTCGGGAGTGCTCATGATGGTGTCCTGTAGGTTCAATCAGAAGGAATGGAGAGATGAAAAGACGTGGGCGTCAGGCGGTGATGCCGGCATCGCGGATCACTCGACCCCACTTGACGTAATCGGCGCGACGCATCTTGTCGAGCGCCTCGGGGCTGCCGCCCACCAGCGTGATGCCGAGTTTGTCGGCCAGTTCCGTTAACGCCGGCGTCTGCAGTGCGCTGGCGATGGCCGTGTTCAACTGCTGGATGATCGGCGCCGGGGTTCCGGCCGGCGCAAACACAGCCTGCCATTGCTCGACGACAAAATCATCGAAACCGGATTCATCCATGGTCGGGATATCGGGCAGCGTTTTCAGCCGCTGTCCAGACGTGACTGCGAGCGCACGGAGGTTGCCGCTTTGTATATGAGGCAGGGCGGCCGCGATGGGGGCGAACATGAATTGAACTTGTTCGCCCAAGGTGTCTTGCAATGCTGGCGTGTCGCCTTTGTAGGGCACATGAATAAAGCGGGTCGCCGTTTTCTGCTTCAGCAATTCGCCTTGGACGTGTAGTACGGTCCCTGTACCGCCAGAGGCATAGGCAATACTGTCAGGCTTGGCGCGAGCCGCCTCGACCAGTGCTTGTACTGAGGTGTAAGGTTGGTGCTTGCCAACCACCAGCACGTGTGGAATGGTGCCAACGGTGATGACGGCAGCAAAATCCTCGACGGGATCGTAAGTCAGCTTACCCATCATATGAGGGGCAACCGCTTGCGGACCGATTGACGTGCCCAATACGGTCAAGCCATCGGGCTCGGCGCGGGCCACGCGCGCGGCGCCGATCGTGCCGGTGGCACCCGGACGATTGTCGACAATGACTGTGGTCTTGAGCAGCGTGTTCAACTGTTGCGCAATGGCGCGTCCCAATACATCGGTGCTGCCGCCTGCGGGGTACGGCACTACCCAGGTGATCGCTTTACCATCAGGCCATGCCGCGGCGCGGCTAGTCTGCGCAGCGCCTGCGGCGAGCAGCGCGGCACCGGCGAGGAATCGGCGGCGGCTGAATTGAATAGGGTTGAGGTCCATGTTCACGATGTCTCCTGTAGATTGGCAAGTGATGGGAGCGGCGTGTGGCTCGTGAAGCCATAAAGCTGTTCTGGATTGCGCACGAGGATTTGTTCGAATACCTCGTTGTCCTGCGCCCAATGGGCCAGGCGGTCTATCTGCTGTGCGTCATCCGGCATCGGATGCAGCCCTGCAGAGGCAGTGGCATGCGGCCAATCGCTGCCCCACAGCACTCGATCGGACGCGGCGTGGATATAGCTGCGCGCCAACGGGTCGATGGCAGGGTCATCGGTGCGTCCGCTGCCGCTGACGATATAGCCGCCGGACAGCTTTACCCATGCGCGGCCTTCGCGCAGTAAGCGCAGCACCAAGGCATGCGCCGGATGATTAAAGGCCTGGCCAGGTTGCAGCCTGGCCATGTGATCGAAGACGATCTGGACCGGCAATCGCGTCAGGATTTCTGCCTGTAGGGCCAACTGGTCGGGCGGCATCAACAGCTGCAGATGCCAATTCCATTGGGCAATGCGCGAGGCAATCGGCGCAATCTGGTCGATATGGCCCACGACACCTCGCGACAGATTCAAGCGAATCCCTCGAACGCCCGCATGATGCAATGCCTGCAAAGCGCTATCGCTTTCATTGCCGTCGATCACTGCGACGCCGCGCGCCTGATCCCCCATCGCAGCGAGCCCGGCCAACATGCTGCGGTTGTCTGTGCCGTATGTAGACGGAGTGACCAGGACCGCCCGCGATGTTCCTAAGCGAGTCTGTAATGCCCGATACTGCCCAACCGATGCGTCGGGCGGCAACAATGTTGCCCCAGGCACAGCCGGAAACCGTGCGTCATAGACATGGATATGACAATCGCAGGCGTGCAGAGGGACTGGGGATACGGGGTGAGCCGTTCCCGATGTATAGGCGAGGGCAGCCATCGTTCAGGAAATATCAGGTCGTTGGAAACTCGACGGTGTCATGAGCGTCTGTCGTGATCCGATTCAGTCTTTATTCGACCCGCGCGCCGGAAGCCTTGACGATATCGGCCCAACGCAGGCGATCGTCATGGATCAGCTTTCCGAATTCTGCCGGGGTGCTGGTCAGTACGTCTGCACCTTGTTCCCGGTATTTCTTTTGCAGATCATCTGTCTTCAGCGCCGCATTGAACGCGGTATTGAGTTTGTTGACGATGTCCTGCGGAACGCCGGCCGGGCCTGCGATACCGAACCAGGTGATGGCTTCGAAATCCTTGAAACCCGATTCGGCAACGCTGGGCACATCCGGCAGATCAGGCGTACGCTGCAAAGACGTCACGACCAGGCCACGCATTTTGCCGTTGCGGATGTGGCCGATCAGCGTCGGCACGGACGACATATACATCTCGATCTGTCCGCCGATCAGATCATTGATCCCTTGCGCGGCTCCTTTATAGGGAATGTGGGTGAATGTCGTGCCAGTGGCCTGTTGCAGTTTGACGGTAGCCAGATGGCTCACGGTGCCGTTGCCGGACGAGCCATAGTTGATCGCGGACGGCCGGGCTTTGGCGTCTTTCACGACATCGGCCAGCGTCTTGTAGGGCGACTGCGCAGGAATGGCCAGCACCAGCGGCGCGCTGGCGATTAGCCCGATCGGCGTCAGATCCTTTTCAGGGTCGTAGGGCAGTTTGGCGTACAGCGTCGGATTGATCGCCAGATTGCTGGTCTGGCCCAGAACGAGGGTGTAGCCATCGGGGGCAGACTTGGCGACAGCGTCCACACCGATATTGCCGCCGGAGCCGGGACGGTTTTCCGTGACAATGGTCCAGCCGGTATCCGTGGCGACTTTGTTGGCGACTTCGCGCGCCAGGGTGTCGGTGCCTCCGCCCGGAGGGAACGGCACGATCAGGCGGATGGGTTTGGTCGGGAAATCCTGGGCAATGGCGGGGGCCAGGGCGCAGGCCAGGGCGATGCCGGCGAGTACACGAGGTAGCACGTTCATTCTGTCTCCGGTTTGAATGTGGTTTTTGGTGAGTGCATTGTGCTGTCGTGTTCCGCCCATTACAATGATGTCTTGTCTGACGCGACATGTTCTATCAAATGAAATACTCTAAACCCGATACAGAAGACGATTCCGACGCTGGCGAAGGCGTCGTCGCAGTCCGGCGCGCCATGCGCATCCTGGGCGCCTTTGGCGTCGACGATTCCCATTTGTCTTTGGCTGAGCTCAGCCGCCGCACGGGCTATCACCGCTCGACGGTGTTGCGGTTGGCCCGCACGCTGGCGATGGACGACTATCTGGCGCAACGTGTGGACGGCACCTGGCGATTGGCGCGCGCCGCGGGGTGGCTGGGCGCCTGCTATCAGGCGACATTCAATGTGCATGACGTTGTCGAGCCTGTGCTGCGCGAGTTGTCCAGCGCCACTGGCGAGAGCGCCACGTTTTATGTGCGCGAGGGTAATCAGCGTATTTGTGTAGTGCGGGTCGAGGGGCCACGATCTATCCGCCACCACGTGCGGGTTGGGGCAGCGCTGCCCTTGAATCTCGGTAGTCCTGGCCGCGTGATTCTGGCTTTTTCCGGCGAGGCGGGCGAGCCGTACGAGTCGATACGGCGTGCCGGCTACATGATGTCGCTGGGC
>Ga0182743_1001651_pt1 | contig 21215 bp, 21 predicted proteins | sample eDN3rd30CKraftOP_FD_128522 | JGI IMG/M metagenome (GOLD analysis project Ga0182743, IMG submission 128522) | Enriched Organic Plus compost microbial communities from Emeryville, California, USA - eDNA 3rd pass 30_C Kraft OP (version 2) (version 2) ... | reverse complement strand
CCCCGTGCGTGAACCGAGACTCTAGCGGGACGTGCCGCGGAGTGGCGGCTCGAAGCGGGCGACGGGAATCGAACCCGCCCTAGGAGCTTGGAAGGCTCCTGTGCAACCAATACACCTCGCCCGCGGGATTGATTCGGCCTCGGATTATAGAGGTCTCTTCCGGGAGCCCGCGTGTCTTGCCCGCGGGTCCCGAATCAGCGGGGCAGCTAGGACTCGAACCTAGAATCGCCGGTTTTGGAGACCGGAGCCTTATCCAGTTTGGCCACTGCCCCAGGCGGGCGGATACTACCGATACGGACGCCGCCGGGCAGTCGTCCCGGGTGGCCCACTCGCACCGCCTCCGGGTATTCTTTAGTGAATTACTCAGGAATTGGAGGTAGTCGAGTGGGCGAAGAAGTCAAGGTCGTTTCCGTGCTGGGCAGCGTCACCCCTCCCGGACGCCAGCACCGGGCAGTGAACGAGGCGCTGGATCGTGCCCGGGCCGCGGATCCGGATATCGCGGTCGACCGGATCGACCTCGCGGAGCTGACGCTCGGGTTCGCGGACGGGACGCCGCTCGACCAGCTCGAGGACGACTCCGCCGAGACGGTTCGCCGCATCTCGGAGGCCGACGCGGTACTCCTCGCCTCGCCCGTCTACCGGGGATCGCTCACGGGCGCGCTCAAGAACCTGCTCGACCTGACCCCGGTGGACGCGCTCCGGGGCAAGCCTGTCCTGATCGTCGCCATGGGCGCCACGGACCATCATTCGCTGGGCGTCGAGCGGCACCTGAGGGACATACTCAGCTTCTTCGGGGCGCTGCCCATGCCGGTCGACGTGTACCTGACCTCCGCCGACTTCGAGAACGGAGTACCCCGCGAGGACGCCGCCGGGCGGCTCGACCAGGGAATCACCGGTCTGTTGACCCTCGCCCGGGCGACCGGAGGACTCGGCGAGTTCGGTCCGGACCCGCTGATCAGCCGGCTGTCCAAGGGTCGAAGCTGACCGGATCAGCCCTCCTGGAGGAAGGGAAAGAACTGCGCCGTCATCCGGGCTCCCGCCGACATGATGTATCCGTCACAAGAAGGACTCACGTTCGGATTGATGCGTAGCCAACCCTCGAAGGTGGTTTCGCCCGGTCCGACCGCCTTGACCGCAGTCGTGCCGACAGACCGATAGGTCTGGGGGTTGTCGAAACTGCGGAAGGTCTGAACACGCCGATCTCCCACGGCCACGTTCTCCTGCTCGATACGAATCTCGGCCGAGCAGGTCCCATCCGGAGCGGCGAAGGGATGAAGGTTCGTATCGAGAGTCACCAGGACGGCACCCGCCGCGGGGGCATCGAACGTGAGCTCCCCGATCTTGGTCGAGCCGGAATTTTCGGTCGCACCCACTTCACCCCCGGTGAGCGAATTGACGGCGACGATCCCCGCCCTGTCGAGGTCGACCTCGCCGGTGGCTCCCCGCGGGCCGGTAGGTCCGGTCGGCCCGGACGGAAGCTGGCCAGCCTTGAAATCACGTTTCAAAAGCGACCCGTCACGTACCTTGGCCGAGTTGACCGCGTTCTTCCGGATCTTCTTCGCGGCGACCGCGTTGTTCCGGATCTGTTTCGTCCCCACGCTGTTCTTCGGCAGCTTGACCGCCGCGTAGGACACCCCGCCCAGCGCGACGCACAGTGCCAGAAGCGCGGTCGCGTTGTGCCGCATGAAAACCATCAACCTGTCGCGCACGGTTCTCCCTTCCTTCCTTCCTTGACAGGTTCTCTTCAAGCGTAACTTTCGCGCGGCTTCGCGGCAAGCCGTCAACCGGGTACGAGGGTGAGCGGTTCGTCCGGGGAGATCTGGTCCGGGTCGTTGATCTCCGCACCGGGCGGGGGCGCGATCGGCCCCAGGCGGATCGGATCGTCGGTCTCCTCCATCCAGCGATCCAACCGGCCGCGCATCTCTTCCAGCACGTCCGCGTGGGCGGGATCATCGGCCAGGTTCCTCACCTCGGACGGGTCCAGCGCCAGGTCGAAGAGCTGCTCGCGGTCGACGCGCTGATTGGCCCACCCGGCCTCTATCAGCAGATCCTTGGTGGCGCTGTCATCCACGTTCGCGAGGACGGGCCGGATCCGGTCGTCGAACCGGCGGATGTACTTCCAGCGGTTCGTCCGCACGGCCCGCTGCGGTTCGTAAGCGGCGTGGTAGGTCACCTCGGAGAAGAGTTCCTCGTGGATCGAGGCCGCCTCACCGCGCACGAGCGGCATCAGGGACCTGCCCTGGAGGAAGTCCTGGTGTTCGACCCCGGCGGCGTCGCAGATCGTCGGGTAGAGGTCGAGGTGGGAGACCATCGAGTCGATCACCTTTCCACCCGAGAAGCCGCCCGGCCCGCGGATCAGGAGCATCACCCCGATGCCGGCGTCGTACAGCGTCGCCTTCGCCTTCGGGAAGGCGAGTCCGTGGTCGGTGGTGCAGATGACCAGCGTGTTGTCCGCCAGCCCGCTCGCATGGAGGCCGTTCAGCAGGGCGCCGATCCCCTGGTCCAGCGAGCGGACGCTCTCCTTGTAGGCGGCCATGTCGCTGCGGGTGATCGCGGTGTCGGGAAGGTTCTCGGGCGGCAGCGAGTAGAGCGAATCCCGCACCGAGGTCGGGGCGGCGTAGTCCCGGTGGGTCTCGAAGAACCCGACCGACATGAAGAACGGTTCGCGGGTCCGGCCCAGAGCCCCGAGCGCGCTCGGGGCCACGCGTTTGGCGTAGTTGTCCTTCAGCTCGATGACCTCGTCGTAGCCGATCACGTGCGGGTCGCGGGAGATGTGCTGCTCGCCGACCAGGATCGTCCGGTAGCCCGCCCTTTTCAGGGGGTGGACCAGCGTCTGCGAGTAGTCGTTGAGGCGCCAGCCCCGGTGGGCGAGGCCGGTCATGCCGTTGTTGTGGCAGTGCTGGCCGGTCAGCAGCGCGGCGCGGCTGCCCGAACAGGTCGGCGCGGCGCAGAACGCCCGGCGAAACGTGATCCCCTGGTCCGCGAGAAGCTGGATGTTCGGGGTGAGGACGTGGTGGCCGTACGGCTGGACGTAGCGACCGGTGTCGTGCGAGTGCACGTAGATGATGTTCGGGCGTTCCTCCATCCTCGAAGCCTAAGGCGCTTCAGGCGTGCCGGTGCTTGTCGGCGCCAGGTCGAACTCGGCCCCCAGCCTGATGTCGCTGTAGCGGCGGGCCCAATCGTCGTTGACGCCGTCCGACTGCTTCTTCATGCGGGGCTCGAGGTGGAGGTCGTCCGGCTGGTCGATCCCCAGCCTCTCGAGCACGTTCCGGGTGCTCGTCTCGATGTCGGAGGCGAAGTTCTCGTAGAGGATGAAGACCGGCTTGATCCGGGCGTGCTCGAAGAAGGCGTCCCAGCCCGCCTCCTGCTGGAGCAGCTGGTCCAGCAAGTGCTTGATGGCGCCGTAGTGGAAGCGGAGCGCGGGCCGGTGCTCGTTCGCGAAGCCCTGGTACGAGGGAGTGTCGGTGTTCTCGGGGTTCTCCCCGACCGAGCCGGTGGAGCCCTCGTCCCGCCAGGACGCGGTCTGGATCGCCTTCCAGAGCGAGACCGCCTGCCGGATCTTGTTCGCCCGGACGACCCGGACGAAGGTGAGGTTCGGGAACACCTCGGAGAGAATGTCCGCCATCGGCACCTCGCGGTACTCCGGGATGTTCCGCAGCAGCGAGACGAAGTCCTCGACGTAGCCCCACATGAGCTTGGCCCCGAACACGCCGTTGTCGGTCGTCCCGACCTCCTTCACCCAGTCCAGGTACCGGTCGTAGGCGGTGCGGCTCCAGAGTGGCGAACGGGGAACGGGATCGAAACCCTGCGAGCGTTCGGCGAGGTGATCGAAGATGGTGCGGTCCCCCACCCCGTGGAAGTACTCCTCCGGCCTCCTTGGAAGTCCGCTGCTCCGCAGCGCCTCGAAGTACTCCTCCGGGCGGCCGGCGACGCCGGTCCGGATCAGGGTCTGGCAGACGAGGGTGCTACCGCTGCGCGGGGTGGCGCAGACCAGGTAGGAACGGTCCGGCGTGCTCATAGTTGATCAGCTTACTCAACAATCGTTCGGATTCCACGGATTTCGGGAACGGATCCCTGCCCGGCCTGTACCCGACCTGCGGTCCGGCAATAATGGGAGCGAATCCCTACCGGACTGCAGTAACAGTCACTCCCACGTCAATGGCAAGTCCCGCGACCCAACTGGCCCCTCCGGACTCCGACAGCGCGATCGTCGGTGGCGTCGGCCTGGGCATCGTTCCCAAGCAGCAGCGCGGAATCGAGGTACGGGACCGCCTCCTGGCGGCGGCGATCGCAGAGATCGACGCGAAGGGCATCCAGGAGTCCCGGGTGGAGAACATCGTCGCCGAGGCCGGCACGAGCTGGGGCACTTTCTTCCGCTACTTCCCGCGGAAGGAGGACGTGTTCCTGCACGAATCCGCCCGTTATTTCCGGGAGATCCTCCGCCCCGCCCTCCACGAGGCGATCGAGGACCAGTCCGCGCCGATCCGGGACTCGGCCCGCCGGATCATCCTGCTGATGATGGAGCCGCAGGTGAGCCCCCGGTTCCACGCGGAGATGCTCGCCGAGACGCTGCGGCATCCCGCGCGGTTCGCCGCCATCCTCGGCGAGGGCGAACTGCCGCTGGCCGTGCTCTTCGCGGAACTGCTGGCCGAGGGGCAGCGCCGCAACGAGGTGACCCCCGACGCGCCGATCCCGGTCTGCGCCGCCGTCCTGCTCGCCGGCGTCATGTTCTCTGCCGCCCGCGTCCTCCAGGACGTGGCCGACGGAACCCGGCCCGGATCGGACATCGCCGAGGTCGCCAACCAGGCGTTCGACCTCGCCTGGTCCGGCATCGGCGCCTGAACCGCCGAGGTGCAAAGATTCGCCCCCTGCGGACGTGGCGGAACTGGTAGACGCGTCAGGTTTAGGTCCTGGTGCCCGCAAGGGCGTGGAGGTTCGAGTCCTCTCGTCCGCATCGGCGTCCCCCGGCACGACCCGGCCTGCGGGCATCCGGGATTGAATCTATGATCGGGGCATGGCGGTAGGAGAGGCAAGGCCGGGCTACGAGCTCTGGCGTCCGAACCGGGAGAAGACCGAGTCCCTGACCACGCGCTTTCTCGCGGTGGTCCTGCTCGTCGCGTCTGCGGCCCTGATGCTGATCATCACCCTGGGCGGCTGGTCCGTCCTGGTCGGCGGGACCACCTTCGGGATCTACGCGCTGATCTTCGTCGCCGTGTACCTGCTCCTGGCGGTCATGACCTGGCGCTGGAGCCGCGGCGCCCTCTCGCTGACCATGGCGCTCTCGGTCCTGCTCGGGATCTTCTGTGCCGTCGGGGCCGAATCGTGGTTCGCCCGTGACAAGGCCGGGTTCGCGGAACCCGCCATCCCCAGCGACGTGATCGGCCTGCTAGTGGTGCTGCTCATCCCCGTCCAGATCGCGCTGCTGATCGTGGCCGCGATCGCGTTCCAGCAGGAGTGGCACGTCGAGGAGGAGCGGCCCATCGGGTCCGGATCCGATTCCGGCGAAGGCGGCAGCGACGAGGTTGGTTCCGGTTCATTGGCCGGCGCCTCCTGACCCGAGCGGCATAAACTTGGGCGCTCCTGCGGCGGTGGCGGAACTGGTATACGCGACGGACTCAAAATCCGTTGCCCGCAAGGGCGTGTGGGTTCGATTCCCACCCGCCGCATAGGACGATGACCCCGGACGTAAACGAAGAGAACACGCCGGTCGAACCGGACCCCGAGGAGGAAGGGGCGAACCCGGCCAGGGCCGGTGCGCTCGCCGGGGGACCGACCGGAATCGCGGGGAGCGACCTCGAACGCCGCGCCGCGGAACGGCTGCTCGAAGAGCTCGAGAGGAGGGGGCGCAAGGCCCGCCTCCAGGAGGTCCGGATCCCGGCGTCCGAATCGGCCACCATCGTCGTCCACGGCCTGATCACCCTGACCGGAAGCCTGGTCGGCCTGAAGTGGCCGGCCATCGGGGCCGCGATCGCGCTGATCGCCGCTTTCTCGTTCTACGCCGAACGGGGGCTGGGGCTGCGCCTGATCGGACGCCTGATCCCGTGCCGCAAGACCGTGAACGTGCTCTCCCCTCCCCCGGGTCCCGCCTGGGAGGAGGTCGACGTGATCCTCACCACCGGCTACGACGTCCCCGACACCTACCCCGTGGGCGAGTGGCTCGCGCGACGGTTCTCCGGCCGGTTCACGACCGACCGGATCCTGTTCTGGGGCGGCATGGTCGGCACCTTCGTCGCGCTGATGCTCCGCGCGGTGGAGGCCGAGGGCCTGGCCCTGAACCTCCTCCAGACCGTCACCGCCGCCATCCCCCTCGCCGCGATCGCGGCCCAGGTGGACCGCAAGCTCGCCGGAATCCCCGTCGCGACGCAGGAGGACCTCGCCCCCGCCCGCGACATCATCGCCGCCGCCAAGGAGGCGGACGACGAGGCGCAGGGCGAATCCGGGTTCGCCGTCTGCCTGTTCGGCGCCGAGTACTCGTCCGCGGGTGGCGCCACCGCCTTCTTCGGGGACTCGCGGCTCACCCTGAAGAAGAGTTGCGCCGTGGTGAACCTCGTGCGCGGCGCCCACGCCTCGTCCCCCGAGGTGACCGGACGCGAGGGCGACCTCGCCTCGATCCGCATGAATCCGAGCCTGGCCGCCGACAGTCCCCTGAAACCGAAGCGGGTCGTGCTGCGATCCCAGACCGCCGCCGTGGTGGCGCGCCGCCGCAACCTGCGGGCCACGACCGTGGTCGGCAGGGGCGAAGCGGGCATCGACGTGATCCTGGACGCGGCCGACGGCGCCCTGACCGACGACAAGGAGAACTCTTGAACGCGACCCCACTCTGGTCCCCTTCGGCCGAATCGATCGAGACGTCCCGCCTCACCGCGTACTCGAATTGGCTCCGGGAGCAGGGCCGGGGACCCGACGAAGACGGGTACGAGGCCCTCTGGGCGTGGTCCACGGAACGTCCGGAAGAGTTCTGGGAGTCGCTCTGGGACTACTTCGACGTGATCCACGACGGGGAGTACGACCGGGTCCTGTCCGGTCACGAGATGCCGGGTGCCAGGTGGTTCGAAGGCACCAGGCTGAACTACGCGGAGCACATCTTCCGCGACCGCGACCCGGACGCCGTCGCGATCATCGAGCGTAGCGAGAGCCAGACCGACCTCAACGAGTACACGTGGGGCACGCTCGAGGCCGCGGTCGCGATCCGCGCCGCCTCCCTGCGCGAGCTCGGCGTCGGTCCCGGGGACCGGGTCGCCGGCTACCTGCCCAACACCTTCGAGACGATCGCCCTGTTTCTAGCCGTCGCGAGCCTCGGGGCGGTCTGGTCCTGCTGCTCACCGGACTTCGGGGCCGGCGCGGTGCGGGACCGGTTCGCCCAGATCGAGCCGAAGATCCTGCTCGCCACCGACGGGTACACCTACGGCGGCAAGGAGTTCGACCGCCGCGCGACCGTGATCGAACTGGCCGAATCGATGCCCTCGATCGAGAAGGTGGTCTTCATCGGCCAGCTGGGCGACGATCCGGCCTCAGGACTCCCCGAGGGCACCGAATGGGACGAGGACAGGTTCATGAACCACGCCGACTTCCTGACCCTGGTCGACGGGGCCGAGCTCGAGTTCACGCGGGTGCCGTTCGACTCCCCCCTCTGGATCCTCTACTCGTCCGGCACGACCGGGCTGCCGAAGCCGATCGTCCAGGGCCAGGGCGGCATCCTGCTCGAGCATCTGAAGAAGATGAACCTCCACGTGGACGCCAGGCCCGGCGACCGGATCTTCTGGTTCACCACGACCGGCTGGATGATGTGGAACTTCCTCGTCTCCTGCCTCCTGGCCGACGCCGCGATCGTGCTCTATGACGGCAACCCCGGCTACCCGGACATGTCGGCCCTGTGGCAGCTCGCCTCCGACGCCGAGGTGACCTGCTTCGGCACGTCCGCCTCGTTCATTTCCGCCTGCATGAAGGACGGCGTCGAGCCCGGCGCGGACGGTCGCGACCTCTCGAAGCTGCGCGCCGTCGGCTCGACCGGATCCCCCCTCTCCCCCGAGGGCTTCGACTGGATCTACGAACACGTCGGCGCGGACACGTGGCTTTTCTCGACCTCGGGCGGCACCGACCTCTGCACCGCCTTCGTCGGCGGGGTGCCGACCCTCCCGGTCTACCGGGGCGAGCTCCAGGCCCGCGCGCTCGGCGCCGCGGTCGAGTCGTGGGACGAGGACGGAAACCCCCACGTCGGCGAGGTCGGGGAGCTCGTCATCACCAAGCCGATGCCGTCGATGCCCCTCTACCTGTGGGGCGATGAGGACGGCTCCCGGTACCACGACAGCTACTTCGACACCTACCCCGGCATCTGGCGCCACGGGGACTGGATCGAGATCACCGACCGCGGCACCGCGATCATCTACGGCCGCTCCGACTCGACCATCAACCGTGGCGGGATCCGCATGGGCACGTCGGAGATCTACCGCGCGGTACTGGCCGACGACGACATTGCCGACGCCCTGGTGGTCGACATCCCGAGGGAAGGCACGGAGGGCTGGATGCCGCTTTTCGTCGTCCTCGCCGAGGGTGCGGAACTGACCGACGAGCTCAAGAAGCGCGTCGCGGCCGAGATCCGTACCCGCTGCTCGCCGCGCCACGTCCCGAACGAGATGATCCGGATCGAGGCGGTCCCGCGCACCCTCTCGGGCAAGGTCCTCGAAGTTCCGGTGAAGCGGATCCTGACCGGCACCCCGCCCGAGAAGGCGGCCAGCCGGGACTCCCTCGCCAATCCGGAGGCGCTCGACTTCTTCAGCGAGTACGCCCGCCAGCTGAACGGCTGACGCGGACCGCCAGGAACGCGAAAGGGGCCGCCCGGGGGCGGCCCCTTTCTCGCGACCGGTACCTCCTGCGATCAGAGCGGCTTGCAGGATCGGCCGAGGACGTCGAGGCGGTCGGCCAGCACCCGCACGCCGGCGCCCCGGCACTCGACGTGGTCCCGGCGTCCATCGCGGACGTTCACCCGGGCCTTGCCGGAGGCGACGATCCGGTCCTGCCCGAGTCCGCCGATCACGAGCGTGCGACCCTTGGCGCGGGAGACGATCACGTCGTCACCGGGACCGCCGGCTGCGACCCCGCCATTCGCCCGGACGGTCAGGCGGTCGTCACCGGCTCCACCCTGGGCCACGCCGCGCCGGTCGTTCACGACCAGCCGGTCGGCCCCCGGGCCGCCGAACACGACACCATCCTGCCTGCGGGTGGCCAGACGGTCGCTCCGGGCGGTGCCGAACGCGAACCGCTTGAGACTGAGCGGCGAGCTCGCGTTCTTGCGGCAGACCAGCTGGATCTTCGCCTTGCGGCCGTTGGCGACCGCACCCTCACGGAGCTGGACGCCGCGCCGACCGAAGTTGAGCGCCACGCTAGGCCGAGCCGCGTTCGAGTCGGCGTGGATCGGCACCGAACCCGACGGGCACCGGGCCCCGAGCCGGGCGGGCATCCGCGCCGAACGTTCCTTGACGACGAGGCCGGACGAGGAGGTGGCGGACACGGACGCACCGGGCTTCGCCGGAACCACCGACTCGACCAGCGGCGTGCCCGTCTCGATGCCGGAGGAGAAGGTTTCGCCGCCGGACAGCGGGACGAAGGCCTTCTTGAGGGTGATCATCACGGGCGACGTGGGTCCGGCCGGGGTCGAGCCGCACGTCTTGGCCGCCGCCGGGCACCCTGAGGTGTCGCCGGGGTAGGCGACGGTGACGGGGAACGTCACATCCGAATGCAGGACCGGGGTCTTCCAGGCGATCGTGTACTTCCCGTCCTTGATCGGTCCGACGACCGGTTGGCCATCGACCGTGACCGGCTCGCTTCCGATCATCAGCACCACGTACCCGGAAGTGCTCGAGGACGGTGACACGGAGCCCTTTACGTAGATGGTGTTGCCGCTGCTCCCCCCGTTGCCCTGGACCTCGTCGATGGTGAGCTTCTGGGTGATCCGCTTGATGCTGTTCGTGATCTTCCCGTCACCCGTCTCGCACTTGCTGTGCTTCTTCGTCTTGATCTGGTCGCTGTTGTAGTTACCCGTCGTGAAGATCACCCCGGTCGCGGCGTGCCGGGTGGAGGTGTACGGGTTGGAGAACATGGCGAAATAGCTCGGCCCGACTGTGTCCCAGCTCCAGATGATTCCGTCGTCGCTGAGGTAGCGACAGTGGGCTGCGTGCGTGTAGCCGACCGCCGTGTCGGAGGACCATGACCAGACCTCCAACGGCGAGAGCTTCTCCTTGCTCGACCAGTAGTGAACCGCACACTGGTACGGCGGGTTGTTGGACTTGTAGTCGACCACCGACTGGTCGGCCGGACATCCGGACGCCTGCGCCCCGGAGGTGCCGGCGAAAAGGAATGCCGCGGCGACTCCGATCGTGGCCGTCAGATACTTGGTGAGGCTCATCTCCATCTCCTTTGGATCTCTTCCCTGCCCGATCTCTCGGGTGATGAGCCCACCGTAACAAAAAGTTGACGCGCGTCAACTTCCTTTAGGTAATCTGTAGGTTGCGCAACCTCCGGGAGGCAGGCACGGTCCGGCGGCAGCGGGTGGCTCCTCCGCCGCCGGACCGAAGCCGGCCCGCAGGCCCGGCATCAGGACCTGATGCAGGCACCTCTCAGGATGTCGCTCCGGTCCGCCTTGACCTGCACCTTTCCGCCCCGGCAGACCACCACGTCCCGTTGGCCGTCGCGAGCATCGATCCGGGCCCGGCCACCCGCGACGATCCGGTCGCCACCGGCACCGCCGACCAGGAGGGCGCGGCCACGGGTCGTGGAGCGGATGGTGTCGGCACCGGCACCACCGAGCACGACGCCAGGCTGCCGCACGAGGATCCGGTCGGCGCCGAGGCCGCCGTTCACCACGCCGCCTCGCCTGGAGATCGTCAGGGAGTCGGCCCCGGGCCCTCCGAAGAGCAGGGCACCGTTCCGGCCGGTGGCCAGCTTGTCGGCCCGGACCGAACCCAGGACGACGCGTCCGGCGTTGAGGACGCCCTTGCCGTCCTTGCGGCAGGTCAACTGGACCTCGATCCGCTTGCCACCCGCGAGCGACCGCTTGAGCTCTACACCGCGTCCGTTGTGCCTCAGGTCGCGGTCGGTGTCACCGCCCCAGAGTTCCGCGTGGAGGGGCGAATAACCCGACGGACAGTCGACCGCCTGGCCGTTCGGCTTCCTGGTGGACAGTCGGACGGTCTTCACGCCCGGATCGAGGGCGGACGAGGCCCGGGGGGTACCCGGGAAGCTCGAGGAGAGCAGCCCGGCCGAGTACGGCGCCCCGTTCGCGCTCGCCTTCAACTGGTTGGAGTCCGTGCCGGCGACGGTGACGTTGAGCGGGTCCGACTGCGAGGGCCCCCAGCCACACCAGCTCTCCGCGGCGGGGCACTTGCTCTCGTTCTTCGCAAACGCGGCCTTGAGCGCATAGGTCCTGGTGGTGGTGCTCGCCGGTGCCGTCCACTTGAACTGGAACGAGCCCTTGCTGATCGCGGCACCCGCGACCTGCTGGTCGTTGACGAGGAGGCCGACGTTGCCCGGCGCATCCGAGGGCGAGATCGTGCCCGAGATCGTCAGCGTCTGGCCGGCGACCAGGTTGCCGGAGATGCCGGTCAGCTTCGTATCGGTGATCCGCTTCAGGCTGTTCTTGATCTTGCCCTTGTTGCTGGCGCAGCTGTTCGAATTCGTGTACTCGTCGCTGGCGACCCCTCCGGTGGCAAAGATCACCCCGGTCCCGAAGTGCCGGGTCCCCGAGTCCCAGTTGGTGAAGGTCGCCCAGTAGCTCGGGCCCGTGTGACCCCAGACGTAGGTGGTGTCACCGTCGCTGCGGTAGATGCACTTCGTCTTGAACTCGTAGCCGAGGGCGGTGTCGGATGACCAGCTCTTCGTCTGCCACCCCTTGATCGACTTGTTGCCGGACCAGTGGTGCACCCCGCACTGGAAGGGCTGGCTGCTGCTTGTGGAGTCGAAGATGTACTCCTCGGCCGGACACATGTCCGCCGCCGTGGCGGGCCCGGCGGACCCGAAAAAGGCCACGGCACAAGCCATGGCGAACATCGTTGCGACGAACTTCATGATCTCCTTCCCGCAGGAGGCGCTGCCGCTCCTGCCATTCTCGAACCCGGGCCTCCGTTCCCGTCCCGCTCCGTTTTCGTCCGCACGGAAAACTAGCAACGCTGACACGCGTCACCTTCGATGCGAGAGGCTGGAACGGGGCCTGCCCTCGTGGCCGGCCCGAACCAGCGCCGCCACGACCAGGCAGGCCCAGAACCCGACGACCAGGGCGGCCCCCACGACATCGCTGACGAAGTGCCAGCCCGCCACGACCACCCCGACCCCGACCGCTGCACCCAGTGCCGCCCCGGCCAGGGCCGCCGGCCGCCGGTACCGCGGCGGCGCGATCAGCCACAGGCCTACCCCGACCGCGAGCGCCGCGGTGGTGTGCCCGCTCGGGTAGTGGATATCGATCGGATACTCCACGCCGAAGGCCCCCTGGACGCGAGGATGGGAGGTGACCAGCTTCAGGCCCTGGGTGGTTGCGTTCGCGCCGAGGATCACGACCGCCGCGCCTGCGAGCTGCCAGGGCCTTTTCCACGCGGCGGCGAACGCCACCAGGAGCACGTAGAAGAAGACGAGCGGAACCGGCTCGGCCAGGTCGGCGCCGAGCTGCCCGATCGCCTCCCGCCCCGAACCCTCCGGTGCCAGCAGGCGCGCCGTCGCCCGGGCGTCGAGCTCCGCGAACGTCGACGAACCGTAGAAGAGGAGCGCCAGGAGCGCGACTCCCGCGGCGCAGCAGAGCGCCGCGAGAACCAGGTTTCGGACGGTCCGGTCCATGCGCGACACACTACGAAGGGCGCCGCCGTGGCTCGAGCCGGCGGGGTACTAGGCCGGGGTAATCGGCGTGCGGCGCTCGGTGAACGAACGGTCGCGACCCTCGGCCAGCTCGAAGCGCTTGATCAGCTCGTCCCGGAGATCCTCCGGCTTGACCACCGCGTCGATGACCATCTCCGAAGCGAGATGCAGGAGGTCGACGCCCTTGGCGTACTCCTCCCGCTTCTCGGCGACGAACTTCGCGCGCTCCTCCTCGTCCTCGATCGCCTGGATCTGGTTGTAGTAGACCGCGTTCACCGCGGCCTGCGGACCCATGACCGCGATCGAGGCGTTCGGCAGGGCCAGACAGCAGTCCGGCTCGAAGGCGGGCCCGGCCATCGCGTAGAGGCCTGCCCCGTATGCCTTGCGCACGACGACCGAGATCTTCGGGACGGTCGCCTCGGACATCGCGGAGATCATCTTGGCGCCGTGGCGGATGATGCCCTGCTTCTCGACCGCGGTTCCGATCATGAAGCCGGGAATGTCCGCGAGGAAGAGCAGCGGGATGTTGAAGGCATTGCAGGTGGCGATGAAGCGGGCCGCCTTGTCCGCGGAATCGACGAAGAGAACCCCGCCCTTCTGCTTCGGCTGGTTGGCGACGATGCCGACCGCCTTGCCGTTCAACCTGCCGTATCCGACGATCAGCTCCTTCGCCCACCGCTTGTGGACCTCGACGAACGAGCCCGCGTCGAGGAGGGTGTCGAGCAGCAGGTTCATGTCGAAGGGGACGTTTTCGTCCTCCGGGATGATCTCGTCCAGCGGAGTGTCGGAGGCCGGCGCGACGGGCTCCACGTCCGGCACCTGCTCGCGCCAGCTCGTCGGCATGTACCGCAGGTAGCGGCGGCCGGTCTCGATCGCCTCCTCGTCGGTCTTGACGAGGAAGTGGCCGCAACCGGACTTGGAGGTGTGCATGCGCGCGCCGCCCATCTCGTCGAGCGTGACCTTCTCCCCGATGACCATCTCCGCCATGCGCGGGGAACCGAGGTACATCGACGCGTTGCCGTCACGCATGATCACGACGTCGCAGAAGGCCGGGATGTAGGCCCCGCCGGCGGCGCTGGGGCCGAACAGCAGGCAGACCTGCGGCACCCGGCCGCTCATCTTCACCTCGTTGTAGAAGATCCGGCCCGCGCCGCGGCGGCCGGGGAACATCTGGACCTGGTCGGTGATGCGGGCCCCCGCCGAATCGACCAGGTAGACCATCGGGATCTCCAGCTTCAGGGCCCGTTCCTGGATGCGAAGGATCTTCTCGACCGTCTTCGGGCCCCAGGAACCCGCCTTGACGGTCGGGTCGTTCGCCATCAGCGCGACCGGCCGACCCCAGATGAGGCCGGTGCCGGTCACGACGCCGTCGGCCCCGTGGCCTTCAACGTCCCAATTGGCGAGAAGCGCGTCTTCGACGAACGAGCCCTCGTCCAGGAGCAGGTCCACCCGTTCGCGGACGGGCAGCTTGCCCTGCTCGGCGGTCTTGATGTGGTGCCGCTCGGGGCCGCCACCGAGGGCGGCCTGGAGAGCGGGATCGAGATCAACCTTGGTCATGATGAGAGCGCCGGTCTTGCGGTGAAACCGAAGGTGCCGAAGAGTCGACCGGAATCGGTCTCACCGCCTTGACGGATGGTCAGAGGCCCGGGTTGACCGGAACCGGCTTCTCGCCCGAGTAGTCGTAGAAACCGCGACCGGACTTCACGCCGTAGAAGCCGGCTGCGACCATCTTGCGGAGGGTCGGCGGCGCGGCGAAGCGGCGCTCACGGAACTCGTCGAACATCACGTCGGCGATCGAGTGGAGCGTGTCCAGGCCGACGAAGTCGGCGAGGGTCAGCGGTCCCATCGGGTGGGCGGCGCCGGCCTTCATCGCGGCGTCGATCTCGTCGATCGAGCCGATGCCCTCCTCGAGGCCGCGGATCGCGTCGAGCATGTACGGGACGAGCAGGCGGTTCACGATGAAGCCGGCCTTGTCCTTGGTTTCGACGGTGGTCTTCTTCAGCTTCTCGCCGTAGGCGAGGCCGACGCCCATGGCCTCCGGAGAGGTGGTGACCGACTGGATCACCTCGAGCAGCGGCATGCGCTGGACGGGATTGAAGAAGTGGAGGCCGAGGAACCTGGTCGGACGGGTGGTCGCGGCGGCCTGGTTGATGACCGGCAGCGACGAGGTGTTCGTCGCGAAGTACGCCTCGTCCTTGACGATCTCGTCGAGCTTCTTCCAGAGGTCGAGCTTGATGTCGAGGTTCTCGGTCACGGCCTCGATCACAAGGTCGCAGTCCGCGAACTCGTTGAGGTCGGTCGTTGCGTTGATCCGACCCAGGACGGCGTCGGCGTCGGCCTGCTCGATCTTGCCCTTCTCGACGGCCTTGCCGAGCAGCTTGGTGATCTTGCCGATGCCCTTGTCGAGCTTCTCCTGATCGACGTCGGCGACAACGACGTCGTAACCGGCCTCGGCGCTTACCTGGGTGATTCCGTGGCCCATCAGGCCGCAGCCGACGACGCCAACCTTCTTGATCTCCATGTGGGAGCTTTCCTCCTGTAGCGAAGTTTCCGGCCCCCGGGGATGCGGGGGCGACCGGTCCCGGAGCCTATTCGATCAGGAGGGGATCAGAACCCTGACCCGGCGCACCCGCATCAGGAGGTCGTGGCTGCCTCGATGCGGCGGCCCATCTCCTTGCCGAGGGCCTCGAGGCCGGAGGCGGGCCGGACCATCACGGTCATCTCCCTGATCTTGTCGTTCTCGTCGAACTTCAGGATGTCGACGCCCTGTAGCTCGCGGTCCCCGACCCGGGCCTCGAACTGGAGCACGGCGACGTCACCGGTCTCCACGTGCTCGATGTAGCGGAAGTCCTCGAAGACCTGGACGACGTGGCCCAGCAGGAACCCGAGCGCATCGATGCCGTGGTACGGCTTGTGGACGAAGGGACTGCGGAAGACCACGTCCTCCGTGAACAGGTCCCTGCCCGATTCGAAGTCCTTTGCCTCTGCCGCCGCCCTGAAACCGTCGCTCTTCATGAAGCGATCATAACCCAGGCGGAACAGAAACGAAAGGTGTTCCACCTAACGGTGCCAGTGGAACACGGTGATTGGTGGACGTGTGGAACACGGTGATTGGTGGACGTGTGGAACACGGTGATTGGTGGACGTGTGGAACACGGTGATGGTGGACATGGCACCTAACGGTGCCAGTCCACCGGCCCCGCCTTGAGCACGTGGGAGCCCAGCGGGCGGCCCAGGACCTTCTGCGCCTCGGCGGAGGCCTCGATCAGCTTCGGCAGGTCCACGCCGGTCTCGATGCCCATCTCGCCAAGCATCGAGATCAGGTCCTCGGAGGCGATGTTCCCGGTCGCGCCGGCCGGGACCGGGCAGCCGCCGAGCTCCCCGAAGCTGGACTCGAAGGAGTCGATGCCCTCCTCGAGGGCGGCCAGCACGTTGGCGAGGCCCTGGCCACGCGTGTCGTGGAAGTGGGCGGTCAGCTCGACCTCCCCCAATCCCTCGGCCTCGAACCGGTCACGCACCTGATCGAAGAATCGCCGGACCTGAACGGGGTTGGCCATTCCGGTCGTGTCGCCGAACCCGATCTCCACGCAGCCGGCGCGGGCGAGCCTCAGGGCGATCGCGAGTACGTTCTCCACCGGGACGTCCCCCTCGTAGGGACATCCGAACGAGGTCGAGATGACGCCCTCGCAACGCAGTCCGGCCTCGACCGCGACCGGGATCGTCTCCTCCAGCCCGGAAAGCGACTCCTCGATCGTCCGGTTCACGTTCTTCTTGTTGTGCGTCTCCGAGGCGGAAAGGAAGAAGTTGGTCTCGTCGAACCGGTCCCGCCGCTCCAGCGCCAGCTCGAGGCCCCGCCGGTTCGGGATCAGGACCGAGTACGAGACGCCCTCGGGCCGGTCGATGCCGTCCAGCACCTCGGTCGCGTCGGAGAGCTGAGGGATCACGTCAGGCCGAACGAACGAGGTGACCTCGATCCGTTTCAGGCCCGTCGCGGCGAGCATGTTGATGAGCCGGATCTTGTCCCCGGTCGGGATCACCTCGGGCTCGTTCTGGAACCCGTCGCGGGGACCGACCTCGCGGACCCGCACCGAGGAAGGGAGGTTCGTCGCGCCCATCAGCCCGCCACGTTGAAGGAGATCGCCCGCCGCTCGTGGGTGCCCACGCCCAGGGTCCGGTCCCCCTCCCTGACCTCGACGGAGAACCGGAACTTCCGTTCGTCGATCACATCGTCGAGCCGCCCCCAGACGGTGCACTCCGCACCCTCGCCGGTCCCGGCGACGTGCTTCACATTGACCTCGAAACCGACGGTGGCCGACCCCTCCGGGAGGAACTCCTGCACGAGGAGGGCGCAGTTCCGCTCCATCATTCCGATCATCCCCGGGGTCGAGAGGACCCCCGTCTCGAGCAGTCCCCCGACGTCCGTCATCAGGACGCCCTCGACCACGAAAGTGTCCTCCCGCTCCGTTCCAACCTTTTCGGCAATCGACATGGCGCCAAGGATAGTCGGGCTCCCGAGTGACCTAGACTGCGCCCCGTGAGCGAGAACACCGAAGCACCCACCATCCCTGTCATCGGCGGCACAGGAGCCCTCGGTTCCGGACTGGCAAAGCGCTGGGCCGCGAGCGGAGCGCGGGTCGTGATCGGGTCTCGCGATGCCGGGCGGGCCGCGGAGGCCGCGGCGAAGGTCGCCGGGGAGGCCGGCGGCACCGTCGAGGGCATGGCCAACGAGGACGCCGCCAGGGCGGCGGACATCGTCTTTTTGACGGTTCCGTTCCGGAACCAGTCCGAGTACCTCACGAACCTGAAGAACGTGCTCCAGCCGGGCCAGATCCTGGTCGACTGCTCGGTGCCCCTCGCGGCCGCGATCAGCGGCAAGGCAACCCGCACGATCGGCGTCTGGCAGGGCTCCGCGGCCGAACAGGCCCAGGAGATGGTGCCCGAAGGGGTGACGGTGGTCTCGGCCCTCCACACCGTGAGCGCCCCCGGGCTGTCCGATCTCTCGCACACCCTCGACGAGGACGTCCCCGTCTGCGGTGACAAGAAGGCGGACAAAGCCCGCGTCGCCGCGTTGATCTCCCGGATCGAGGGACTCCGCCCCGTCAACGCCGGCGCCCTCGAGATCTCCCGGATCGTCGAGCAGCTCACCGCCCTCATGATCTCGGTCAACATCCGTTACAAGACCCACGCCGGCCTGAAGTTCACGAACCTCCCCGAGGGCGAGACCCTCTGATGACGGGCGACTCCAGGGTCGCCCTCCTGGCCGGCGGCACCGGTGGGGCCAAGCTCGCCGCCGGCATGCAGGCGGTCATCGGGGATCGCCTGACGGTCATCGCCAACACCGGCGACGACGTGGAGACGCTCGGCGTGTACGTCTCCCCCGACCCCGACCTGGTCACCTACTGGCTGGCCGGCCAGGTCGACGAGGTCCGTGGCTGGGGGATCAAGGACGACGGCTTCGAGGTCTTCGAGCGCATGACCAGGTTCGGCGCACCCGCCTGGTTCTCCCTCTCCAACCTCGACCTCGCCGCCTGCCTCTACCGGCGCGATTTCCTGAACGAGGGCGGGCGGCTGACGGACGCACAGGCGCAGATCGGGCGCGGGCTCGGGATCAAGGCCCGGGTCCTTCCCATGTCCGACCAGCCGGTCCGCACGATGGTCAAGAGCGGCGGCGAGTGGCGGGGACTCCAGGAGTACCTGATCATCGAGGGCGGCCAGACCGAGGTCGAGGGTGTGGAGTTGCGCGGGATCGAGTCCGCCGAGCCGACCCCGGAGGTACTCGCGGCGATCGCGGAGGCCGACCTGATCGTGATCGGACCCTCCAACCCGGTGATCAGCATCGGACCGATCCTCGCGGTGCCCGGCATCAGGGACGCGATCATCTCGTCCGAATCGCCGGTGGTCGCGGTCAGCCCGTACGTCGCCGGCAAGGTGATCAAGGGCCCCACCGATCTCTTCATGAAGGCGCTCGGCCGTCCGACCACGGCCGCCGGGGTCGCTTCCCTCTACCAGGGCGTGATCGACGCGATGATCACCGACGCCGATGATCCCGACCCCCCGCCCCAGGACATCCGATCGTTCTCGACCGCGACGCTGATGCACAGCGCGGAGAGCCGGGCGACCGTGGCCCGCGCCGTGCTCAAGGTCGGGGAGACGCTGGCCTCATCGTGAACGCCGCCGCGGTGATCACCTCCAAGCGGTTCACCGCCGCCAAGCAGAGGATGTCCGGCGGCGTCCCGGAGGAGAAGCGGCTGGCCCTCGTCGAGGCCATGCTCGGTGACGTGCTCGAGGCGGTCGCCGCCGCCCGCCTGGTCGGGACCACCATCGTGGTCACCGGCGAACCCGTGGCCGAGAGCCTCGCCCTCGGCGCGGGGGCCGAGGTCATCCACGATCCCCGGGATGCCGGCCACTCCGGCGCGGCGATCCTCGGCATGAACCGGGCGAAGGAGCTGGGGGCCGACGCGGTGGTCCTGCTGCCGGGCGACTGCCCGCTTCTCGAGCCCCGCGAGCTCGACGGCCTCCTCACCGGCCTGCCCGATCCCTTCGTGGCGGTGGTTCCCGACCGGCACGGAACCGGGACCAACGCGATAGCGATGCGTCCCCCGGGGATCATGGAACCGGCCTTCGGCGAGGGCAGCAGGGACCGGCACGTGGGCATGGCGAGGGCCGGGGGAATACCCCATGCGGTGGAGGAGATCCCCGGCCTCGCACTCGACCTTGACACACCGGCGGACATCGTCGCCCTGACGACCCGCATCGAGGGCGCCCGGGCCCGGGGCGAGAACCCGGCGCCCCGGACCGCGGCGGTGCTCGGAATCTGATGGAAGAAGGCAAGATCGAGATCCTGCCCGTCGAGGGCCTGCCGGAGGTCGGCGAGGCGTTCAACCTCGGCCGGGCGATCTCACAGGCGGCCGAGGTTCGGGACGGGGACATCGTCTGCGTGTCGCAGAAAGTGGTCTCCAAGTCGGAAGCGCGGGTGGTTTGCCTCGACGAAACCGACCCGGGTCCCGAAGCGATCGCGCTCGCCGCACGCACGGGAAAGGACCCGCGTCTGGTGGAGCACATCCTGAGCGAGAGCCGGGCGCTCGTCCGGGTGGACGAGCGGCGCGGAATCATCATCACCGAGACCAACCATGGTTTCGTCTGCGCGAACGCCGGGATCGACCGTTCCAACACCGCGGACGAGGAGGAAGCCATCCTCCTGCCCCTCGACCCGGACGGATCCGCCCGCCGGATCCGGGTCGAGCTGGAGATCGCCTGCGGGGCCCGGACCGCGGTGCTCGTCACGGACAGCTTCGGCCGGGCCTGGCGGCGGGGACAGTCCGAGGTGGCGATCGGCTGCGCCGGCATCGAGCCCCTCGACGACTGGCGCGGCCGCGCCGACTCCCGCGGCCGCGAGCTCACCGCGACGGTCATCGCGCTCGCCGACCAGTTGGCCGCCGCCTCCGACCTCGCCCGTGAGAAGACCGCCGGGATCCCCGCCGTGATCGTGCGTGGCCTGGGCCGGCACGTGATCGAGGCCGACGGACCGGGCTGCGCCGCCCAGCTCCGTGCGAGCGGCGACGACCTCTTCCGCTGACACGGGGTATAGCCTCGTCCGATGGGACGATTGGTCAGAGCCGGGGTGGTTTCGCTCGACGGCTACTACGAGGACGCCGCGGGCACGATCGATTGGTCGGTGCCCGAACCGGACCTGCACAGGTACGCGAACCGGATGGTCGGCGAGGTCGCCGGGATCGTGATGGGCCGCCGCCTGTACGAGGCCATGGTCCCTTACTGGCACGACGTGCTCGCGGCCGGCGACGCCGACGGGATCTCGCTGGAGTTCGCCCGGATCTGGGACCGGATCCCCAAGTACGTCGCTTCGCGGTCGCTGACCGAGGTCCACGAAACGTGCACGCTGCTCGAGGGGGACGTGCTCGAGGCGACCCTGGAACTGAAGCGATCGACCGACGGGGACATCGAGGTCGGCGGCGGGATCCTCTCCGGACAACTCGACGCGATCGGGGAGATCGATGTCTACCGGCCGTGGTTCAAACCCGTGGCGATCGGCGGCGGCAAGCCCTTCTTCCCCGCGGGCCGGAAGATCGAGGACCTCGAACTGACCGACCTCAGGCGATTCCCCGAGGGCAGCGTCGTGCTCGAGTACACCGTCAGACGCTGAGGACCGTCGAACCCTCCGCGGCGCCGTTCCGGATGCCGGCCAGCGCCTCGTTGGCCCGCTCGAGCGGCAGCACCTCGACCCGCGGCTCCACACCGTGCCGGGCGGCCAGTTCGAGCAGCCCGGTGCCGTCGGCCCTGGTCAGGTTGGCGACGGAGTGGAGGCTCCGCTCCTCCCAGAGCAGCTCGTACGGGAAGGAGGGGATGTCGCTCATGTGGAT
>Ga0182743_1001647_pt1 | contig 21268 bp, 17 predicted proteins | sample eDN3rd30CKraftOP_FD_128522 | JGI IMG/M metagenome (GOLD analysis project Ga0182743, IMG submission 128522) | Enriched Organic Plus compost microbial communities from Emeryville, California, USA - eDNA 3rd pass 30_C Kraft OP (version 2) (version 2) ... | reverse complement strand
TGTCTGCTCCTGCGCTACTTACCAAAGATTACAAAGACGAACGTGGCGACCGCGAAACACACACTGGCACGCCCCTCGTGCGCTATGGCTATACTGTACTGCGTCGAGCTGCTAGCACTGGTAGTATTTGTTTCGGAACGATTGCTCTTGTTGTAGCACCTTCTTGGCTTACCGCGATTGCTGCAGTGTGCCTCACGATACTTGTGCACGAGATGCATCGCACTCGCAAACCGACGCTCTGGCAATTACGCGGCGGGCAGTTGTCGCTCGTAATTATCGCTTTTCAATTTGTATACGCCTGGTAGAGATTGTGCCAGTCGTCGAGCGAGAGATGCTGGGGGCGCAGACCCGGGTCGATGCCAGCCTTGGTAAGCAGGGCTTCAGCTTCTGGCTTGCTGATGCGGAGACCGCCGCTGAGGCTGCTGCGGAGTTTCTTCCGACGCTCATGGAAACCTGCCTTGACCAGGCGGAAGAAGGTCGCCTCATCAATATCGCTCCATAATGGCTGCTCGCGGTATGCCAGCAGTAAAATCTGCGAGTCTACCTTCGGTGGCGGCGTGAACAGCTCTGCTGGCACAAGATCACCGAGACGGGCTTCGCAGTAATACTGCACGCTAACGCTCAGGAGCGACATATCGCCCGGGGCGGCACAGACGCGTTCTGCGACTTCCTTCTGCACAAGTAACGCAGCACGCGAGAAATGGACAGGGCTCTCACAAAGCATACGCAAGAGTTTACTCGTTAAGTAATAGGGGATGTTCGCTGCGACTTTGTAGCCGGCTGGCATCGTTGTGAGATCAAAGCGCAAAATATCTTGATTGATAACTTGTAAAGTATCGCTCGGAACGCGGCGGGGGAGCTCACGAGCGAGATCTGCATCGAACTCTACGGCCGTCACCTGGCAGCCACGATCGACAAGCTGCTTCGTCAATGTGCCAAGGCCAGGGCCAACTTCGAGCACGACGTCACCTGCACTCGCGTCGACGCCAAGCGCCATCGCCTCAAGCGAGAGTTCATCATGAAGCCAGTGCTGACCGAGCGATTTCTTCGCCCAAACTTTCTCATCCATCAGTTTAGTCTACCACCAGTGGTTTCTATTCCAGAAATCGTATGCCGCGCCCCAACTACCATAGCGACCCACCGCATAACCCTGACACCACTTGAGCTGGGTGACCGGATTGGTCTTCCAGTCGCTGCCCGCCGAAGCCATCTTGCTGCCAGGTAGTGCCTGACACAGCCCCGTTGCTCCACTGCGCGCGTTGTATGCAGCGGCGTTCCAGCCCGATTCTTTGCTGACGATGTGGTTTACATACGCATAGTCCGAAGACCGAATTCCAGCCGCAGCCATGACACCCTGTTTATCCGATGGGATATTGATCGTCTTACCACGGGCGACGATATGCGTGACAGGCTCAGATAGAACAATCTCTTGGAATTTCGTGCGCTGACCAGTATCGGTATTTATCTGATATGTCACCACACGCGTACCCGGTACACCTTGCTGACGAACAGCACTCGTACCAAAGGATAGACTTGCATCCTCAACAGTCTCGGTCGCATAAGGAATCTCTTCTGTTGTTGTCTCGACGCGAGTGCCTTTGTTATTCACAAAAACGATTGTGTTGGGCTCGAGCGGTGCAGTGACCTCAGGCTGGACAGTCTCACCCTCCTGGAGCTTGATGCCCTTCTCTTTGAGCAAATCACCTACTGTCTTGGCCTGTGTGCGTGTATCAATTTGCTGACCATACAAGCTGAGCTTCACTGGCAATGACCGCTTGATGGTCACAACCTGGCCTATTGAACCAGAAGACACGAAATTAGCAGGCGGCCGAGCATCAAATACGTCCTCTGGGTATACCGTCAGTTCAGCCTGGCGGCTGATGCTGCGCGGCGTGGTCGCAGCGCTCATCACATGACGCGGCGTTTGTCCGTCGACGATAGTGACGGGCTTGGCACGGTATACATTGACGCGGTAATTATCGGTAAATATCTCAGCATCCCTCGCTGGCTCAACCACATCACCTTGATGCATCGTAATATCGAGTCGCTCCAGGAGCTCGCCCACGGTTTTGGCGTGAGTTGGGACGATACGTTCGCCCTCATCAGTTGTCACGATAACGATACGCGAATCAGTGCTTTTGAGTGCCGGCAATGGGTTGCCACGGTTTACAAAAACCAGCAGCAGAGCACACGCCACAAACAAAACACCAAAGGTTATGAGCGGCACGAAAAGCGCCGGACGTCGATTGACGTGGCGTACTGCTCGACGATGTCGCAGCCGCAAATGCGAACTCAGCTTCCGTACTTTTCTACGCATATATAAAAGTGTGCACGCTCATGGCGCAAAGTTCCCCGCCTGTGTACCACTCAATTATAGCAAAGAGCGCCAGCGGCGTACGGCCCTGAGCACTTCAATCGAGACATCATCGCCACGCACATCGCCAAGCTTGTGCCAAGCTGCTTCCATAATCTCGAATCGCTGCGTCTGCACATCAGGCAACTCCGGAAGCTCTACTGCGTAGAGGTATGCTGTATAACCGATACCTTTCGTTTTGGCGCGCGTGACGCCCAAATCAATGAGCTGTGATGTCGCGACCTTGATCGCTGTCTCCTCGAGCAACTCACGAGCGGCACCCACATCTGGCGCTTCGCGGCGATGGAGACCACCGCCAGGCAACGACCAGTGTCCTGTCCCGTGCCAATGCTTCACGAGCAAAATCGAATCTTCGGCGATAACGAGTACCCGACTGCGCCTGCTACCGTGCAAAAACAGCCAACTAATCGGCCATGTGATCCAGAAAAACGCACTACTTAGGAGCTTCATAGTTTCTCCAGAGGCGCGAAACTGACATTGAGTTTTTTGATGGCGCCTGTGCGGCTAAAATACACCGCTACGTTGTCGCCGTCAATCTCTGTGATAGTTCCCTCTCCGAAGACACCGTGCCGTACACGGTCCCCTTGCGCGAGCTCGGGCACATACTGCGTCTCCTGTGATTGCGCTGGCGGACCCAGTGGGCGGATCTCCTCGAACCCACCAAATGATGGTTGGGCATGCTGCTGGAATTGCCCGTCGATCTCACTGAGGAAACGACTCGGCACATTGTGCTGTGTGCCGCCGTAGAGCAAACGCCCGTGTGCGTAGAGCATGTAGAGCTCTTCGCGGGCACGCGTCATGCCGACGTAGCAAAGCCGACGCTCCTCCTCCATCTCTGAGGTATCATAGAGCGCACGCGAATGTGGAAAGATCGTCTCTTCGAGCCCACACATGAATACAACGGGGAACTCGAGTCCTTTGGCACTGTGAAGTGTCATCAGCGTCACGCTCTGCTCACTATCTGCCGTCACATCGGCGCTACTGAGGAGCGCAACTTCTTCGAGGAAGCCCTCGAGGCCCACATCAGCGTATTGCTCTGCGTAGCCGATAAGTTCGCGGACGTTCTCCTGGCGACTCTCGCCTTGCGGCGTACCATCACTGAGAAACGCCATATAGTCGATACGCCTGATAAGCGAGTCCAGCAGATGGCCGGGCGTAAGCTCCTCCATAAGTCCGCGCAAATCGCTGCACATAGCTGCGAGGTCACCGAGACCCTTTCGGGCCTTGGCGGGCAGTCCGGGGCACTGCTCACTCTCGGTCAGCGCGTCTTCGAGCGTCATACCATGCTCTTGTTGCCACGAAAGAACCGCTCCAGTGACTTCGCACCTATACCACGCGTCGGCACATTGACGATACGCTCGAAGCTCACGCGATCTTCGGGTTGAAAGACGAGACGAACATACGCGATGAGATCCTTGATTTCTTTGCGGTCAAGGAAGCGCGTACCACCGACAATATGATACGGGATACCATAGCGGATAAATGTCTCTTCAATTGAGCGGCTTTGCGCGTTTGTACGGTAGAGAATCGCGAAATCGCCGTAGCCACGCGTGCGGCGATCAACCGCCTCACGGATACGACGTACGATGAACTCGCCTTCTGCGCGCTCGCTTGCCACTCCCATAATCTGCACCGGCTTGCCTTCACCTGCGGCTGTCCATAACTGCTTATCACTGCGCTGCTGGTTTTTGGTGATGATGGCGTGTGCCGCATCGAGGATATTTTTGGTGCTTCGGTAGTTTTGCTCGAGCTTTATCACCGCTGCGCCAGGATAATCGTGCTCAAACTTCAAAATGTTGCGATAATCAGCGCCGCGCCAGCTATAAATACTCTGCCAGTCATCGCCCACGACAGCGAGGTTTTTTTCTGAGCTGACGAGCAAACGCACCAGCTTATACTGGGCTGCGTTGGTGTCCTGATACTCGTCGATCATGACGTAACGAAATTGTTGTTGCCACTTGGTGCGAATCTCCGGCTGATTTTCGAGAAGGCTCACTGTGCGCGCTATCAGGTCATCGAAGTCCAGAGCCGATGCATCCTTGAGCGCACGACTATAGAGCGGCCACACCTGTGCCGCCGCACGCTGCGCTGGGCTCGATGCTATGCCCGCATATTCGGCGCTGGTGATCAGATCGTTCTTGGCGCTACTGATGAGGCCCGAGAGCACGCGAGCAGGAAATGACCTCTCATCGATGCTCAGCTGTTTGCTCGCTGCCTTGATCGCCGCCTGCCGATCTGCCTCGTCGAAGATGACAAAGCTGCGAGGAATACCGATATGCTCACCATCCTGGCGCAACAAACGGACGCAAATACTATGAAATGTGCCCATATACGGCATGAAACGGCGATCGTCCGGGCTATTGCCGAGCAGCACAGCCACACGCTCACGCATCTCACGTGCTGCTTTGTTAGTGAATGTCACAGCCAAAATATTGTAAGGAGTCGCGAGATTGTGACTGATGATATAGGCGATGCGGTGCGTCAATGTCTTGGTCTTGCCACTACCCGCGCCGGCCTGAATAAGCAGCGGCCCCTCAGTCGTCTCGACGGCACGCTGCTGCTCGGGGTTTAGCCCCTGTAACAAGCTAGCACTATCCATTGGCTCTATTGTACCGCGAGAAGGCCGCCCTGGGCTACCAGAACTTCGGCAGATCAACGCCAATATCGAGGATCTCTGACGCTGCCAACACATAGAGCGCGCCGAGAACAATGATAATGAGCGAGATGCTCACCACAGCCGCTACGCGGCGCTTGGCTGCACGCTCATTGATACGTACATGGTACTTGCCAGACGAGATGAGCGCGTCAAACTTCTCTTGCGCTGCTGCGTCAGTATCAATCACTGCATCCGCGGCTACCGCCTCACCGGGATCATGCACCGCCTCACTCGTAGATGTCTGAGGAGACGACTCTTCTGTCTCTACCGGCGCTGCGGGCTGCTCGACCACTGTCTCGATTGGCAGCTCTGGCATCTCACTAGTAGCCGACGTTTCTTCTTCGGGCTCCTTTGGGTCGTTGCTCGCCTCATCATCCAGCTCAAGGGTGGGATGGAGCGGCTGGAGCACCGTCTTCTTGGGGCGAGTTAGTACAGCTTCAGCACCCTCACCTGTCGTCGGTGAATCAGTAGCATCCTCCGACGTGTTGGCTTCCGAAGGCGGAGATGGTGGACGCGAAGTGATCGAACGGTGCGTCGTTATAACAGGTCTAGCGTTCATACTCGGCATCGAATTGCCGGGCGAAGCTATATCAAATACCTTGTCGTCGCCAGCTGGCTTATCAGTCGTCGCCATGCTGCTCCCGCGCGAGGCTATGTGCCGTCTCGATGATGCCGGCAAACTTATGTGCGTTTAGGCTCGCGCCGCCCACTAGCGCACCACCGCAGTCCTCGAGCTCGAGATACCCACGGGCAATCTGATCGTCAACACTACCGCCGTACAGAATGCGAAGCTCTTTGCTGGCCTTTGCACCGTAGAGGTCAGCTACCTGCTTGCGAATAAACTTGAGTGTCTGCGCTACATCTGAAGGCTTTGCGAGTTCGCCGCCAAATGTACTGATCGCCCACACAGGCTCATAGGCGAAGATAACGCGGTGCATATCTTCGCTTGTGACATGCTTGAGCGCAGTCGTAATCTGATCGTGCAGGACCTGTTTCGTCTCGCCGTCACGACGCTCTTGCTGAGTCTCGCCGATGCAGATGATTGGCGAGATATCGTTGCGGAGTGCTGCTGCTACCTTCTCACGAATTGTTTCGAGTGTTTCACCGAAATGTAGTCGTCGCTCCGAGTGGCCAATGATCGCATAGTGCACCAAATGCCGAAGCTGCGCGTAGGAGATCTCACCCGTAAACGCACCGCCATCTTTGTGGTATGCATTCTGATTGGCAAGACGGAATTTGCGGCGATCTATCTCATGATCGAGAGGCTGCAAATGCAGATTGGTCGGTGCCAATACCACCTCGACGTCGCGATAAGCGCGCACTTTGTGATCGAGTGTATGCACTAGCAAGCTTGCCTCGTGCATATTGAGATTCATTTTCCAGTTTCCTGCGATGAGATACTTCTTTGCCATAATGCTACTGCTTATTGTACACCTTCTTTGTCGGTCAGCGCTGCCACACCCGGCAATGTGCGCCCGCTCATGAGCTCGAGGCTAGCACCACCACCGGTAGAAACATGACCGAATGCTGCACCAAGCTTCTGTCCTTCGACATAACCTACCGTGTCGCCACCGCCCACTACCGTAAAGGGCTTGTTGCCGAACTCGCCAAGCATCGCCTGCACAATCGTCTCGGTGCCGTGCGCAAACGGACCGACTGCGCCAGTCAGACTTTCGGTCTCTGTCACGCCCATCGTGCCATTCCATACCACCGTCTTGCTGAGCTGGATAGCTCCTGCGACAAATGCAGCAGAGAACGGACCGACGTCGAGAATCATTTCATCTTCGTGCATGACGCTTGCCTCACGAGGCGGTCGCTTCGGATAGTTCTGGATGCTCGAGATCGTATGCGCAGACCAATCGACGATACGTGTCTGGGCGCGTTTATCGACCCTGTTCGCGACGACGCCATCTTGTGGCAAGAAGAATACAAATGGACGCTCCTTGGCGGCGGCTCGTGCTTTCTCGAGAATTTGCCGTGCGAGCGGCACGTCATCGTGCTCGACAAGGCTCTTTGCTACATCGACGCCCTCAGCGAGCAAGAACGTATTCGCCATCGCACCGCCAACCGCGACAACGTCTGCGATATCGATGAAGCGTTCAAGCACTTCGATTTTGTCTGATATTTTTGCACCGCCTACGATGGCCATTAGGGGCCGCTCCGGCGCCTCCATGACGCGCATGATGGTGGATACTTCCCGTTCGAGCAGTTCGCCGGCGACCGACAGGGATACGTGCCGCGTTACTGCGTCTGTGCTTGCATGTGCGCGGTGCACCACGCCGAACCCATCCTGCACAAATACGTCAACGCCGTGCGACAGCTGCTTCGCAAATGCATCATCATTTGCCTCTTCGCCTGGATAAAAACGCACATTCTCGAGCAACAGGAGCTCACCATCGCTCAGTTTCTGAACCGCTACGTCGGCCTTTTCTCCAACAGCTTCGTCGACAAATGACACCGTCGTGCCTTCTAGCAGCTCATCGAGACGCTTCGCTACCGGGAAGAGCGAAAACTCTGGTTTCGCACTGCCGTCCGGACGCCCCAGATGCGAGCACACGACCACTTTTGCGCCACGCGAAAGCAGACTACGCAATGTTGGTAACGACTGCGTAATCCGATAATCATTCACGATTTTGCCATCTTCTAGCGGCACATTGTAGTCCGCTCGGACCAGCACCAGCTTGCCCGAGACATCTACGTCGTGGATCGTCAATTTCCGAAACATTGCCCACCCCTTCTTTTCTATGCGCTCATTCTATCACAAGCATGAGCGCTACTACATCGATTTATTCGAGTACGCGAACACGGATGGTGTCAGTGCCACCGACGAGACCCGGCTGGCGACCGCTCACGATAGCGACCGTCACTGGGCCGTCTACATCGAAGAAGTTTTCTGTTTTGAGCTCTTTGGCGAGGTCATAGCCTGCGCGCTCACCATCTGGGCGGAGGTAGCTCTTGTTTGCATAGCTGAGTGCGAGCTGCTGCGCAGAACGCGCTTCACTTGTCACGCTGATGATAGGCAGATTTGGGCGATGTGCTGCGATATTTGCTGCTGTTGCGCCAGACTTCGTCTCGGCAACGATTGCGTTCACCTTGAGCTGCTGCGCAAGGGTGACGGCAGCGGCGCTGATCGCGTCCTGCTGCTCGCTGATACCGTGTACTTCGTCAATGATAGGCGCTACGCTTGCGTGCTCCTGGGTGTAGAGAATCGTCTTCTTCATAGCTGCGACGGTTTCGATTGGGTAGCTACCATTCGCCGTCTCGTCGCTGAGCATGACTGTGTCAGCACCGAGGATGACCGCGTTAGCTACGTCGCTCACCTCTGCGCGCGTTGGCTCAGGGTTGTCGACCATGCTGGCCATCATCTGCGTTGCGACGATGCTCAGCTTGGCGTGCTTGCGGCAAAGCGCGATGATGCGGCGCTGTACGATCGGCACGATCTCAGCACCTGCTTCGACTGCGAGGTCACCACGTGCGACCATGACGCCATCGCTAGCCTTGACGATCTCTTCGAGCGCCTCATCTTCGATAGCAGCTTTGGTCTCGATCTTTGCGACGATCTGTGCGTTGCTACCGAGGCTCACTAGCATCTGACGGAGGTTGTTGATATCGTCTGCTGACTGTACGAAACTGAGCGCGACGTAGTCGATGTCTTTGGTCGCGCCGTATTCGACGTCTTTGATGTCCTTTGGCGTGAGGATATCACCGCCGAAATCAGTGTCAGGAAGGTTGATGCCCTTGCGGCTCATCAGTGTACCCGGGTTCTGCACGCGGACCTTGATGGCTGTTTCGCTGCTAATTTCGATGACTTCTGTACGGATCTTGCCGTCGAAGATGTAGAGCGGCTCGCCGACCTTCACTTTCTCGGCGAGGTTGTACTGCACAGGCACCGTGAGATCGCCAGCATGCTCAGCGGCATAGTCAAGTACGATCTCGTCGCCCTTCTCTACGCTGATACGCATATCATCTGTGAGGTTGCCAAGACGGATCTTTGGACCCTGGAGGTCCTGTAGGATCGCTACCGGCTTGCCGAGCTCTTTGCTCGCTTGGCGGATCCACGTGATTTGGTCATCACGCTCTTCGTAGCTACCGTGACTGAAGTTCAGGCGGAAGCCGTTTACGCCCGCCTGCGTGAGAGCTTTGATTGATTCTGGGTTGTTGGTTGGCGGACCGAGAGTCGCCAAGATTTTGGTACGTTTGAAAATTACACTCATGACTTATATTGTATCACTTCTGATCTGTTGAATGCGGAAAATCGCCGGCCCCACTAGAAATAACCATAGAAAAAGACCCACCTTTTGGGTGAGTCATTTTCTATGGTGACCTCACGGAGAATCGAACTCCGATTGCCAGGATGAAAACCTGGTGTCCTAACCGTTAGACGATGAGGCCGGATTTTGAGTGAAATGAGACAAAAGTGTTTACATTTTTGGCCATTTCCGAGAAATCGGTGCCTAATATGGTCCGCAGGATCCATATAAGGCCAACCTGTGCAGAATCTGGAAGTCCATTTCTGACAACTGTCACATCATACCATAACAGAGGCCACCGCGCAATATGAAAACCCCTCGCGCATTGTGAGCGAGGGGTTTTCTTTGAGTTCTGGAGCGGTCAGTCACGATTGCTCTATAAAATGTATCTGATCGCTACTGTACTACTTTTTTGTAGTTTTCGCTAGATAGTTATCCACAGTCCTGTGGCTTCAGGCAACTTAGACGTTGCGGCGGCCGAGGAAGAAGCGATAACCGAGGGCGCTGACAGCGCTCACTGCTGCGAAGATTGCTACAGTGCTTGCTGCACCAGTCTTTGGAAGCTCGACACAGAGTTCGCCGCTACCGTTGACATCGTAGCCGTCCTCACCTGGAACACATGGTTCAGGAGTTGGTGGTACTGGCTTGTCCTGGCACTCAGGTGAGTCTACTGGACCGTGCTTGCTGCTGTCATACTCATCTTCCTTGATGGTGATGATGTTGCCAGTTTCGAGCTCACAAACGTCTTTGTCCTTAGGTGGTACTGGCTTGTCCTGGCACTCAGGTGAGTCTACTGGACCGTGCTTGCTGCTGTCATACTCATCTTCCTTGATGGTGATGATGTTGCCAGTTTCCAATTCACAGACTTTCTTGTCTTTTGGCTCCTCAGGAGTCTTGAACTTGACCTGTGCTTTACAGTCGTTGCTGGTTACCCAAGCGGTTGTGCCGTCTGCGTAGCGTACCTGGACACGAGCTGAGATGCTGTATGTACCATCAGCGGCATACGTGTGCTCTGCACTCTGAGTTGCGCTCGTAGAGCCGTCACCCCAGTTGATTTCGTAACCGAGAACGGTTGCGTTCTGTACTGCAGAGGTTACATTTGCACTAACACGGCGCTGATCTTGGTTGAGAACCTTAGCGGTCAAGCTCTCACATTTTGCGGTGCTTGGCTTTGGCTCAGGAGTCTTGAACTTGACCTGTGCTTTACAGTCATCACTCGTTACCCATGCTGTGCGGCCGTCTGCGTAGCGTACCTGAACGCGGGCAGAAATGCTGTATGTACCATCAGCGGCATACGTGTGCTCTGCACCCTGTGCTGCGCTGGTGCTACCATCACCCCAGTTGATTTCATAGCTGAGGACACTTGCGTTCTGCGTTGCTGCAGTGACCGTTGCGCGGACACGGCGCTGCTCTTGGTTCAGAATTGTAGTCTGAAGCGCCTTACACTGTGCTGCTGATGGCTTAGGAACTTCCTTTACCTCAACTTCGATCACAACGTATACGCGCTGCTCCCAACAGCCCCATACGTTACCGTCTGGCTTCATTGTGCCGATAGGGGCACCAGTCGTAACGATTGAGTCGCTTACTGGCAAAATCTGGTTGCTGAGCTGGCTCCACTGCTTTGCACTACCAGCTACATAGCTGAAAGTAACTTCCTTGCCGTTGCCACAAACGATACGGGTTGTATCGGTGACGGTCGCAGCATTGCTCGAAGTAATCGTACCAGTGCTTGTTAGCGTGTTTGTAGCGCCACTTGGGACAGTGATGCGAAGCTTGGTATTCTTTGCAACGCTTGGACCGTTACCATTATCGTTCTTGAACTGGCTTGCGCCGTTGTGTACATATGCACGGATAGAGTACTTGGTACCTGCTGCGCATGGATCGCTAGTTACGTCTTTGAAGTCACCTCCAAATACCGCACCACCGCTCACCTTGCTGCGCATAAAGTCTGACTCATCACCGTACGATGGAACACCAGTATAGCCGTTGAACTGTGGGCTAGGCAAAGCTGGTGTATCATCACCCTGGTAAGGCACTGCAGAAGTATGCAGGGTTACTGCTGCAAAGATAGCTGCTACGATAACCGCTACGATTGCTGCCAGGCTGATTTTCTTGAAAGTCGATATAGATTTCATGACATATTCTCCTTATCTATAACCCTGGTTATGGAAGTACTACTTCTGGCTCGCTGCCCTTAGGTGGCTCTGGAGTAGGCTCCGGAGTTGGTTCTGGGGTAGGAGTTGGCTTAGGAGTAGGCTTTGGTTCTGGGGTAGGAGTTGGCTTAGGAGTTGGCTTAGGAGTAGGCTTAGGCTGTTCCCCGCCGTTGCCGCCACCAGGAGTTGTTGGTTTGCTGCCACCGCCACCTTCAGGGGCTCCGCCAGTCTCGCCTTGACCACATCCCGGACCACAATCACCATTAGGGTTAGTCCCGTTCTTGTCACCATTTGAAGGCTTATTCTGGTTCTTGTCTGTAGCACCGCCTGCAGGGGCATTGTTGCCTGAGTTAGTTCCCTGGCTAGTGCCGCCGCCCTTGTTGTTGCCACCCTGGTTCTGCTGAGCCGCCGCAGCAGCTGCAGCTGCCTGCTGAGCACGGAGCTCGGCGATGCTGCTTGCATCACCAAAGACACTTGCCGCATCTTCCGAGAGAGTATCCGGACCAGCCGCCTGAGCTTCTTGCTCTGACTCACTAGCACCGCCCTCATTTTCCTGCTCAGTTTCTGACTCGACTGGGACTACGCCCTTTACGAGGAGCGTACCTTCACTAGTGAGAAAAACTTCAGTGAATCCATCTACACCACGGGCTTCATCGTTAACCGTGAAGAGAACGCCAGGAGCGACCTCGTTAGCTGGAGCAACCTTCAGGTTCATATCGGTAATCCTGTTCTTGTCATCACGAACAGCTTCGATGCGACCGATCATTTCACCGTTTTCTGCGAAGTCACCTTCGTAGACTGCGAGCTGACCGAACACCGTATCAGAGATGAATGCGCAGTCTTCGCGAGCCTGCTCGAGGCCATCTTGAGCTTCGTAGCGCTTGAGTGTCTCTTCGTAAGCAGTCACGTAGTTGTAGTTTACGTCTGCCACTTCGCCATCAGTCGCTGGGATACCGACAGCAGCCATGATAGCCGCCTGGCTTCGTGGGTCTATGACACCCTCTTCGTATGTGCCGAACACACGGGCAGCGATACTGTCGGTGTTGTTCTCAAGCGTCTCGTCTGCCTTTGGCAAGAATGCCTCTGACGCATAACCACCACTTGAAGATGGGTACAGACTGTTCTCTCCCTCTTCTAGGTTGTTGTCCGCTGGCGGGAACTCTGCTGTCTCACATGACAATGCCATGTCTTCTGCGCTGCGCAGACCATCTGGATCCTGATTTGGATCACTACAACCAGCCAAAACTGCTGCAGTCAATCCGAGTGCTGCTGCGCTCTTCGCATACCAAGGCATCTGTGCCCGTTCTGCGACTTGCGTAGGATGAAGCTCACTCATACTCATCTCCTTTACCTCTATCCCCCGAAGGGGTCTTAGATGTTCTCTCTAAACACCTATATATATTACTCGCCTATGATATCATTGTCTAGTATTTTTGTCAATACTATTATTGGTTATGCTTTTCGGCACGTCGCAAAGCTGCTGCGATACTGGTATCCACAGAGGTCATATTATAGCCATGTGCCTGATTGGGATCAGTCACCGCCTCTGCGACAAAGTAACCTTTGCCCTCGAGTTCAGCGACCCTGCGCTCATGCATATGCTGCATTGCAGCCGTATAGGCATCTCGCTGCTCTGGTACGCGCGTGTCGACCTCATAGCCCCCGCCGAGCGCGAAGCGTCCACCGAGGTTTGGCATGTATCGACTGATAAAATGATCGGTCTTCACCGCCACCATAGGCGCAGTGCGTGCCGAAGGCATATCGATACCCTGAAAGTCACTCACGACAAATACTAGTCCGCCATCAAGCGCCAATCCACCGACTTTTGCAGCCACTTGTTCACGCTTCGTGATGACATGCCGCTCAGCACTATCGGTGATACCTGCATTGAGCCCTTCTGCCAGCAGCGTGCCAATGTGGTGTGCCACGGCCAAACGAGATTCTGAGACCGCACGCGACTCCCTGCGAGGAGACGCGTCAACAACCACAGACCAGTACAATGGCTTTCCAGGCTGGACATAGCGTACTTGCTGCTCACCAGTCACCATTGCCATAGTTGCAAGCGGGTCGATTGCAAGGGGATTGTGTCGAGCAGGATCATAGGTCTCATGCCCTACGAGCAGCCCTGTTGCGCCAACACTCGGACTATATTTGGTGTGCTCACCAAAGCCATAGATCTCGCTACTGGCGTATTCGCTGATCGCTTTACTTGTCTCTGGAAATGACATTATGTTGTCCTCAGATCTATACAATCAGATTATTTCTGCAGCATTTCATTGATGACATCATGTGCGCTTCCGCGGCCACTCGTACCGAGAGCTGCGAAACGTGCACCAGCGACCAAACGTACAGCCTGCTCTACATTCTCGCGCTGCACCGCTTCTTCGCCGTTTAGCACTGCTAGTGTCTGAGCAACATCGCGTACCTGTACGGTCATACGACCAGGGGCCTCTTTGACGCCGCTTTCACCAAACGTGCTGCGCATATTCTTGATAAGCTGCTTTGTTTCACCATGAAGGCTTGTAGGAAACGCCACACCGCGCTCGGCGCGCACTCGCATAGCCGCGAGATCCGCAGCTGACGCGACAGGCGACATAGCCTTTGGTGCTGGTTTGAATCCACCGAGGATACCGTCGATAATCTCGTCTTCTGAGTCTGGATTACCGCCGAGCTCTGCGCCGACAGACATACGTGATGCCATAGCGTGCGTAATCTTAAATGTTCCCTGCTGATGCTCGCTTGGGTTCATTGTAAACATGGCGAAGATAAGGCCATTGAGCGCAACCTCACCCGCAGAAGTGATGAGGCGTCGCTCTTCGAGGGCACCCAGTAGTGAGTTTGCTGCATGTGGATTAAGGCGGCTAATCTCATCGCCATAAAGCACCTTCGCATCTTCATGTACGATACCGTCAATAATTGTTGTGGTTGTCTCGCGGCCATTAGCCGTCTCTTTGGTGGCAGTCACATGTCCGCCGACAAGCTCTTTTGGTGAAATATCTGCCATAGGGGGCACGTGGGCGATATCGTCACTCGATATACCATCAATAACGCGGTATGCATTTAGTGCAAAAGTCGACTTCGAGCCACCTGGCTCACCCGAAAAGATAGCGTTCGTGCCGCGAACCATCGCAACAAGCGCTGCCTCTTTAGCGTCATGCTCGTTGATCATGAGGTGATCAAACTGCCTTAGCGCCTCATCGTGGAACGTCTTAACTTCACTGCGTGGGATAAATTCACTCATCTTATTTCTCCTTCTTGTTATCTTCAGGAATAATCATCATCTCGCCACTGACTGAACTGGTCTGATTGCGACGCAAACGATACAAACCCGCCGCGATCAAAACTGACACAGCCGTCGCGCCTACTCGTTCAACTAGACTGTGCTTCCAAACGATAGGCTGATCTTCTGGCGCGAGCTCTTCTGCTAGCGGCTTGATATTGTCGACGGTCGCTTCGTCAGGGCTCCAATATTCACCACCCGTACGCTCAGCGATAGCCTTGAGCTGCGCTTCGGTTTCGGCGTTTACCGCCTCGCCCTCGGTGTTGACGACGTAGATAGGTGTCGTCTCCCCAGACTCTGTCGTGGCGCGGCCTACAACCGCATCGGGATCACCCATTGAGTTTCCGTGCGAGAGTACGAGCACTGCCGCAGGTGCATCACTGCCATCAGCTCGAGCAAGCTCGATACTATTGAACGCATCGCTCACCGCCTGATCGACCGGGGCCGGACCAAATGGCCGCATATCGACGGCCTGCTCTGCTGTCTTGACAGTAGTACTGCCCCCGCTCGCAACGAATACTTGCGTGTCAAAATCTGCCGTATCATCAAACAATGAAATGATATCGCGTGTCGCGTCAATGGGGCGCTCGCCATCAGTAGTGATATTGGTTGCACCAGAGAAATCCGCAGCAATCTCAATCATCGTTGCATCCTGCTGTTCTGGCGGCTGCTGCGACCACGCAAGCGCATTGATCGTGCCAAATGCCGCTCCAGCGATAGCCATACCACCGATCGCAGCACTCATAATTCGCTGTTTACGAGATAACTCTGGCTGCTGCCCCACCAGAGCAGCCATCTGCTCTGTGGCTGGTTGTCTTTCAGCATCATTTCGACGCTGCACAATAAACTCATGTCCAGCACCCACCAGATAGGCAGCTGTCGGTACACTCGCCATTGCTACATAGTTCACAAGCTCTGACATAATGCTTGTATATTATCACAACATGAGCATTTTGTCAATGATATTACAACTATTTTGTTGTATAAGCAAAAACAGTATTAGTGGCGCTTTTTGGGAAAGCTGAAGCCGAATGTACTACCTTGGCCTTCAGTACTCCGGAAGATAATAGCGCCCCCCTGCGCTGCGACCGCTTTCTTGGCCATGAAGAGCCCAAGGCCCGTGCCATCGGGTCGTGACTTCTTGGCATTGCTGGCACGATAGAAACGCGAAAACAGCTTGTGCTGCTCTGCTTTCGGCACGCCGATGCCTGTATCGGTCACAGTAAATTCAACGCTACTCACCGTCTCTCGCAGCTCAACGGTGATCGTGCCCTTAGCGGGCGTATAGTAGATGGCATTGTCGATGAGGTTCATGATCACCTGGCGCATCTTGGTCTCGTCGAGCTCAAGTTCAGGCAAGCTATCAGGGAGATTCACCACGAGTTCAATGGTATTGGCCTCAGCCATGCGCCGTAGCTGATTGACTTCCTGCTCCACCACGTGCGCGAGGTTTACCTGCGAAGGCAAGATGACAAACTTGCCAGTCTTGAGCCGCGAGAGGTTGAGCAGATCAGATATGAGGTACGTCATGCGCTGACTACTGGTAAATGCTTGTTCGAGCATTTTGCGCTGACTCTCTGGGACTTTGCCGGCATCACCTTCGAGCACCATACTGAGATAGCCCTTTACGCTGGTCAACGGCGTACGCAGCTGATGCGACGCCATACTGATAAAGTCGTCCTTACTCGAGTCGATCGCCTTGAGCTTCTCATTGCTCTCGCGCAACTCCCGCGTCGCACTATCGATCCGTTGCTTGAGCGTCTCATTAAACTGCTCAATCTGCTTGAGGCGTAGCGCACTCTGAATACCCACTACCAGCTCCTTGGCGATCGTGTCCATGAGGGCAACATCTTGGCTACTATAGCCATTGCCACTCTTTCGTGGTCCGAGCGCTATATAGCCCACACCTTCACTCACTTTGCGATGATTCTCGGTCAGTCGGGCAAGCAAAGCAACTTTGTTTTCAGAAAGAATCGTTGCGAGCGCAATATTCCGTGATTCATCCAAATCATCTGTTACGATGCTAAGTTTTCTGGTACGGACGGTTAACTTTCGCAGCCTATCGATTGCCATTTTCGAAAAAGACCTGCCATCTGAACTATGAACAATATATCCGTCATTAGCTACATCAATAACGCCCACTGCACAGTATTCTGCCTGAAATGTCCTCTCAAGCAATCGTGCCGTTGATCGCAGCAGATCATCAAGTTGAACATTCGTGATGAGCAGTTGATTCAAGCTATCAATAACTTCACGCTCTTTATACGATTTGCGAAAAAACACCCTGTCAGTAAACGCATCAAAATATCGCTTGAATGCCTGCAGGAGCAATCCGCCAACGACGCCGCTTAGCGCAACGATTACGTACAACACCTCCTCAAGCTGTTTGCCAAACAGTATCCATATGACTCCGTAGAATACGAGGCCATATGCAACCACACTTACTACAAGTGCAAGCGTATAAGCAAGAGACCTCGCAACCAAGGGTGTGATATCAAACATTCTATGTCTGACTATGCTAATGCCGCTTGCTATTAGGAAGGCCGTTGTCATCAGCGGTCCGATCCAAATCAATGCATAGTTACTAAGCCATGGCAGTATGAGATTAAAGTAAAGACCCGCAACGGCCGAGAACAAAATACCAACCAGAAAGAGTTTCGCTTGCTGATGGCCAATACCCTTGCTGCGCTTCACTGCCTTTGCCAAAAGATATATCACGACCATAAATGCGGCAATGATATAAATCGCATATAACGTATAGGTCGGTATATCGAGAACTACGGTATTAGCTGCGCTAATCGTGATGTCCGTTACCAGAAAGCTGCTACCCAGCAGTATGAGAATAATGAAAGGCAGAGGTGCGATACACGCTACTAACCGCAAAGGAGGAGGTACTTTTGTGCGATTCGGAAACAAGTAGCCAAACACTAAAAGACTACTTGTTATGAGTAGTGGCGCTATGTAATAGCTTTTGACCGCAATAGCAGCAACGCTCGCATCGTCGGCAGATAAAAATACCCCGATACCAGCGCCCCACACGCCTACGCCTAAAGCAAACAGGAAGTACACAAAATTGAGCACCTTGCGACCATTTCGCGCAAGCACCGTTAGCCCTATGACTATATTCAAGAGGCTCACAAAGTATAAAAGTGTTGATATGACCGATACGCTCACGCTACCACCCGCTTATGCGCTCAGTATACGAAATGCTTACGCTCTAAGCCAGGGGCTTATCAATTGTTGCAACCATATATACCCCGTCGGCCGGCAAGTAAATTGATGCTTCTTGCGGATTTATATCTGCTTTCACAACAACCTGCATGAGCTCTTGTAGTGAACGTTGCTGTACATACGGCCAACCCAAGACACCCATAAGGAAATCCGAACGTGGTCGATCGCTACGCATTTGACCAAATAGCAAGCGTCCGCCCGGCTTCAGGACATCATAGCAGTCGCGTAAGAACTGTGATGAATCTACTCGTAATAGCGGACCGGTATATTCGAAGATGCCCATTGCGTCGACGAGATCTGGCTGACGATTCTCACGAGTTAGCTCATCGATATACTCACGCATTTCTGCATGGTTAAAGATGTCGTAACCTCGTTCTTCGCCAGTCCTAGACCGCTTAGTCTCCATGGTAATCTCGCCTTCGAAACCAATTTGTTGTGCTAAATCCCGAGTCGAAGACATAGCGCTCAGATCTTGATCAAGCAAGTTCAGCTTTGGATGGATGCCTGCCATCATAGCCCCCTGCATTGCAGGCAGGGCCGTACCACATGCGACGCTCAGCCAGCGCACGTCATCTTTATTGACACTAGAGGATAATACATACTCTCGTGCCAGATGCGCCATTACTGATCCTCGGCTACGAATACCCCGTGGGTCAGTGGCTGCAGTCAACCAGGCTTGCATAGTAGGGTCTATCACATGCTCAACACCCGACCTATCAGTGATCGTTCTAATACTCTCAGGGTCACTCGCAAAAGCGAGAGCCGACGCAGAAGGCAATAGACTATCCCACACACGCCATGCCTCACTATCTATCTCCTCATAAAACAGAGTCTTCGAAACAGGATCGCCCCATTGCCCTCTCGTATCCTGCTGAGACTGCCCCAAAGTATCCACATACGCTTTGCGTGGGAGTCGCTTCCACATTCCCTGCTCACGACGTGTTCGTGCAAAATCATCATAACGTGCCTCGGTTGCATAAACCTGCTGATGGGTAATTTCCGGCAACCGTGCAAGGTAAGGATCAAAAGTATCAACTACAGCAATACGTGCTGGTGCTTCCTTGGGTTCAAGTCCAAGCTCGCCCGGATCGACCTCTTGCATTGAGGTAACCACATTCAGTTCAAATAAGCCTGAGGTGACCTGTTCTTGGGAAACGCGAGACAGTTCTGGGTTCATTGTCATGATTATATTATATCACTTTTGATAGTATTTTGTCAATTTATGCTTATGCTTGTACGTCTAGCGTACAGCTTACGCCGGTGCGATGCTATACTGAAAGCATGACGAAAATTGCAATTATCGAGGACGACCAGGCGATATCTCAGATGTATCGCATCAAATTTGAGGCTGAAGGCTATAAAGTCGAGACAGCCGAGAATGGCAAGCTCGGACTGCAGCTACTCGAAGAAGTCCGTCCCGACATCGCACTGCTTGATCTAATGATGCCCGTGATGAACGGCGACGAACTACTCGAAAAGCTACGTGCGAGCGATTGGGGTAAGGACCTCAAGATCATCGTGCTCACCAACATGGGTGAAGAAGAGATTCCGCAGCGCGTGCGGGAGCTCGGTGTACTCTCGGTAATCCCGAAAGCCGACATGACACCGCGACAAGTCTTCGAGCGCGTCCAGCAGGAGCTATAGCCATGCACATCGCAATTGTCGGGTTCGACCTAGAGGGTCGCAGTAGCTACGAGTATTTCAAGAAGCGCGGCCACACCATCACTGTCTGTGATCAAAAAAACGAGATAGACCTGCCACATGATGTCGACTCGCAGCTCGGCGAGACATACCTCGACGGACTCGAGCGCTTCGACCTCATAGTACGCACCGCAGGCCTCAATCCTCGCAAAATCATCGACAAAAACCCTCTTGTCGAAGGACGCATCACCACACAAATCAATGAGTTTTTTGCACAGGCGCCCACCAAACACGTCATCGGCATCACCGGAACCAAGGGCAAGGGCACGACCAGCTCACTGACGACTGAAATCCTTCGGGCAAGCGGCAAGAAGGTGTTCCTCGGTGGCAATATCGGTGTACCAGTGCTTGATTTCATCGATGAAATCGCCCCCAATGACTGGGTTGTACTCGAGCTTTCGAGCTTCCAGCTGAGTGATCTGCGCTTTGCGCCTCATATCGCAACATGTCTCATGGTTGTACCCGAGCACCTCAACTGGCATGAAAGCATGGCTGATTATGTGGGAGCCAAAGCCAATCTGTTCCGAAGCCAAAAGCCTAACGATATCGCAATATACTACGCCGATGATCCTGCGAGTCACCAGATAGCGAGCCATAGCCCTGGCGACAAAATCACCTACTATGCAGCTCCTGGTGCATATGTCGAAGGCGATGCAATCAAAATCGATAATCAAGTAATCTGCAAAACCGACGAGCTACGACTCATCGGCTCACACAATTGGCAGAATGTTTGTGCCGCGGTCACCACCGCATGGCAAGCAGGCGTCATGGACCCCGAAGCAATCCGCAGTGCGGTCGTGAACTTCAGCGGGCTCGAGCATCGACTCGAGTTGGTCGCAGAGGTTGATGGCGTACGATATGTCGATGACAGCTTCGGCACCACACCAGAAACAGCCATCGTTGCACTCGCGGCATTCCCGGGCGAAAAAGTTGTCATTCTCGGAGGCTCAGACAAAGATGTATCCCTCGAAATACTGGCCGATAGCGTCGCAAACGATGGCCACGTTCGCCACGTGTTGACGATCGGCGAAACTGGACCGCAGATCGCTGATTTGCTCGCCGACCGCGGCTTCACCGCAGTATCGCCAGGCGGCACCACGATGCACGATATCATGAGCCGCGCACGAGATATCGCCCAGAGTGGCGACGTGGTCCTCCTCTCACCCGCATGTGCGAGTTTCGGCATGTTCAAGAGCTACAAAGATCGTGGAGACCAGTTCAAGTCCGCGGTACACAAGCTTACAAATCAGCGGTAGTACGTGCTGCGCGGATGACGTTGTCAAACAGCGCACAAATCGTCAGCGGCCCAACACCGCCCTTTTGGGGTGTGATTGTTAGGTCTGCGCGCTCATAAACGCCTTCATCGAGATCACCAACCGTCTTGCCCTGTTCGCCAGCTACGCCAGCATCGACGACAACAGCCCCCTGCTTGATCATAGGAGAAGTGATGAGGCCCGCCTGGCCCGTGGCAGTTACGATAATGTCCGCATCGGCCAAAAACGCACCGAGGTCTTCGGTCGAACGATCAGCGACACGCACATCTAGTCCCGAAGTAGTGAGCATACGTTCGAGTGGCGCGCCAACGAGTTTGCCACGACCAACAAGCACGATGCGCTTGCCCTT